>JAEIGA010012047.1_pt1 | contig 13122 bp, 10 predicted proteins | sample 9270691 | NCBI WGS metagenome assembly JAEIGA01 (sample SAMN17057246, study PRJNA624740) | gut metagenome | biome: biome; isolation source: fecal sample | host: Bos grunniens | place: China: Xizang | collected 2019 | reverse complement strand
TTTTATGCCGGCAAAAGATCCAACGGTTCTCTTTCTTTGCCGCAATCACGGAAAATTTCAACAAGCTATCTTCGATTTCTCCCGGATCGTGCATGGTTACCTTAATCATTTGTCTGCTACCTCATTTTGTTTTTTGGCGCGTACGATTAAAAAGCAAGGCTTTGTCCATTCCTTAATTAATGCGGGACGCTTTTGAAGAGCCGCGTCGTCAGGAACCGGCTCGATAACATCTTGAATCATGAATCCCGAACGTGCAACTGTTGTCAGGATCATGCCCATTGGACGGTGATATTTTTCTACGCCATCCACAAACCAATGCGTGACGCGCTTGCCTGCACGGTTATAATCGAAAACAGTATAGGAACGAACGTTTCCGTTTTCGTCTTTGTTGAAAAAGCCGTCCGCAGTATTCAAGGGATGTTCTTGTGAAAACAACAAAATACCGCCGTTGTTTAAGTGAATGGAAACATCACGGCACAAGCGTTCAAAGTCCTCTACATAATGAAAGGCCAGTGAGCTATATATCAGATCAAAGCGTTCATCCAATTGATCCAGTTGTTCCATATTCAATCTGTGGTACTCAATATGAGGATCGGCAGACTCTCTTCGGGCCACGGCGAGCATGTTTTCGGATATGTCTATCCCAACAACGCGTTTTGCTCCTCGCCGTACAAATTCAACACAATCCCCACCACAGCCACAACCAAGATCCAGCACGGTTTTATTTTTTAAATCGGGCAATAATTTCATCATGGCAGGCTGTTCAATTAAAACATTGTGATTATCATCGCGCTCTCTTAGATTACGATATCCCTCAAAAAAGTCTTTGTTATCATAAATGTTTTGCGATTCAGTCATAATTTCAACCTTTCGTTGATATCAGGCATCTTCCCCATAAAGCTTTTTTGTCATATAACCGCAAGTGAAAGGAAAGAAATCAAACTTCTGCGTCCCCGTATGTACAAAACCATATTTTTCATACCAGGTTCGAAGACGTTTGTTTTCTTCGACAATTCCGAGCGTCATATGTCGATACCCGCGTATCATCCCCTCACGAATGGCATGAAGCAAAAGCTGCTCTCCCAATTTCTGATGTCGATATTCGGGGACAACACACAGATTATTCAGTTCTACTGTTTGCGTATCCTTATGAGACAAGGAATAATAACCAATCGGATTTCCGCCTTCCCCCACGCAAACAAACATCGGGCGTTTTTCGTGTAATTGTGTGATCAAACGCTTTTTGTCCGTTGCAAATGCCGTAAAGCGAGGTGCATTTTCTTTTGTAAATCCAAATTCCGCAGCGACAGTTTCAAAAGAATTGCGAATCAGATCCACACATGCATCCAGATCTGTTTCTGAAACAGGACGAATGACAGGTTGCTTCTTTGTAGCAATTGGGCAACGCATAGAAATCATAGCACACATCTTTTGCTCTTCCGTTGGCTCGAAGCCGTTCCTTTGATAAAAGGCAAGCAAATCGGCATTGCAATCGGTAAGTAACTGTATGCGATATGCGTTGCGGTATTGAATCTGAATTTCGCGCAACAAGGTCGAACCAATTCCCCGATTTTGATATTGGGGTAACACAAGCAGGTCTTGAACCAGTACGGCAGAATGGCCATCACCAACAACGCGTATCAATCCAACCAAATTGTCATTCACATACGCACCGAGGACAAGCAATGAACCGGCAAAGGCTTGTGCGAGCATATCCGGATGATCTGCGTAATTGCTCCAGCCTACCGCACGATACAAGTGCAAAATTTCCTCCTCGTGATATTCTCTGCACTCACGCACTGTGTAACCGTCACAGAGAAGCTCTATATGCGAATCGTAATACTTCTCTTGGAAATGTATTGCCTCGGTCATTTCAGCCCTTGTAAGCCGTATATCGGGCGGCACAGCTACCAGCTTATCCTCCACGTCATCTTCGCGGTGAACGACCGCGATAATCCGCGCCTCGTAGCTCTCGACAGGCTCGTCTACGCCAAGCAAGAAAACGTCCAGCTCCTCGTCATCACCGCCCAAAACGCCGGGGATATACCCATAGTTAATCGGATATACGATATCCTTTTTATGAGCATACCCGATCGGACGATCAATCCCGATTTTCACCGTTTTCCCCAGATAGGACCATACCGTAGCCTTTCGTAACGTGTGACGTATCCAGGCGGATTTTCCTTCCGTATAAGCATTCCGATCGTTGGCAAATTGATCCACCAATGACTCCTTCAATGCCTCGTATTGCCGCGCTATTGTCGGATGGGCATTCAAATAGGCGGTAAAATTCACATAATTGAGCCATGCCATACTAGTTTGCTCCACCACGTGAATATGGTGTGTTCGAATATCATGTTCAAAATCTCCGGCCGAGAAGAATATCTGATCATCTGCACCAACGTTTTTTCGACGGAAGCCGTTTGCCTCCATTTGCGGAATCAGCGGCTCGATATCCGACAAACGATCAACGGCAATTGCGATATCAATAATCGGCTTTGCCTTGATCGATCTGATGGAGGTACTGCCGACGTGCCGAATGTCACGCGCGACCGTATTTAAAATATCCTTCAGCCTTTGGATGGTATCTTCGGCAATTTTCTCCCACTCGGGATTGTGCGGGTGCAATTCTACTGTACCGCGTTTTAATCCAATCATATAGCCTCCTCAATCAACGATACGTTGATTTAATCAGTTCATTGATGCTTTCTAAGGAAATCCGGTGCTTTTCGCACCTCTGCACCGGTAAAATCGGAATGCATTGCATCTGAGAAAACCGACAAGAGCTCCGCATCGTATTTTTCCGATACGTATTCGTAAAGCAAACGATATGCATCTGCTTGTGAAATCTTTTGAATATGACGTCCGTCGTGCCGAGCGATGTAATCCTGTAATCCCTCATAAAAACGGAAAGCGGATCTTGTACCGTCCAAAACGACCGCCAGACAGCGATCGAATTTGCCGCTTTCTCGGTATCTCTCCAAAATTTCTGCAACAGAGCCCAAACGAGCCATTTCATCGTAGGTCATCCAGCGGCTCTGTAAAACCGTGTACGGCGCCTTGTGCATAAAGCAGTATCCGTACTCCTCTGCCCGGGCGCGAAGCGAGGTACCGTGTAACAGCTTTAAAAAGCCCAATTGAAGCAGATCGCAACAAGGATACGCCTCATCGAACGATTGCGCAAAGCGTGTATACCCTTCATACGGCAGCCCAGCGATCAAATCAAGATGGACGTGGATATTGCCCATATCGTGAATGCGACGAACATTTTCCAATACCAATCGAGGGTCTATGTGCCGACAAACAGCGTGTAGCGTTGGCTCATAAGTGCTTTGCAACCCAATCTCCAACTGTATTTTCCCCTTTGGGAAACGTTTTAAAATCTCAAAGCTTTTCTCATCCAGCAAAGATGCGCAAATTTCAAAATGATAGTGGCGTGTGAATTTCTCGTCTAACAATGCTTCCCAGATGGCGTTTGCACGTTCTCTTGAAAAATTAAAGGTACGATCAACAAATTTGATAATACGAATATGATTGGGAAGCTTCTCAAAAGAATGTAAATCCTCCAAAACCTGCGCCACTTCCTTATAGCGTACGCCCTTCTCGGCAGACGAAAGACAGTAGGCGCAGTTATAGGGACATCCTCGGGAGGATTCATAATAAAGCATACTGCCATCCGGGAAGTCATCTTCCCTGTACAAGATGCCTTGATCTGACATGGAAATGATATCAGAAGGTGTAGTACGCCATATTTTGGGGATACTACCTCCGTTACGCAAGCAGCTGCAAAGCTTAGTCAGCGCAACCTCACCCTCACCGCATACGATCGCATCAATAAAGTCATACGCAGGCTCGTCAAAACGCTCCGGATCATAAGACACCTCCGGGCCGCCAAAGACAACGTGCGTGCTCGGGCATAAAGATTTTAAATCTCGTGCCAGCTCGAGCATCGCATCAATATTCCAAATATAAGCAGAAAAGCCTACCACATCCGCCTTTGAGGAAACCAAGTCACGCAAAACGTGCGCGGTACGGTCTCTGAGGTTTCGCTCCAACAGCTGCACCTCAAAACCTTCTTGCTCCAAAGGCTCACGGAGGCATCGGATTGCGAGATTGGTATGCGTATACGAGCCATTCATGGCAAAGAGCAATACTTTCACGTTTGTTCTCCTTATAGATCCGGTATTATTATATTGTAACATGTTTTCGTGCGTTTGACAATCCCCAAAAGAAAAAGCGGTTCAAATAAGGCGGCTGACCTATACGGTCGGCCGCCTGGCTTCATTATTTCTTTTTCAATTTGCCGATCACACGTCCGGTACAAATGATTTCTTCGAAATCCTTCAGAAGAATATCATTGTATTGAGAATTGATCGAGATCAAACGGTCTCCACCAAAGATCTTGAAATATCCGCTACCGTCAAGAATAAAGATACCCATTTCGCCAACCTCAACCGAATCGCAGTTTTGAATCAGCAGAACGTCGCCGTCATGATAACGCGGTTCCATACTGTTACCGCTGATGCGCAGCGCAAAGTCGGCATCCTTTGTTTTATCGGTATCGGGAATATTGATTTCCTCAGCACGTGTTTCATCCAGATAAACACCCGTTCCGGCAGAAACCGGGAGATCGTAAAGGAAAACCTTGCGGCGGCGGAAGGAGCGATTCTCTGCCCGCGAATCCGGCTGAATAAGAGGCAAAATTTTTGTTTTTGCACGACTGCCGGAGGAGGTGTTGGGGCGCTCCGAAGAAACATTCGACTGTGCAATAGCAGCATTGGCGGCCATAGCCAGCACGCGCTCATGCTCCTTCTTGACCACCAAGTCAATCAGCTGTTTTCCGTAGGAATCCATCGCGCGGTAGTCTTCCATGATGGTAATCTCGTGCGGATCCAAGGTATAGTTATTGGTATTTTCAACGCGCCCATATACGATATAATCCAGCGAACAGTCCAGCGCTTCGCAAATTGCAATCATGTTAGAAAGTTTGGGCGAGTCACTGATGCCTGCAAGGATTTTACTCAGTGTTCCAAGCGGTATGCCGGTCATATTGGAAAGCTGGTCATTGGTAATCTTTTTCTGATTTTTCAGTTGTTTGATTCTGTCCTTGTAATCCATGGAATCCACCCCGTTTCTTATTATGGTATAATTATAGCACCATTTCATCGATTTGTAAATAGTTTTTTGAAAATATTTTTCTTTTTTGGAATTTTTCTATTGACAAAGAGAAATTCGTATGCTATAATAAGTTCACAAAGTTCCGATATAGGAAATTTACAAATTAAAAGGCAGCTTTCAAAAATTATTTCGCTCAATATATTTTCTGATTTTGGAAAAAATGGAGGATCCTATGAACAACGCATATTATATCAAAAACAATAAGTTACAAACTCGCAACCGTGCCGGAATGATCCGCTCCTATCGCACATCCCGCACCTTGGCAGAGATGCTGATTGCCATTCTCGATATGATCCTTGCAGCCTTTGATCGCGGCTTGGATATGTTGGCACGGCCTATGATCAACCGCATATTACGCGGTAGCATTGCCATGAGCAGCGCCGTTGGCATCATTTTTCTCATCAGCGCCATCGATCGTCAAATCATATCTCTTTTCCCTGCTTTGTTGATCTGTGCTATTCTTGTGATTGCCGAAGTGCTTTGTCTCCGTAAAAATTGATTTTTCCATAACATCTCTTTCGACCGGAAGGCCCTCGTGTCTTCCGGTTTTTAATATCAAAAAGGGCTGTTGCAATTTTGCAACAGCCCTTCACTATTATAATCAATTAAGCCTTCTTAGCAGCTTCCTCTTTGATCTTGGCAGCGATCTGAGCAGGAACAACATCATAATCGTTGACCTCAAAATCGAAGGAACCGCGACCCTGAGTCATAGCGCGGAGAGAGATAGGATAATCCATCAGCTCAGACTTGGGAGCAGTAGCGGCTACTACGGTATAGCCCTTCTTTGCGGCAGGCTCCATACCCATTACAGTACCTCTGCGCTTGTTCAGATCACCCATAACATCACCAACCAAGGAATCCGGAACGGTAACGTTCAGATTGCCAACGGGCTCCAGAATAACGGGAGCAGCCAGCTCAAGGCACTTCTTGTATGCCAAGCTTGCAGCGGTCTTGAAGGAAAGCTCATCGGAGTCAACTGCATGATAAGAACCATCATACAGATCGGCTGCGAGATTGATCAGCGGGAAGCCTGCGGCACCCTTGAGCATTGCATCCTGCAGACCCTTTTCTACTGCGGGATAGAAGTTCTTCGGAACGGTACCACCGACAACGGAAACGGTAAAGGTCAAGCCCTCAGTCTCACCGGGAGCAAAGCGAATCTTAACGTGACCAAACTGACCGGAACCACCGTTCTGCTTCTTATGCTTACCTTCAACGTCAACGCGCTTGGTAATCTTCTCGCGGTAAGGAATCTTGGGGGTGTCATACTTAACGTTGACGCCGAAACGATTCTTCATCTTAGCGGCAAGAACTGCCAGGTGCATATCACCCAAGCCGTAAACGATCATTTCCTTGGTCTCTGCGTTGTTTTCATAACGAATGGTATAATCCTCTTCGCACATCTTGGTGATACTCTGAGAGATCTTGGATTCGTCAGCGGTAGATGCGGGGATCATGGTCTGACCGTAATAAGGAGTGGGATATGTGATCTTGGAATATGCAAATGCACTGTTCCAGGTCAAGGTATCATTGGTATTGGTGTCGGAAAGCTTAGCAACCATACCGATATCGCCGCATGCCAGCTCATCGACCTCGGTCTGCTTCTTACCCTTCATGGTATAAAGGTGAGCCATCTTTTCGTTATCACCGGTGGTCTGGTTAACCAAAGTCGCATCCTTCTTGAGCGTACCGTTCATAACCTTGAAGAAGGACATCTTACCAACGAACGGGTCAGCAACCGTCTTGAATACGAACATTGCAGGCTCGCCATCGGGATTGATAGCCATTTCGTTACCGTCAACCAGAGTCTCGTTGACCTTAGCGGTATGACGCGGGAAGGACTCGGTGATCTTATCAAGCATGGTCCAAACGCCCCACAGCTTGGTAGCAGCGCCGCAGAATACGGGAATGATATCACCGTGGATGATGCCTTCGTGGATGGCGTTGAATGCCTCCATGGGACCGATCTCTTCACCCTCGAAGTACTTCATCATCAGATCCTCATCCGTGCTGGCAACAGCCTCCATGAGCATGTCTCTGAAGCGCTCGGTTGCTTCCTTGGATTCCTCGGGAATGATCTCAACACTATGACGGCCGTTCTTATCGAAAACGTGAGCCGTCTGCTCGATCAGATCGATAGCACCTACTACCTCGCCATCCTTAACCATAGGAATGGTCAGCGGGCAGACAGCCTTACCGAACTTCTCATGCAGAGCGTCCAGAACCTTACCGAAACGAGCCTCATTATCATCAAACTTGTTGATAAAGAAAGCCTTGGGAAGACCGGCTGCAGTAGCCATATCCCATGCCAGCTCGGTACCAACCTCGATACCAGCCTTGGCATCCATGACGATGATGGCACTGTCTGCAACACGAACAGCCTGACCGGCCTCACCGGTGAAATCGAGGTAACCGGGAGTATCCAGCAGGTTGATCTTAACGTCCTTCCAAGTCAAATTAGCCATGGAAAGAGACAGCGAGAAGCCACGGGAGACTTCCTCAGAATCATAATCGCATACCGTATTTCCATCGACAATCTTGCCGAGACGGTCGGTGCCGCCGCTTATATACAACATAGCTTCTGCGAGCGAAGTCTTGCCGCATCCGCCATGTCCAAGTAATACAATGTTTCTGATTTTTTTGGTATCCATGATCGCCATGATGATAACCTCCTTGAATTTCCCCGCCACGCTCAGATTCCGTGCGGGATAGGTTTTATGTGCCTACCAACGTGTTCTATATAATGTAAATGAAGTTTTTTCAGTAAAATTATAGTAGTTTTTGCATCGTCAGCTTACGGCATATGTTTATTATATCCTATTTATCTTTTTTTTGCAAGAGCAATTGATGTATTTTTTGTTGTGGGAACATAGAAATATGATTCTTGTTTTTGTGCATCGTGCACAATTTCAGAGTCTAAACATCAATTCTGCGTTTCTGCGTGTCAGAGAAATCATTTCCTCTGAGGTCATTGCGAACAGTTCTGCCAGGGTCGAGATGGTATAATGCAAATAATCGGAACGGTTAATCTTTCCGCGATTGGGATGTGGCGCCAAATACGGGCAATCGGTTTCCACAAGAAGCCGATCTGTCGGGATAGTCGCGGCAACATGGCGAACGCGCTCGGCGTTTTTGAATGTAACAACACCCGAAAATGAGATATACCAGCCGCGTCGAACCAGTTCCCTGGCCATCTCCGCGCTTCCGCTATAGCTATGAAAAACGCCCTTTACCTCGGGGAAACGGCAGATCATATCAAAGCAATCGCCGTGCGCCTCACGGTCATGAATGATCACGGGCAGCTGAAATTTCTTTGCAAGCTGCATCTGTCTTTCAAAAAAGACCGTTTGCAACTCATAGTTAACGGGCTCGTAGTGATAGTCAAATCCGATCTCACCCAGTGCGACGATTTTATGCTTGTCGCGGTTTGCCAGCAATTGCTCCAGTTCTGCCAGAGTACTATCGGGGTCAAGCTGAAGCTGTTGAGCATCCTCCGGATGAATACCCACGGCGGCATACATTCCCGGATAACGCCGAGCTTGATCCAGGCATCGGTCTACGTTCCCCATATTGGTTGCCACGTTGATGATCGTTCCGATCCCGCCGGCAAACACCTCTTGCAGAACGGCGTCTGCACCGTCTGTTTCACGTTCAAATCGCGCATCAAAATAATGCGCATGCGAATCAAAAATCCCTTCCATGTTTCCTCCGTTTTCCCAACGAATGTCGTTTTTCAACGATTCGTTGGATTATAATAGAAATCAGCCCGTTTTCAACATGATTGAAAACGGGCTGAAGTAAGCACTGAAAAAAGATCAGCGAACACGCTCGCCCAGCGGCGTTTCGGGATCCAGGAAGATCACGCGAACCTGCTCCTCGCCGGAAGCCAAGATCATACCGTTGGATTCGATACCGCACAGGGTAGCGGGCTTGAGGTTGACAACGACAATGACCTTCTTGCCGATCATATCCTCGGGCTTGTAGAACTTGGCGATGCCGGATACGACCTGTCTCTGCTCGTAGCCGAGATCGATCTGAAGCTTGAGCAACTTCTTTGCCTTAGGAACGTTCTCGCATGCAATCACCTTCGCAGTACGAAGCTCAACGCCCATGAAGTCTTCGATGCCGATGATGGCACATCCCTCAGGCTTTTCGGGAGGCTGCGCAGCCTTCTCTGCTGCTTGTGCCTCGGCGATCATCTTCTGACGCTCTGCCTCAAATGCGGCAAGCTCCTTGGCCTCGTCCACACGGGCAAAGAGAACCTTGGAATCCAGCACCTCACTGCCGACGGCAATGCCGCCGAACTGCTCGAGAGTACCGATGGTGTCAAGGGTCTTGGCCTCGGTATTCAGCTCACTCAGAATCTCCTCAGCACTTGCAGGAATGAAGGGGGTCAGCAGGATCGCGCCCCAACGGATGGTCTCCAACAGGTTGTAAAGAACAGTTGCCAGACGGTCCTTCTGCGCCTCGTCCTTGGCCAGCGTCCAGGGGGTGGTCTCGTCAATGTATTTATTTGCGCGGCTGAGCATCTTCATGATATCTGCAGCTGCGTCGGCGATATGGAAGCTATCCATATGCGCGATTGCATTCTCGTATGCCTCAACACAAGCAGCCTTCAGCTCAGCATCCAGCACGTCATCTGCCGCAACGGGAGCCAGGACCTTCTTATCGAAGTACTTCTTCTGCATATCCAGCGTACGCTTAACCAGGTTGCCCAGCGTATTGACCAGGTCACCGTTGTAGCGCTTGATCACACTCTCATAGGTGATAGAACCGTCGCTTCCGTAAGGCATCTCAGAAAGTGCGTAATAGCGAACGGCATCGACACCGAAATGATCGGCCAACTGATCGGCATAAATGACGTTACCCTTGGACTTGGACATCTTATCCATGCCGAAATTGAACCAAGGATGGCCAAATACCTTCTTGGGAAGAGGCAGATCAAGAGCCATCAGGAAAATAGGCCAATAGATGGTATGGAAACGCAAAATATCCTTACCGATGATGTGAACGTCGGCAGGCCAATATTTACGGAAATGCTCGGACTGCTCCTCATAGGTCTTATCAGGATCATAACCGATGGCGGTGATATAGTTAGTCAGCGCATCCAGCCAAACGTAGGTGACGTGCTTGGGATCGAAGTCTACGGGAATACCCCAGGTGAAGGAGGTACGGGAGACGCAGAGATCCTGCAGGCCGGCCTTGAGGAAGTTATTAACCATCTCCTTCTTTCTGGATTCGGGCTCGATAAACTCGGGATGATCCTCGATATGCTTCATCAGACGGTCGGCGTATTTGCTCATCTTGAAGAAGTATGCCTCTTCTCTCGCCTGGGTAACAGGTCTGCCGCAGTCGGGGCATTTGCCGCCCTCAGCCTGCGTGTCGGTAAAGAAGGACTCACAGGGGGTGCAGTACCAGCCCTCGTAATAGCCCTTATAAATGTCGCCCTGCTTATAGAAGCGATTGAAGATCTTTGCAACAGCCTTCTCATGCTGATCATCGGTGGTACGAATAAAATAATCGTAAGAGGTGTTCATTTTATCCCAAAGACCGCGGATCTGTCCTGCGACGTTATCAACGTATGCCTTGGGTGTGATCTCAGCCTTAGCCGCGAGATTTTCAATTTTCTGACCGTGCTCATCGGTACCGGTGCACATGAAAACATCATAGCCACGGGCGCGGCGATAGCGTGCAACGGAGTCAGCCATGATCGCTTCGTAGGTATTGCCAAAATGAGGCTTACCGGACGCATATGCGATCGCTGTTGTCAAATAATACTTTTCATTCATGATCGGATAGTTCCTTTCCTTTGGGTTATCATCAAAAATTATTTTCATTTAAAGAGGCGTCATCGCAGACCAGATCCGTATACCGGGTCACGGTAAGCAAGTAATATGGGATGACAAAAAGAACAAGCAAAATTCCAACGGTAGCAACGGACAATGCCAACCAACCGATGAAGCTGCACGAAAGCATCAACCATTCCCACAAGCGCCCTTTGGTAAGTCGAAGGCTTCGGGCGAGGAGTAGTTTGCATGAAAGATCGGTATGAGAAAATACCAACCATAAAAACGGTATGACATAGCCGAGCAAGACAAGTCCCGCGAGCGCTACGGCGGCTATCAATATAAAGCCGCAATATCTGAAGACATCGCCGTAGAAGAGAGCCGGCCCGTCCTCCATAAGCTCTGCAAGCTCACACAGACCCTGAGTCATATTAAGAATCATGGCAACAGCCCAGACAACGATCGCAACCGCCAAAGCGAAAACGAAAAACGCAAACCACGTGCGAAAATATGCGCGAATGGAGGTGTAAGGATAAAAAATATCCTTCAATTCCCTCTTCTCCCCATGAGACAAGCCTGTTGCGATATATACCAATCCGCCAATCAAAGGCAGCGTCAGAACGTAAAACAAACCGTTGGTAATATGCATCAGATTGGTTAACCAAGGTGCCGGATCCTCTGCGGCAAAATATAACATGGAGTAGATTCCCTGTCCCGCCATAAACATAATGAGCGGGATCAAGGTTGCGGCAATCAACAACAAGGCGTTGCCCGGCCGCATAAAGCATTCCCACGCATGCTGCTTGGATTTTCTGCGACGATTCGCGGCACAGAATCCGGTGGTGGGAAGATTGGAATCTTTTGTCATGAAGTCACCTCCAAAACAAGATTTTGACGATTTATGCAACGACACAACCGTTCTTCATCACGGCGCTCAATGTGATATCGCCCTGTTTGTCTTCGGCAAAGAGAATATCTGCCTTCTTTCCTACAGACAGCGAACCAACTTTATCCTCGATTCCTACCATACGTGCGGGCGTATAGGTAGCACAACGCAGAGCGTTGGCAAACGGAATATCAGCGAATTTTGCGAGATTTTTAACACCGTCCAAAAGGCTCAGCGTGCTGCCTGCCAAGGCACCGTCGGTGGTCAACGCTTTACCGTCCTTGACAATAACCTTCATGCCGGCGATGGAATATTCACCGTCAGCGCCTCCGGTTGCTTCCATTGAGTCGGTAATCAGCACCAGATGCTCGTCCCCCTTGCACAGATATGCCATCTTGACCATCTCGGGACAGATGTGCATGCCGTCGCAGATCAGCTCGGCATAGGTGTTCTCGGTGGTCAGCGCGACGCAAGCCGCACCGCCTGCGCGGTGATGGAGCGGGGGCATGGCATTGAACAGATGTGAAAACGATACGACGCCACGGTCAATGGCGGCAAGTGCCTGTGCAGTATCCGCACAGGTATGGGCAAGACCCATAGTCGCACCGTGTGCCTTGGCAACGTCGGCAAAGCTGCCGTCGGCATCCAACTCCCATGCAGCGGAAATATGACAAGGTGCAGGCATGTGACCCAAAAGCTCCTTCAGCTCATTGGCATCCAATGCGGCAAGCAACTCGGGCGCATGAGCGCCGCGCTTGGCGGGGTTGAGAAAACGTCCCTCCAGGTGAACTCCCGCAAAGCAGGCGCCCTGCTCTGTTTGGGACAGCTCAGTAATCCAATCCGATGCAGTACAAAGAGCATCAAAGGGTGCCGATGCCAAAGTGGGCAAAAGCGTGGTAACACCGGAGGACAGATAAGACTTAGCCATATGCGCCATGCCTGCCTTATCGGCGGTATTGAAATCATAGCCGGCGCGACCGTGGGTATGCACATCGATAAGACCCGGCAGAAGCAGCTTGCCGCTTGCGTCGATCTCACAGTCATGCGCGGGAACAGTCTCTCCCTCGGGAATGACGGCCTCGATCCTATCATCCGCGATCAAAAGACCGCCGGGGAAAAAGTCACGCCGATCGGTGTCGTATACCTGTGCGCCAAAGATCCAAGTACGCATATCCATACCTCCGCAGAAAATATTCTATACCAAATTATTATAACAGATTTATTGCATTTTTACAAGAGTGTTTGCAAAGAAAAGTAAAAAAAGGAGCCGAT
>JAEIGA010012046.1_pt1 | contig 13122 bp, 17 predicted proteins | sample 9270691 | NCBI WGS metagenome assembly JAEIGA01 (sample SAMN17057246, study PRJNA624740) | gut metagenome | biome: biome; isolation source: fecal sample | host: Bos grunniens | place: China: Xizang | collected 2019 | reverse complement strand
TCCCAAAAGTTAAATTTTGATTTAACATTATGCTTGCGGTGGCAAAATATTACCAAACATTAGTTCGTGGAGACATACCCCAACCAACTTCACCCGTGAAACATTGTGAAACATAAAAAAAGAGCCGTGAAACATTAAAACGTTTCACGACTCACTAGGCCATCACAAGCACCAGCAGCAGGATTAAATAATGACGCCCTCCTTAAGCTGCTGAACTATCATGTTCTTTTCTTCATCAGTGGCGTTACTCTTAAGGTTGATTGATTTAACACGTATGTAGCCGCTACAGTTCTGCAAATTGACGGTTTTATTTGCAGGGAACCCATAATAGCTTGCATAGGCATTAGCATCACTGCTGTTCTGTCGTTCAAGTATGATATACGGGTATCTGGGTGCCATTATGCCTGCATTGGCCGACAAGCCGCCACTACGTTGCATGTGCACCATTTCCTGTGTTAAGCTGTGCGCTGCTCCTACGGCTCCAACAGCAAGCCCAGCGCCGCCACTTGCAACTGCAATACCTGCACCAGCCAATCCCAGAAGGGCACCGACTGCACCGGAAAAACTGCTTCCGGTTAAGGGTAGTTGCTGAGAGGCGTTACCGCTAAATGTATACAATATTTGCGGCGTTGTCATATCAGGGGAACGTTGACATGATATCATAGCAATGCAGGTTCCTGTATATACATCTATCTTATAGGTGACATTAACGGTACTGTTCATAATATCAGTAATGTCAACATCAACTATACCGATAAACGGCAAGTATATCATTGCCTTGGTAAACGGGTTATAGTCGGTTGCATTATGCAACCATTCCTCAATAGTGACATTGCCGCAATTAACGGTGACAAATTGATCGCTTACAACAGCGCTCGACACCCCACTGTCAACATATCCAAGAACTATGTTACTACTTCCGCTGGTTACGGGAGTGCAATACACCTTGTGAAATGATATGATCGCCTGCATGGGATCCTCCCACATTTTTTTAATCTGTTCGATAATGCTGTCCGTCCACAAGAAGCCGCCCAGCGCATTGACCTGTGCATCTGTCGGGTTATACACTGTGAACATAGCATTGGCGCTCGTCGTAGACGGTGAGGGAATCGGAATGACAGGTGCTATTATTGGAGGCGTTGGAGTCGGTGGTAGAGGATCTGGTGATGGCTCTATTGGCTCTATAACCGGAGACTCCGGGGTTATAACAGGGTCAACATCAGGATCGGGCTGCGGCGCTGGTACAGGATTATCACTAATTGCAGGATTGTATATAACGCTGATTAAATCGCCTATTTGTAATGGGTCTGTATTAACACCTGATTGACTGCCTGGCTGTACTATCTCAGGCGTCGGCAATGACACTGGAAAAAGATCGGGTAAATTAGGGATTTCAATTGGAAGATCCCAAGGCAGCCAATCCGGGTAAGTTTCCGGAAAAGGGTCTAAAAAATTTGGCAGAACAGCGCCTGGCTGAAAAAGATCGGCAGGCGTTATGATATTTCCATATATTAATAACCAAGCTATGTTATTTACGTCTAGAGTGCTTAAATCAGATATCTTAACACCGGCAGGCAATTTGTAGATATCTCCTACTATACCATATTGACTGAGTCTAGTCGCTTCACCATAACGTAAATATACGGTTTGATCGTTAAATGTGTATGTTCTGCTATAAAACGGTGGTGCTGTAGAGCTTGCATATATATTACATGTGTGAAATATTGCACCTTTTGGAACGGTTTCAGCTATTATAGTATATCGCTCAAATTCATCATACCACTCATCAGCGCTAATGTATGTATAACGGGTTTGATCTTCATTATAAAAATATTTAAATTCCACATATCTCTGATATCCGGTTAACGGCTCCGATATTTTACCGTCAAAATCAATGCCTGCTTGATTATTAAATACCTTATCGTCTGGGCTAAAATAGCCGTTTATAGCTAAATGCGATTTAACAGACTCAATGACCTGTTCGGGAAAACTAGTATTGCCTTGCCCGTCCATGAAGGAAACAACTTTACCTTTAACAGTAAGGCCCCATACTTCCAAACTGCGGGCAATCTCATCAAATACATCAGGCGCAATATTATATAAAGCAACGCCTCCCGCAAGTCCAAGAGCAGGAGCTATAGCAGCGACAGCTGTAGGTACTTCCATTGTAAGCAGCGCAAGTCCTCCGGTAGTACCGGCTGCCGCTCCTTCTGAAATATTAACAACCTCGGCTACTTCTGTAGCGGCTCCATTGCCGCCGAATGCGCTGTGTGTCGTTATATCAGCTATTTTGGCGCCATTGTCAGCAATAACCTCTGTTACATTTTCAGCAGCAACCTCAGCGCCACCCTGTATAACTTGGAATATAGCTTGCAACTCTTCAGGCATTAGCTCCACCTCCTCCTGCTACTATTAGTATGTTCTGTCCTTGTTCACTTAATCCGCTCGGAAATTTGTAAACATAGTTATATTTCCGAGAATCCATGACATAACTACCGTCATTAAGATACATATTAGCGTTGTTTTTCCCTTCGCTTTTGTCAATAATAGCCTGATTTCTAATGATATCTGGCATAAAGCTGTATAGAGCATCAACCTCGCCTTTGATAGTCCATAACTTCTCATGGTTATTTTCTATCGAGGCAAAATAGTATCGTTTAAATGCCGGTATGTACATATAATTGTAATTAGTATCTATCGGATTATTGCTTTTTTCTATCGTGATAACAGGTCTTAAAACGTCAGTGTCGGTTAATAAATTTCCCTCAATAGCGAAAATGTTAGAAATATATCCGGATTTATTAATCCGATATCGTTCGGCGCTGTATCTCATTAATTGCAGTTGCATAAGCCCTCCTCAATTCATACCGTATATAATAACTTCAGGATATCCGCTTAATGAAGCGTGTGTATTATCTGTAAAGGTAACCCAGCAAGTATACTTCTGGTCTTTGTCATTCATACCTCCGAAGTATGCTTGATTAAGAACTACATTTTCATAAGCATTGGTTGCATTATATTGGCTGGTTCTGTTTTCCCGGTATATTCCTTGTAACAGGATACAATCGTAATTGGCGATTGAATCCAACAGTGTTATAGCAGTCTCACCGCCCTGTGACGCGTCGTATAATAATGTAATATCCAAGTCTGTAATATATTGCGTGCCATAAATATAATGTTTATAGAAATAGCCGCCTTGATATATTTCATAATCAACCGTGGCGAATATAAAACGATCATAAGCGCTGGCACTACCGCCGCTTGGCAGATCTGCTATAGCCTGCGGCATACCTCCTGGAGTGATAAGGGCGGACGTGCCGCCCTTTGTTCTTATCGCGTCTGCTATTGCCTGAAAATAATCCTTAATAGCCATTAGTAGTCACCCCCACAATATCAGTGTGAAGCGCACCGCCCTGCATAGTAACGGCAGCGATCACTCTGTTGGCTTCCGTAGTTGTCTTGGTGGATAAAGCACCGCCTTGGAAGGACACGGACGCAATAACTCTGTTTGCTTCCGTTGTATTCTTGCTTGACAGAGTGCTTATATCACTTCGGATATTAGTCTCTGCACTATCAACATTGTCGTTGATAGAAGTCTGAGCCGCCGTAAGCTGTGCACTAAGCGCACGGATAGCAGCCAGAAGTTCTGCATCACCACCGCCGCCGGATCCACCGGAAGCGTTTACTGTCTCAAAATCAAAATCAACGTCGATAACAAGATAAACGTCTGCGATTTCATCAAAAATCATTTGATAAAATTTAAACGCCTCCCACAAGTCAATATGACCGCCGATAACGTCGGCAGGAGTTTGCACGCCGATATTACCATAGCGCCTTACTGTCGTTGTCTCCTCGTCCTCAGTTTCGCGTAAATTTTGCTGTGCGCCTGTAGTTGCGCTGTCTGTTCGCGCTCCATCCGTCAACACGTCTGTGTGCGTTGCGGCCTCTGTAACGTCAGTATGCGCGCCCTCAGTCAATGACGCACTGTCCTGTCTCGCGCCGTTGCTGATCGAAGCAGCATTCGTATCTTGCATTGTAGTCGAATTAAAGGCGCTGCGGCTCTCAGTAGTGCCGCTCGTCTGCGCGCCAAGTGTCGTTTGATTGCTATCCGTCCTCGCACCATAGCGAGTTTCGTTGCTAGTAGCGCCGAATCTAGTCTCATGCTCCTGTGCTCCTGTAATGTGGCTGTCTGTCCTGTTGCCTAAGTGATCGGATATGCTACCGGTGCCTGCTCTGGTGATCGTCTCATGCAAGTCATAGTTATTGGCTATATCATAAGCAGTGTCCGCAAGCACCTGCACCCGGTACAGTTCGCTATAACGCTTAGCGTTCACAAATAAATGAGCGTCTACAAGCTGTTTCCAATCAGTTAGCATATAATCAAGTGAAACATCAGAACCATAGTCCTGCATTACTTTAAATGCTCTAAACTTCTGATAAAAATATCTATCAAACTTGGCATAATTGACTTCATATGCAGCCCAAAAGTCATAGTCCTCAGTAGGCAGCAAGGTAACATTCTGCGACTTAGAATAATTGTATAGGGTGTCTATAGTGACACTCTTTTTTGAAGGTCTTGTAAAAGGGATGATCATGCCACTACCTCCTTATCATCTGCCCCATTTGCCCCATTTGCCCCGGATCCAATATTATACTGAATTTCAGGAGCAAGCTTTACACTCCAAGTGGTGCCAAACAATGCGTTGACCTTTTCACAGCCGATCTTACGTGAGTCCAGCATATCGGAATTGTTAAGCAGCAGCATACTTGTATCTGCTTCAACTTCTGACACTACAGCATTGCTTCGCTTATCGAAGCTCGCTCTGATACCTATATCAGCATAGAAGTTTTTAAGCAGCTTCTGACGCACCTCCACGATATCAACAACGTTTTGATTAGTCTGCCTCGTTACACCTGCATAGTTGACCCCCAGAGCCCCGTTATCAGTTACAACGCCGCTCTCGCCGTTGTATAGCTTCTTTTGGTACGTGGTTATAGACTCTAGTTGCTTGGTGCTGGTTGCCACCGGTACACCTCCGGCATCCCTCGCATTGATTAGGGCACTGCCCAGGGTTACCTCTGCATGTGCCAACAAATACGCATAGTGCTCTGCAACCTCTATAGTGGGGTTTCTTAGACTGTTGTTGCTTATTACTTCACACTCTTCCCCTACCTTCGCACCACCTGTCCATATAGGACAACGCAACATATAGTAGGGCTTTTCGTCGAAGTATTTACCAACGCCGTAATAATTACCAAAGAAGGCAGTTAACCCACTCTGGCCGCTGTCGTAGTCGTCTATCTGCAGGTTGGCAATGCCGCAACTGCCATTAAGGTGTAAGCGCATCTCAATTTCTTTTTGCGGAATCGGCGCGCAATCCCAGACAAACAGCCTCATTAAACGCTCAAATAGGTTATCTTTCCAAAACGCATAAAAGCGGGTAAATGTTCCTCCCTGTTTTTGAAAAAACTTAACCTGTGCGCTCTCAAGCTGTTTATAATTTGTCGCTAAAAACATGTAATTTTTCCTCCATATATATAAATTGAGCTGGGCATATAGCCCAGCCCGTTACTAGAAAGGAGTATTATAGAAAAAACAATTTTTCACTTATTATATACCGCCACCGCCAACTGTTACAGGAGGTGTTGGCGAATCTGCCACATAGAATACTACCATGTTCTCATTAGGGTCTACTGCATAGCCCTTGCGTGCCTGCTCGCCGTGTACAAAAACGTCGTCCCTCTCGTTGTAGTGTTCCCAACTGCGACGATTACCGAAGTTAGCAGCCACCGCGTCAACATCCTTCACAAATGCGATAATACCAGCCTGAGTAACACTACCGGTGTCGCTCTCGTCGGTAGGATCCTCGATAAGCTCGTCGTTTTGGATTGAGATTTTTGAGGTATCCGCGAAAGCAAAAGCAGAACCAGGCGTCTGCCAATATTCAATTTCACGATAGCCGGGGAGTTCCACCAGCTCCTTGTGGAAGGTGTCAGACTCCAGATACGTTGAAGTAGCTGAAACAAAGTTAGTCAGCATTTCAACGATCATTCTATCGTCCGGCGTAAACTTCGGTTTACCACCAGCGTTAAAAATACGGGTCATTCTGTGCATATACTTGATAGTGTCGCGGATCTGCTGTCCTGCAAACCTCAGGAAGCCCTGATTAGTCATACATGATGTAGTAGTAAGTGACTGTCCGCTTACTGTGTTGTACTCGCTCAACAAATTTCTGCGGGTACCCTTCAACAGAGTGTAAGCAATACCGGTATTGTCTGCAAGAGCTTCGACTCTCTCTATCTGCAGCGCTAGGCTGTTCTCGATATAAACATAGATACCGTCGATAAATGCAGCCATTTCCTGAGCTGATACGAATGCTGTCTTGATCTGCTCTGAGGGGCGTACCACCTCAATTGACCACGTTCCCTGACTGCCGAATACTAACACCGATATGTCAAGTGTTGTGTCAACGTCATAGGGGCTTGACTGCTGATATGTTCTGGTGCCTGTTGTACCATCTACCTGAGGAATTTCAAAAGCAGGGTTGTCGTCTGCATCAGCAAGTTCATAGTGTACCTTCTGCTTGAATGCGCCGAACTCGTCCTCGTCTCTTAGGATCCCGCGGCTCTGAGGGTCGTATCGTCTTACCGCAAAGATTGTCCTAACGATCCTATTAACAAGCGAATTAAACCAAAGATCGTACACATTAGCGGAGTTAATAGCTTCGCCCATCTTAACAAAGTCGCTTGTGCTTCTGGGTGCTGCAAGTGTAGCAGCTCCTCCCAGCGCATCATTGACAGAGTCTTGTACAATCTGGCTTATCTGGTTAACAATAGCCATAAGTATTATACCTCCTTAGAATTGATTGTGTCATGCAGCGCGTCTACTGTGTCGACAAGCGTCTGTAGTGTGCGCTGCAGGGTTTCTTGAAATTTAAAGTCTCTGTACATGAAGTATAGGACTACTGCAACGGCAACGCCGTTATTTACTAATAAATTAACAATTTCATCCATCTACTCGACCTCTTCGATCTCTTCGGGCTCTTCGGGCTCTTCGGGCTCTTCGACCTCTTCGGGCTCTTCTAGCTCTTCTACCTCTTCAACCTTTTTCTGCTCTTTTTTAGCAGGCTTTTTTCGGTTCTTTTTCTGCGGCTTCTTTTCCGGCTCTTCTGCTGCCTTAGGCTTCTCGATATGAGCATCCACCTGCCCAGCTACCGTGTCCGGTATTGGATGATATAGTTCGTTGTAAACTGTTCCTGAAAATCGCATTTTTCCACCTCCTTATATAATGTACTTTTAATATACGCCCTATCAACAATATTGTCAACTTATCCACATTAGAAAATATGGTATTGTCTGTTAACGTTTGTGAAGTCTGCCGCCGTCAGGTTATCGGAGTAACATACCTTATCCTGTTGGAAGCATTCCAGCATTTTAACCTCTGCCCTGCAGCGTTTGTTTATGTGCCTTGTCACCTGTGGGCTTGGGGTGTATATATCTGTTATAAGCCTTGCATTTTTCACAAGCTTCTTAGCCGGAAAAATGTAAACCAGCACTTCGCCGTTGTCGTCTATCAGCAGTGACAAATGGAAGTGCATTAATTGAAATTTGACGTCAAGCCGATAACACTCGTCATAGTCCTCTAATTTTTTCGGCAGCCTAGGCGACTCCCTGACGTCCCACTCACCGCTTACAATCTGCTTTGCTGCGGATCCGAAAAACATGTTGCTGGTATTTTCAATTGCTTCGCAATTTTCGACTGCTATATCGACTACATTACCATTCGCACCGTGTACATGGTACACTTCTATGGTGCCTTGCTTCTGGCGTAGAGTTCCCTGCAAGTTCCATTCAGCGAAAAAAGGACATACACGACTCATGGTGTTCCCGACTAGTAAAACTGTCAGTTCATCCAGACGGGCAACAGTCGAAACGAATTGTTGCAGCTTCTTAGGTTCGTCTGCTAGATACACCTCGTCTGTGATAAACTCCTCATAGATTATGTATTTATAGCCCACAAACGCCTGAGACTTATATCTCTGTGCCTCGTTGAGGGCGCAATATCTCCCGATCCGCTGACCTTTGACAGGTCTGTTGTTTTCGTCATAATTACAAAAATATATATATCCCTGATAAGCACACACCCCGGTGTACTCACCCTTAGTCAGCTTATCAATATCATAGTCCATGAAGTACGCCTCGACAGCAGACACCTTGATATCTTCCCTCCAGCGCCGCAAATAAACGAAATTAGTGCCTTTATCCCATGCCGCTTTTAAAACAGTCTCCTTGACCTGATAGCTCTTACCGTTGGCCCGCATTCCCAAGAGAATCATATAAGGCGCTTTAGTCTGCAATAGCCTTTTTATTTGGTAATATTTTTTTCGCCTTGCCATTCTCTGATCACCTCCATAATACATTTTTCGTGATAATATCGTGTTTTATTGCGTCCCTTAGGCTTAACAGCTTCTGGCTTTTCGTCAGTAATTGGTTGGCCGCAATGATAGCAAATTTTAATCATTTTTCAGCACCTCGCTTGTTTTTTGCATAACTGCCAATCTATATCTCTTTCCTTTGTAGTCAAAATTCATAGCCTCGCCATGTTCTAAACAATATTGTGCCACTGCCTTGAATGCTTCGTCAGTTACATCTGTTTTACTGATCCAGCTATCTTTTTTCTTGTTTAAAATTCCTGCAAATATTGCAGTCATTCCGCAACCTACGTGATATTCCGTTTTTTTATTCATACTTTAAACCTCCCTCTCATATGGTTTTTAAAAGCATCTGGCAGACTTGTCATGTTTAGCTGTTTGTAGTTTATCAACTTCTTATATTCATCTGTCATGTGCAAGTGGTAGCCGTTCGGCCGTAAATTGATACCGTACTTATAGCTGCATTTATAGCCGTCAGGAAAAATAATGTCAGGTTGTTCATATACATATGTAAGCAAGGATTTATGTACCGTCCCAAAATCCTTATCAAACACAAAACCATCCGCAAATGCAAGTATATCATCATGCAGACAGTAGACAGCATCTTTATTGATACCGGATACAGTCAGATATAACTTACCGTCCTCCCTGCGCTCAATATACCTTTTCGCGCCAAGGGTGATAAATTGGACACAATCATCCTCAGGAAGGAATATCCCAAGCTGTCTCTTTTTTCCCTTCGGATCCGGAGGGCGCATTTTTTCAATGTCTATTTCATAGTGCTCTAATGTAGTTTGCAGTTTTTTTACAATCTTCTCGTTATATTCTGAAAAGTCACAGTCCCCCAGAATAAACAAGCTGTCTGTATCTGCATATAACACCTCGCTATCATACTTAAGCAGACACTCCCATAACGCGGATCTGGCGTAAGCTGTGCACCAGCAGCCCCAACTGTAAGATAAAAAATAACGCCGTTCTCTGGGGTTCCAATTCTTAAGCTCCTGTAGACGTTGCTCCACCTGATCCACCGTCAGCTTGTCAATGCTCCATTGTTTATCAGCATTGTTAAACTCAACGTCCGACTGCATCAACGCCGTTACTGCCATTCCGAACAAGCTGTTCAGGTAGCGCTTACTTTGGGCGTAGAGGTCTGGCGCTCCCGGGAAATCTTCCTCGCTCACGTCCTTGAGCGTTGTCTTATTGCCATAAAGCTCTAATATGTATTCGATAAAAGCCTTAGGAAGATAGTCCTTACGACTCTGCCATACTCCGTGTACATCCATACTCTCCCAACGATAGCACTTTTTTATAATCTCGTAGTCCTGTTCTGTTAACCAGATATCAAGCTTATAAGCGCTTATCACTCTCCCGTTGTCATACTTAGTGGCAACCCACTTACACTTACACTCTTTGATTGCATAAGGACAACGCAACGTGCCTGACTTGATGGCCTGAATATATGTGTTAAATTTTACTGACTCTATCCGGTTAAAAGTTACGTGAAAAATATAAGCCCTGTTCTCAGGATCGTACTTTTTCGGAAATTTATTGCCGATATACGCCCATGGACTCATGGGGTACTTATTAGCCACCAACTGTGTAGGGTAGTGGCTAACAAAATCGTTATGTTTTATAAGTCCCTCCTGCAGCACTCCGGCGTGAAGCCTGTTGGCATGGGTGTAGCCTCCTGCGAAGATCCTCTGCAGCATCTGGTATTCTTTGGCGTTGTGAGGCACCAGCTTTTTTATGCGCTTATGGTAGTCTCTATCCGATAGAAGCATAGACTTTACCACTCGCCGCACTGTACCTGTTTGAGTGAGTGGTATCTCCCACTGAGTCTCATACCTACTTAAGTAGTTTTTAATACCATGATAGACTACTATGCAATCACGTTCACAGTAGTTCATTTCTGTAGGTGTCAGAGGTGTTAGTGGCGTCCTGATCTTCCTATAATCCAAGTCGCCAACCATTTTCTTGACGCCTAGGGACTTGCCCCAGGAATCCAAAGAAAGCCGCGTCAGCATATAAGTGCATCTGAACTCAATCTTGGGAAAGTCCTCTGGCACCATTTTCATGGGCTTGTGTGGCATCCTCGCAAAGATCTCCATACTCTCAAAGATATTTTGCAGAAAATGAAACTCAAAAGATAAGTTGTGCACCCAGATTATAAAATCAACGTCCTGCGGCAGATCCTGCAGCAGCTTGTAAAAATCTGTCAATTCTCGCCCGTAATAAACAGTTTCATCCACTGAGAACTGCCAGATGTAGCACAGTGACAACGCTTTTAAATTATTCCAATAGTCACCCGGCAACCCTTTTTTGTATCGGATAACACTTCCGTGCTCGTTGATCCACGCGCTGGTTGTCTCGATATCAAACGTCAGTATGTTTTTGCAGCGCCTCTTATTCTTGTCCTTGCTGTGATGGCTGCGCTTTTCGTCGATATCAAACTTGAAGTTTTTTAACTGTCCCCTATACTCAATCATAATTCTAGCTTGTCCCGTAAGCTGTTAATCATATCCTCTGTTGTCCAGCTCTGGCCTCGCGCCTCTCTGATCGTCTGCACCATAGCATCCACAACGTCCTTATTACTTTTTCCCTCGTCCCTTGCCTCGTCATAAGTTTCAATAAATGACTCATATCCAAACTCGTTAAAAACGTGAGTGCCTATAGCACCTAGTGTCTCTGTCATTTCCTTGTATTCTGACTCTGACATAGTTATCCCGGGGCGATTATTCACAAACGTTTCATAGGCTTTTTCTACGCGCGTCTGCTCTTCTGCTACCTGCTCGGGTGTTTCGATTATGTTAAACGTCTCCTTTAGCGCCCTAGCCTGCAGCACTAGTTCTGTTTTTGTCTTATATGTTAAGCCAAGCCCAACACCGCCACGATACTCTTTACCGGTTCCCAGCTCTATCAGTTTGTTGCGCTGCTGGTACAGTAACGGGTTATCTTTTTGCAACGCCGCTGGCGACTCATAAGACATTACAAGCTCTTTGTTAACCTCCTTAGTTGCTTCTCTGATATATGCCCTTAACTCTCGAGTAGTCATTGAACTGTTAGGGTTGATTGATAGATCTAGCACTGTAACACCTCCGATAGATAAAATTAGCGCGGCAGGCATCGCCCGCCACGCCATAGAAAGGAGTAAAAAAAGTAGTAACAGCTTATGCTGTGTCAAGCGTCTGTCAGTCTGAATCCGGTTGTAGTGCCGTTCTTAGTCTCCAGCTCGTCGATATCCACTATCTTGCATTTACCTGCAAGCAATGCCTCCCTCGCCTCGTCATCCGCGTCGATCATTTCAAAGCGACTCACTGCGTATTTTGGCATATTTATCTTAGCACCGTTACCGACTACTACGACCTGCTTGCCATATTTGCCGGTTGTGAAAAAATAGCCGTCAACCTGAATCTCGCCGCCGACAAAATCCTTAAGCGGCTGAAATTCCAACTCGTCAAGGTTAATTCCCTCTTTGATTGTCTGCTTACCGTTAAATTTGTCAAATAATCCCATATCTTTTACCTCCTGTATATTGAAAAATTAATTAAATGGGTCTCTATAATTATATGCCGCCATGAGCGCCTGCACAAGTGCATTATATAGATCTGTGCTTATGTCCTCTATACAATATAGTGTGTAGATCCTCTCATGAGCTATTGAGTAACCAGCCTCCCTCCAATGCCATAACACTGTATCTGTAAATGCGCTGTTTATCACTCTAGCGCGTCTTCTGTCTAGGTTTAATTTCCTGCATTCATACTCTATCACGTCTTTCATTTTGTCACCTCATAGCGTTGTTGTCACTCTCTACAGCAGCCTCAGCTAATACTAACCAATCCCACTCTTCTTGTGTTATTGCATCAATCAGATATGCAGCATAAACTACGCTATTTAATCTGCCTGCGCAATACATAACACTAGAGTCTGATACTGTGAATGAATCGTTCACGGCATAACATAAAGACTTAAATTCACTATTGATTAAATTTCTTATTAAATCATTTGTCATTGCGCTACCTCCTTTACTCGTCACCTATGCCATACATTGTGTATTTCTTTAAAGTGTCAGTAATATCGTTTATTACTTGCTCATACCACTCTACATTGAAATCTCTCAAATAGTTGCTAGTCCTCACATTCTGGTGCAGAATGGCAACCACTAATGAATCATAATATTCTTTATAAGTCATGCCGATACCTCCTAAAAATTTACTATGTCCCTGTGCCTATATTATAGCACGCTATAGCCTCGAAAGATTACTGTCTATTCATGCAAATTTTTGACAATTGTCTGAAAATTGTTATAATAATAGTGCAGTAGTCAGACAATTGTGTGTGATACCTCAAAAAGGTGGAGTCCCCAAATCGTTCCCATTAACCGGCTGCTGCACATATCCCATTTTCATGCGCTGCCTATTGGCAGCGTTTTATATGCAGTAGGATCCTCCGGAAGCAGTAACGGCGTGTAGGATCCTTCGGCTGGTGCTGGTGAAGGCCTGGTGGGGATGGTAACCGACTCAGTGAGTCGTGAAACGTTTTGATGTTTCACGGCTCTTTTTATGTTTCACAATGTTTCACAGATGAAGTTGGTTGGGGCATGTCTCCACGAACGAATGTTTGGTAATATTTTGCCACCGCAAGCATAATGTTAAATCAAAATTTAACTTTTGGGAGTGCGCCCCTATATACT
>JAEIGA010012045.1_pt1 | contig 13122 bp, 8 predicted proteins | sample 9270691 | NCBI WGS metagenome assembly JAEIGA01 (sample SAMN17057246, study PRJNA624740) | gut metagenome | biome: biome; isolation source: fecal sample | host: Bos grunniens | place: China: Xizang | collected 2019 | reverse complement strand
TTCCCCAGCGGGGAAGCTGTCGAGCGTACATTTGCGTAGCAAATAGCGAGACTGATGAGGAGAACACGGGTGTAGCCTATGTTCACATTCATTGTTGGGGAAGATATAAGTTCCCTCAAAGTGAGCAATACACAGTGCTCTCAGAGCTCTCCTCATCCACCACTATCGTGGTCCCCCTTCCCCGCTGGGGAAGGCATACACTTATGTCAACGCACAAACCCATTCAATAAAACCCCTTTTCAAGTTCTTTGCGCCACTTTCTCCGAAAGAAAGTGGCAAAACAAAAATTCGTTTATAATTCTAACTACTACTACCACGAAAGGATAAAAAAGTGGAAAACGAAAACTTAGAATTCAGAGATCAAAAAATAGTTGATGTGGAGATGGAAAAGGAAGTCAAAAAATCCTTTATCGAATATTCCATGTCGGTAATCGCTGCCCGCGCCCTCCCCGACGTTCGCGACGGTATGAAGCCCGGTCAGCGCAGAATAATGTACGCAATGTACGAGGACAACCTTACTTATGACAAGCCCTTCCGCAAGTCGGCTACCACTGTGGGTAACGTGCTCGGACGCTATCACCCCCACGGTGACAGCGCGGTTTACGGAACTATGGTACGTATGGCGCAGGACTTCTCCTACCGCTATCCGCTGGTAGAGGGTCACGGAAACTTCGGCTCTGTGGACGGCGACGGCGCGGCTGCTTACCGTTATACCGAGGCGAGAATGGCGAAGATATCCGACCAGCTTATGGCTGACCTTGAAAAAGAGGTAGTTGACTTCGTACCTAACTTTGATAACCGCCGCCGCGAGCCCAAGGTGCTTCCCTCCCGTTTTCCCAATCTTTTGGTAAACGGCTCTATGGGTATTGCCGTAGGTATGGCGACAAATATTCCCCCTCACAACCTTGGCGAGGTCATTGACGCGACCATTTTCCGTATGGAAAATCCCGAATGTACGGTTCCCGAGCTTATGGAATACGTAAAGGGCCCCGACTTCCCCACTTATGCTACTATCTACGGAACGGCGGGTATCCTTCAGGCGTACACCACGGGACGCGGACGTGTTATGGTAAGAGCAAAGGCGACCATTGAGGAGGACAAGCACCGCATAATCTTTACAGAGATACCCTACGGTGTCAACAAGAGCGAGCTGTGCAAGGCTATCGCTAACCTCCACAAGGACAAGCGTATCGAAGGCATAACCGACCTGCGCGACGAGTCGGGCAGAAACGGTATGCGCATCGTGGTAGAATACAGACGCGACGCCAACGGTCAGGTAATACTTAATCAGCTCTACAAATATTCTCAGCTTGAGGACACCTGCGCCGTAAATATGCTGGCGCTGGTCAACAACGAGCCGAAAATCCTCTCGCTTCCTCAGATACTTGACCACTATATCGCTCACCAGAAGTCGGTTATCCAGCGCAGAGTTGAATTCGACCTTGAAAAGGCAAGAACGAGAGCTCATATTTTTGAGGGCTATCACATAGCAATTGACAATATCGACAGGATAGTTGAGATAATGAAGACCTCAAAGTCTATCCCCGAGGCAAAGGAACGCCTTATGGCTGAGTTCTTTACCGTAACCTATAAGGACGGCTTCGAGAGCGAGCTTGGAAACGTGCGTCAGCTCTCGGACGCTCAGGCGCAGGCTATCGTTGAAATGACCCTCGGTAAGCTGACGGGTATGGAGCGCGACAAGATCGAGGAGGAGCTGGCAAGACTTCACGCTCTTATCATAGAGCTTGAGGGAATACTCGCCGACCCCGCAAAGATAATGCAGATAATCAAGGACGAGATGAGCGAGATAAAGCGCAAGTTCGGCGACGAGAGAAGAACCGAGATACTTCCCGCTACCGACGATATTGAGCTTGAGGACCTTATTGAGAAGCACAACTGCGTTATCACCCTTACCAAGGCGGGCTACATCAAGCGTCTGCCCGCAAGCACCTACTCTGCTCAGCGCAGAGGCGGTAAGGGCATTATCGGTATGACCACCAAGGAGGATGACTTCATTGAAACGGTTGCCGCCGTTCACAGCCACTCCTACGTGCTGCTCTTTACGAATTACGGCAAGGTGCATATGCGCAAGGCTTACCAGATTCCCGAAGCATCCAGAACCGCTAAGGGAACAAATATCGTAAACGTTATCGAGATGCTTCCGGGCGAGAAGATAACCTCGCTTATCAGTATCGAGGGCTTCAATGAGGGCGAGTATCTTACTATGGTCACCAAGCAGGGCGTTATCAAGCGTACTCTCCTTACCGAGTATGAATATCAGCGCAAGGGCGGCAAGATAGCCCTTAACCTTGACGAGGGCGACGAGCTTGTATTCGTAATGCATACCTGTGGTGACAGAGATATAATTATCGCTACCGCTCAGGGCTCGGCTGTAAGATTTACCGAGGCTAATGCCCGTCCTATGGGCAGAACGGCCCGCGGTGTTCGCGGTATCAAGCTCCGCGAGGGCGACTACGTTACGGGTGTCGCTATTGTCGAGGAGGGCAAGTCGCTTATTACCATTACCCAGAACGGCTACGGAAAGCGCACCAATTACTCCGACTTCAGAGAGATGAAGAACCGCGGCGGTGTTGGTGTTCAGTGCCATAATATAAGCGAAAAGACAGGACTCCTCTGCGGAATTGAAAGCGTTAGCGACGATGATGACCTTATGATGATAACCGACGCGGGAACTATTATCAGAACTCCCGTTTGCGACGTTCCCCACTACTCCAGAACCGCGGGCGGCGTAATTATGATGCGCCTCGGTGAGGGTCAGACTCTTGTTAACTTCACTAAGGTCCCCAAGGAGGACGAGGAGGAGCTTGAGGATGCTATCGAATCGGTAGAGGAGATAGAAGCCGAAAAAACAAGCCCCGAAATCGTTGAGGACTCAACCGAAAATTTGGAAAATTTACCCGAAATCGTTGAGAGCTCAACCGAAGAGGTCACAGAAGAGTAATAAAAAGCAATAAACGGGAGGGCTTCCCTCCCGTTTGCAAATTTAATTTAAAGGTAATTAAAAAATGAAATTTTCAAAAACAAAGCGAATTATCACTTTGATTTTAGCTCTTGTTATTCTGGTAGGAGCGGTCTTCGCTATAAGAGCCTGCTCTGCTCCTCCAAAATATGAGGAGATCGAGGCACGGTTTAAGGAGCTTATGGAGAAATCCTACGACCTGAACGTCATACTTTTCGGCGAGGGGCTTCCTACATACGAGCGTGTATCCGATCCTCGCGACAGTCTTAAGGTCTATAATACGGGAGAGTTCTACACCGACGAGGACGGTACGGAGCATCAGCGCAAGTTCTGGTATTACACCACCCTTGACGAGGATAAGGTGATAGCCTTCAGAGATTCCTATCTTAAGGATTTTTCCTATGCTTACGTTACCGATTCCGCGGAAGCTCTTGACTCGGTTAAGGCGAAATTTCCTCCTATCGAGGGTGTGAGTGCCCCCGAGGGAAGCGAATTTTACTCCGAAATTTACAACAAGGACGGAAAGCTTGCTTATCTTGTTCCATTTGTTGAAAAAAAGGTGGATTTCTATTATTCTGCCGCCGACCCCAAAAACTATGATTACGTGCGTAACGACGCGCCCTACCGTACGGTGGACTCTATAAAGACCTACGCCGAAACTCTGTATTCCCAAAATTATATGAGGTCGCTTTATTCCTCGCTCTTTGACGGTATTGCTTCGGGCGGCGCGGTAATGAATGCCCGCTACGTGGAGCATACAAGGAGCGACAATACCGTGTGGCTCACCCAATCCAATACCTATGAATCGCTTTTCAGTGAGCGTAGAGTCTATCTTTACGATACTGCAGAAATTATAAAGTGGGGCTCTAACCGTAAATTCGTGCGTATCTCTATTGACAGCTACCTGCCCTCAAATCCCCAAAAAATAGAGAAAATCGAGGTCAATCTCGTCCTTCAGGACGGCGTATGGTATCTTGATAGCCCTACGTTTTGATAGTTAGAATTATAAACGATTTTTTTCCACCTTTCGGTCAAAAACATAGTCGTTTTGGGTACTGCCGCACCCAATACTCCTTGTTTTTTCCTATTTGAGTGACGGCTTCATCGCCCACTGGGCGCGCCGTCCCACAAATCTTTCGGAGAAAGTCGCCCAAAGAACTTGAAAAAGGATAAATATTACGCTTGACGGATGTGCAGTGCGTAATTATCCTCATAAGGTAAAAAGCCGTCGGACAGCTCACGCTACCGACGGCTTTTGATTTTATTTAATAAATCACAGAATTTGGCGGGACGTAGGGTCCGACAAATTCTTCCCCAAACGGGTCGTCGATGGCGCCGACCCCTACCAAATTGGATATGCCCTTTTAATAAAACCCCTTTTCAAGTTCTTTTGGTACTTTTCTCGAAAGAAAAGTACGAAAAAATGTTTATAATTCTAACTATTACAGCAGCTCTTTTCTGAGCTCCTCGCCCGATTTAGGAGAGAGGTATGCGGGGGGGACGTCGAGGACGGTGAGCGCGCCTGATTTCGCTTCCTTGGAAAATCTTGCCACAGCTCTGGCGTAGGCGACTATTACCGAGGACGTAAACTCGGGGTTAGAGTCAAGCTTAAGGCTGTACTCGATAACGTGAGTATTTTCAAGGTCAAAGCCAGTCTTGCCGCTTCTTATAACAAATCCGCCGTGGGGGATACCGCTATGGTCGCGCTTCAGCTCCTCAAGGCTTATAAAATGGACGGTGGTGTCATAATCCGCGAAATAGTTTGGCATAGTCACTATCTCGCGCTCGATTTTCGCTTTGTCTGCGCCCTCCTCGGCAACCACGAAGCACTCTCTTGTATGCTTCTGGCGAGTGCTCAGCTGTGGGCAGACTCCGCTGCGTACCGCTTCAAGGGCGGCATCCGAGGGGATAGTATACTGCTTAGCGTCAATAACTCCCTCGATACGGCGTATAGCGTCGGAATGTCCCTGACTTACGCCCTTTCCCCAGAAGGTATAGGCAGAGCCGTTGGGAAGCACCGCCTCGGCGTATGCGCGGTTCAGAGAGAACATACCGGGGTCCCAGCCCGCGGAAATAAGAGCAACCTTGCCGCCTTCCTTCGCCGCGCTGTCGACTGCCGCAAAGTGCTCGGGGATCTTCGCGTGAGTGTCAAAGCTGTCCACCACGTTGAAAAGCTTAGAGAGCGCGGGGGTCTGCACGGGCAGGTCTGTTGCGCTGCCGCCGCAAAGTATCATAACGTCTATCTTTTGGGTCATAGATGTGATATCATCCGCGTGAAGAACGGGCACTCCCTCTGTGCGGAGCTTGACCGTTTCGGGTGCACGTCGGGTAAATACCGCCGCCAGCTCCATGTCGGGATTCTGTCTTATTGCCGCTTCAACTCCGCGGCCGAGATTGCCGTATCCGAAGATACCTATTCTGATGCTCATAGGTTTACTCCCAAAATTTTGATATGTATTTACTGCCAGTATTCGGTTTTGCCCTCAAGACCTACGTCCTTTGATTTAAATGTGGGATTCTTTCCCTCCTTGCGCTGTCTGTCGTAATCGGCAAGGGCGCGGAAGGCGTATTTTCCAAGTATAATGATCACAGGGATGTTGATAAGCGCTATAAGTCCCATACTAACGTCCGCAATTGCCCAAAGAAGATCGGAGGACAGTCCCGTGCCTGCAAAAATGAGAAGTGATGCAGCTATATAGATTATGTACTTTACCCACTTCGGAGGCTCTTTGCCAAATAGGTGGATAATACATCTGTCAACGTAATACATATTTCCGATAAGCGTGGTAAACGCAAAGAGTACCATTGCCACGGTTATGAATACAGGACCGATAAATCCCATATTTTCGGTCATTGCCGCCTGAACGAAGCTCGATTCATCACTAAATGCGGAGGGCTCAAGTCCCGAGGAAAGGCACATAAACGCGGTTGCGGTACAGATAAGAATAGTGTCTATGAATACCGAAAGCACCTGAACAAGTCCCTGCCTTACAGGATGCTCGACCTCTGCCGACGCGGATGCGTTTGGCGCCGAGCCGATACCTGCCTCGTTACTGTAAAGACCTCTTTGGATACCCTTCATAAGGCACGAGCCCGTAAATCCTCCGAAGATCGCGTAAAAATTGAATGCGTCGGAGAAGATCCTGCCGAAAATACTCGGCAACAGATGCGCGTTTATTATTGTAATAACCAAAGCTACCGCAATATAAATAATGCCCATAATAGGTACGAGAATGCCCGTAACTTTCACAAGACGCTTACCGCCTCCAAACAGGCAGTAGCATACTATAAGGGCAATAATGCCTCCGATGATCCAGGGAGTATAGCTGGCGTTATAGAAGGAATAGGTAGAAAATGTTGACTGGAGCTTATTGGACGCGAGCATATTAAAGCCTACTCCGTAGGTAAATATAAGCAGTACCGAGAAAAGGATGGCGAGCCATTTTATATTCAAGCCCTGCTCTATGTAGTAGGAAGGACCTCCATAGCAGCCGTCTTTTCCCTTTTTCTTGAATATCTGCGCCAGAGTGCTTTCCACAAAGGCGGAGGCGGCACCGATAAGGGCTATGACCCACATCCAGAAGATAGCGCCAAATCCGCCAAAGCAGAGTGCGGCGGCAACTCCCATGATATTACCTGTACCCACGCGGGACGCGGTAGAGACCATAAGCGCCTGAAAGGAAGAAACCCCCTTTTTGTCCTTAGGCTTATCGGTGAGGGATTTGAACTGGTCGCCGAGCAGTCTGAACTGGGCGAATTTTGTCCTGACGGTGAAGTATATTCCCCCCGCTACCAGAAGGATAATGAGTATATAGCTGTAAAGCGCGTCGTTTACAGCGGCAATGATATTGTCGAACATAATTTTCTCCATAAATAATCAATATATTCTTATTATACCGCAAAATCCCGTCTTAGTCAATAAAATTTTCCTTATTGCAATATTATTTCTTTATAATACGGGTGAGATATAGACCTGGGAGCACCGCTTAACCAAAGGCTTCTCCAGCGGAGAAGCTGTCGAGCGTATATTTGCGCAGTAAATAGCGAGACTGATGAGGAGAGCTCGGGTGTAGTCTATGTTTTCAATTACTTATTGGAGAACCTTTGAAGCTCCCATACAGTAAGCGATACATATCTTTCCCAGAACTCTCCTCATCCACCGCAAGCGGTCCCCCTTCCCCGCCGGGGAAGGCTAATTGGAGCAGGCGACCAATGGTCACCCCTACGGGTGAGATATAAGCCCGAGAATACCCACCGCCGTAGGGGAGGGGCTTGCTCCTCCCGCCTTTTTTATAATCTTTATTTCAAACGGGAGCACCAAGGCGCTCCCCTACCGCACAAAAGGCGAATATGCGGACATAGCTTTCGCGCCATTTGTCCCCACGGGGAAGGCTAACGGGAGCGGACGCACAATGTGCGCTCCTACAAACAATGGTCGACTCCTGCGGTTGTTTGTTATAAAATCAAAAGCCGTCGGTAGCGAAGCTGTCCGACGGCTTTTTTCATTATGAGGATAATTACGCACCGCACACCTGTCAGCCGTAACATATTCCTTTTTCAAGTTCTTTTGGTTCTTTTCTTTCAAGAAAAGAACAGGAAAAGCGTTTATAATTCTAACTATTCAACAGAAATGATATAATCGTAAAGGGGCTGACCGCCGTTTATAAGCGTGACCTCCGCGTCGGCGTGCGCCTGGCGGATAGCGTTCTCTGCCGCCGCCGCCTCCTCATCGCTTACGTCCGCGCCGTAAAACAGAGTGATGAAGCTTGCGTCGGTCATCTTCTCCGACAGCATATCAAGGCACTCCTTAGTGTCGTTTGCAACGCACTCGATAGCGCCGTTCATAAGTCCGAGCATCTGTCCGTTCTTTATCTTCTCGCCCTCAAGGGTGGTGTTACGCACCGCCTGAGTGATAGACATACTTGTAACAGAAGCGATAGCTGCGTTCATAGCCTCAAGATTCTCCTCAAGCTCTCCCTCGGGATTGAAGGCTATCATCGCCGATATTCCCTGAGGAACGCTCTTGGTGTTCATTACTACCACCTTGCGGTCCTTTACCAGCTTTGACGCCTGCTCTGCTACCATATAGATATTCTTGTTGTTGGGCAGAACGAAAACAGTCTTTGCGGGAGTCTTGCGAACTCCGTCGATAATGTCCTGAGTGCTGGGGTTCATGGTCTGACCGCCGTGTATCACGGTGTCAACTCCAAGGTCCCTGAAGGTGTCGGAAATTCCGTTACCCATACATACCGAAACGAAGCCGTAAGCGTTGTCGGGAGAAGCTACCTTTTCCTCTACCTCCGCTTCCTTGGCAACAAGCTCGGAATGCTGGTTTCTCATATTCTCTATCTTTACGGTAACAAGCATACCGTACTCGCCCGCCTTCTCAATAACTCTGCCGGGGTGGTCTGTATGCACGTGGAGCTTGATTATCTTCTCATCCTCGATAAATACCACGCTGTCACCGATAGCTCCCAGCAGCTCGTGAAGCTCGCGGGCGTGTCCCTCTCCCTCAAACTCGGGGAATTTCTCGGTAACGCACTCGGTGCAGTAGGGGAAGGTGATGTCAGCGGTGTCAAACTCGGAAAAGTCCGCAGCCGCTATAGTTTCTTCCTTAGCCAGAAGAGCTACGGGATTGCCGTTAAGGGCGGTCATCATTCCGTTAAGCACGGTAACAAAGCCGCAGCCGCCCGCGTCAACCACACCTACCTCCTTAAGGATAGGAAGCATCTTAGGCGTGTCGTCCAGCGACTCCTGCGCCTTGCTTATTATAAATTCAAGAAATTCGGGAAGAGTATCGTCGCTGTACTCTCCTCTCTCAAGAGCAGCCTCAGCCTCCTCTGCCGAGCGGCGCATTACCGTGAGGATAGTTCCCTCAGAGGGCTTCATTACCGCTCTGTAAGCCTCGTCACAGCCTCTGCGGAAGCCCTTTGCCAGCTCCTCGGTTCCAACCGTTTCGCTATGCTTCCAAGCCTTTGCAAGACCTCTGAAGAAGAGGGAGAGTATAGCTCCCGAGTTACCTCTGGCGCTGCGAAGCACAGCCGATGCCGCATCCGCGGAAAGGGTATTTACCGCGCTGTATTCCCCGCTCATTTTGCGGACAGCGCCAAGCGTCAGAGTCATATTTATACCCGTATCTCCGTCGGGAACGGGAAATACGTTCATATTGTTTATGGCTTCCTTGTTGTTATCAAGAGCGTTTGCTCCCGAAACAAGCATATTTTTTAAAATACCTGCATCTATTCTCATTCTTTACCTCTCTGTTCCAAGATAAAACAATGCCAGTGTTCCCGGACCCGAATGGGAGCCGATAACAGGTCCTACGTAGCCTATCTTAAGCTCCTTAACTCCAAGCTCATTAACTATTCGGTCGCCAAGATATTTCGCGTCCTCCTCACAGTCACCGTGAGAAATAAATACCGTAGCGTCCTTGGGGTCGCCCTTGATGGTGTCCTTTATCTTCGCGAAAAGCGCATCGATAGATGCGCGTCTTCCGCGTGCTACCGATACCTTTATCAGCTTGCCCTCGTTATCTACGTGCATTACGGGCTTTATTCCAAGCATAGTTCCCACAACTGCCGTAGCTCCGCTGACTCTGCCTCCTCTCTTAAGGAAGAAAAGGTCGTCCACGGTGAACCAGTGGCAGAGGTTCAGACGGTTTTCCTCCACGAAGGTCTTTACCTCGTCAATATCCGCGCCATTTGCCTTGAGCTGTGCCGCAAGATATACAAGCAAGCCCTGACCGAGAGAAGCGCAGAGGGTATCCACCGCATATACGCGTCTGTCGGGGTATTCCTCACGGAGCTCATCTGCCGCAAGGCTTCCCGCCGTAAAGGTGTAGCTCAGTCCCGAGGAAAAGCCCAGATAGATAACGTCCTCGCCCTCTTTAAGATGGGCAGCCATCCTTTCCTTGAAGGTCTCAAGATTTATAGCAGAGGTAGAAGCGCTCTTTTTGTCGCGGAGCATAGCGTAAAGCTCCTTGGGGTCAACGTCGCTGTTGGCAACGGGCTCCATTCCCTCTATGGAAACCGTAAGGTCTATAATCTCCACACCGCACTCTGCCGCCATCTCTTTTGTAAGGTCTGTGCCCGAGTCGGTAAGTATAACGTAATTGTTCATAGTAGTTCCTTTCTTTGATGTACCGTTAAATATAGTAATGAAAACCACATCTTGGTTTATTATAAACTTTTTTGGCGGTATTGTCAAGAGATTTTTATTATTTTACAAGGTGGCGCTTTATCTTTCTGGAGGTAGTCTTTTCAAATTCAGTGTCGCGAAGCTCTATTCCCTTTATGTGCTTGTAGGTGGGGAGAGTCTTGTTAAGAGCGTTTATAGCATCGCGGATAGACTTTTCCATATCCTCTGAGGTAGCTCCCTCGGGGAACTTGGAGGCGTCGGGATATACGACCGCAACGAGAGTTACCTCGGTGTCGTTCTGTCTGCCTACCACTACGCACTCGGCTATCATCTCTATGCCGCCGAGATACTCTTCTATCTCCTCGGGGAATACGTTCTTACCGTTTTCAAGAACGATTACAGACTTAAGACGGCCTGTAATGTGGCAGTAATTGTCCTCGTCAAGATATCCCACGTCGCCCGTGCGGAACCAGCCGTCCTCGGTGAACGCCTTTGCGGTAGCCTTCTCGTCCTTGTAATAGCCCAGCATTACGTTGTCACCCTTGACCTGAATCTCACCCTCCTGATATCCGTCGTCGTTGGTGCTGTGAACGTCAATACGTATCTGACAGCAGGGCACTGCGGGACCTACCGAGGCGTACTTTCTGGCGTAGTAGGGGGTCACGGCTACCAGAGGAGAGCACTCGGTTATACCGAAGCCCTCGTATATGGAGATGCCGAGAGTCTCAAAGAATTCTATCATCTTGGGGCTGAGTGCCGCTCCGCCGCAGATTATCTTCTCAAGTCTGCCGCCGAAGGATTTGAGCACCTCTCCGAATATGTCGCGGCGCTTGTCTATACCCATACTGCGAAGCGTGCGCGCGGCGCTGATACCGAGCTTGAGCGTTTTATCTCTGCCCGTCTTCTTAGCCTCGGACCAGATCCTCTTGTAGAAGGTGTAAACGTAAAGAGGAACGAGAACCAGACCCGTAGGCTTGAATATCTGAAGGTTCTTGAGCACGTGGGTCAGCGAGTCGTTGATGCCTATGTGCATACCGTAGTCCATACCCGCAAGCATACAAGCAAGCTCGTAGGTGTGGTGTATAGGAAGGAGAGAAACTATGGTATCGTCGGGGTTGAAGTCAACCGTTTCTGCCGCTGCCGAAACTGCCGCGAATATGTTCTTCTGGCTGAGCATTACGCACTTACTCGTGCCTGTTGTACCAGAGGTGAAGAGGAATTCGGCAACCGTCTCTCTGTTTTCTACCTTGGGAATGGCGTAGCCCTTAGCTACCGAAGCCTCACCAAGCTCCTTGACGGTGTCAAGGGGAAGTATCTTCTTTGAGAGGGCAAGCTCCTCCTCAGAGGGAGTCATAGGAATAAAGGTCTTAAGGGTCTTGTGAGTCTTCATAGCGTTTTCGAATTTGCCGTTGAAGCTTGCGGAGTAGATAAGCGCGTCGGCCTCCGCACTCTCCATAAAGCCTTCGATAACGTCAATGGTCAGCTCCTTGTCAAGAGGAATAGCAACTCCGCCCACCGCCAAAACCGCAAGGTAGGTGTATACCCACTCGGGAGAGGTCTCGCCTATAATAGCCACACGCTTTTTAGCGAGTCCCTTTTCTGTAAGTCCTGCCGCGGTCTTAAGTACGTTTGCGTGGAATTCGCCGTATGTCATATCGTGAAGATTTCTCTTTTTGTCAAAATAAGAGAAGAGCACGCGGTCGCCGTGCTTGGCAATAACTCGGCAGAAATCTCTTACGTCGGAAACTCGCTCGTAAAGTCGGATCTCCTTCTTTTTGTTGTATACCTTGATTGCTTTTTTCTTGTTGCTCATAACGGATATTATCCTTTCAATTCAATACTATATTCTTAAAATTTTTCAGGTAGTTTCGGATATACGTTTTTCAAGGGTATCCTCGGATTCCTTGAGTCTTTCGCATATTTTTTCAAAGGTGTTGTAGAATACCCTCAGGTCTTCATCGGGTATATCGGCGCTTACAAAGCCGTTAAGGTCAAGCACCAGCCGATTTATCTCCTCGGTGGTATCTTTGCCCATAGGTGTGAGCTTCAATCGTTTTCTGTAATTAATATTTTCGCTTTCGGTTTCGATAGCGTATCCCTTGGAGCAAAGCTCGTTGATGATGCGGGATACCTGCGCCTTGTCAATGTCGCAGAGTCTGGTCAGCTTGGTGCGTGTCAGTCCGTCGGGATTTCCGTAAAGATGCCGCAGACACATTGTGTGCGCTCCCGTGAGCCCGTATGGCATCATACCGATGCTGCGCAGCCTTTGTATGCTCTTTGAAGAGCAGGATATAAGATGATAAAATTTGTCAAATCTGTCCTTTTCCAACCTCTCGCCTCCTTTCACAAAATATCCTGATTATATCATATCATAAAAACGTTGAGTTGTCAACATCTTTTTGTTCTGCCCTTGATTTTTTTATAAACGCGGGTGACGGAAAGGAAATATACCGCCGCCGTGGCAGACGCACAATGTGCGCACCTACGTATATGCCCTACGAAAAAGGTCGGATTTGATTGCCAAATCCGACCTTGCGTTATTATTTTACGTCATCAAAAGTCTTTTTCCTTTTGAGAAGCGGTAATACTGTGAAAAGCACAGTAATCAAAAGAACTGCGCCGCCGCTGCCAAGTGTAAGTCCGCATCCGAAATTTACGTTGAAGGCGGAGTTATCCTTTTTTGCGGTAGCTTTTCCCGTGTCATTGTTATCATCCTCGCTGTCGGGGGTGACATCAAGAGCGGAGTCGCCACCGTTGCTGTCAGAGTCCGTATCTCCCGTCTGTCCGCTATTGGGTAGAGAGCCGTTGCTATCGTTACCCGATTGAGAGGGCGCTTGACCGTATTCACTTACCGTCAGCTCCTGTGCCTCGGATGCCAGCGCGCTGCCGTTTGCCCTCACGCGGACGTAATACTTGCCCGCATCAAGCTCGGTGAGCGCACCCGTGCAGGAGGTCCAGCTCTCGCCGTCAGTACTGTATTCGTGGGTGCTGTCGGTATTTATGCT
>JAEIGA010012044.1_pt1 | contig 13122 bp, 17 predicted proteins | sample 9270691 | NCBI WGS metagenome assembly JAEIGA01 (sample SAMN17057246, study PRJNA624740) | gut metagenome | biome: biome; isolation source: fecal sample | host: Bos grunniens | place: China: Xizang | collected 2019 | reverse complement strand
CCTCTAATGGTCAATCCCCCTTCCTCTCTGTGTTCATGTATATTAGCGAGAACCCAGAATATGAAAAGGAAACTGCAATGATTGTTGAGGAGTTCATCCGTCAGCGTATCAAGGGTATGAAGAATGAGGTCGGAGTATGGATTACTCCTGCATTTCCCAAGCTGCTCTATGTTCTTGATGAAAATAACATCGATGAGGATAGCGAGTATTGGCATATTACCAAGCTTGCAGCAGAGTGTGTTGCAAAGCGCATGATGCCAGACTTTATCTCGGCAAAGCATATGCGTCAGAACTATGAGGGAAATGTATTTGGATGCATGGGTTGTCGTGCTTGGCTATCTCCTTATAAGGGAAGCATCAACAATGAAGCAGGCATGTATAAGTGGTATGGTCGATTCAACATGGGTCTTACCTCTATCAACCTTGCAGATTGTGGATTGTCTGCACAGGGAAGCATTGAAGATTTCTGGAAGATTTTTGATGAACGACTTGAGCTTTGCCATGAAAGCCTTATGCTTAGATATGAAAAGCTTAAGAATGTTACTTCAGATGTATCTCCTATTCATTGGCAGCATGGTGCAATTGCAAGACTTCCAAAGCACGAACCTATCTTCCCGCTCCTACAGGAAGGATATGCAACTATTACGCTTGGATATATTGGCGTATATGAATGTGTGAAGGCTCTTCTTGGCGAGTCTCATACTTCGCCAGAGGGAGAGAAGCTTGCCGTTAAAATCGTATCTTATATGAAGAAGAAGGTTTTAGAATGGAAGAAGCGTGATGGCTTAGGCTTTGCTCTTTACGGTACTCCGTCTGAGTCTCTTACAGAAAAGTTTGCTAAGGCTTGTGTAAGACGATGGGGTACTGTAGATGGCAAGGAGGTTCGCGGGTTCCTTACTAATAGTTACCATGTATTTGTAGAAGAGGAAATTGGCGCATTTGATAAGCTGAAGTTTGAATCTCAGTTCCATCCGATTAGCAGTGGTGGCTGTATTTCATATATCGAAGCTGTTAATTTGACAAATAATATTCCTGCCGTTCTATCTCTTATTAAGTTTATGTATGAGAACATTCAATATGCAGAGATTAATACTAAGTCAGATTACTGCCATGTGTGTGGATTTGATGGTGAAATCCAAATCGATGAAGATTTAGATTGGTATTGTCCAAACTGCGGAAATCGCGATAAGTCTAAGATGAATGTTGTTCGTAGAACTTGCGGTTATCTCGGTGAGAACTATTGGAACGCTGGACGCACAGAAGAAATTAAGAATAGATATGTTCATCTTGGAGCTGGTGATTAATGAACTATCATAAGATAGAAAAAACTTCTGTCGCTAATGGCACAGGAATTCGTGTCGTTCTTTGGATTAGTGGATGCAAGTGTCATTGCAAAGGGTGTCAAAATCCTTCTACATGGGACTTTGATAGCGGTAAGCTCTTTGATGAAAATGCTAAGAACGAGCTGTTTGACGCATTAGACAATTCTTATATTCAAGGTATTACGTTCTCTGGCGGTCATCCGCTGGAGGACGAAAACCTTGATGATGTGTATGAATTAATTATGGATATTAGAAATAAGTATCCAGAAAAAGATATTTGGCTATATACTGGATATCAATTTAATAGGATTATCAACAATCATTCAAGAGAAATGAGCGTTACGTTAAGAAAGAGAATTGTTGAATTGTGCGATGTAGTGGTTGACGGCGCATATATTGAAGCGTTAAAAGATATCACACTCAAATGGCGTGGAAGTAGCAATCAAAGAGTTATTGATGTAAAGAAAACATTAGATTCTGGTTGTATCGTAATTTATAACAAATAAATATATATGTTATAAAATCAAAAGACAAAAGAAAGGATTTGAAACATGCAGAAAATGGCTAGGTTTGAAAAGGTTTCATACGAACAGTTCAAGAAAGATTGTCTTGATTCGCTTTTTAAGGACAAGGTAAATTATATTGACCCTGTTACAAAGGAAGTCGATTATATGGTTGAAAATTGGATTCGAGATGTATACAGCAACATCGAGCTTCCTAAGCGTGCAACTATGCAAAGCGCTGGAAACGATTTCTTCTGCCCTATGAAGATTACAATTAAAGCTGGAGAATCAAGAAAGATTCCAACTGGTATTCGATGCGAAATGTATGATGGATGGGTGCTAATGCTTTATCCTCGTAGCGGTCATGGTTTTAAGTATGGTATTCATATGGCTAACACAGTGGGTGTAATTGATGGTGATTATTATGAGTCCGACAACGAAGGACATATCTTCGTCAAGCTTGTCAACGATAGCTCTCTTGCACAGGATATTTGCCTTGAAGTCGGAGATGCATTTTGTCAGGGAATCTTCATGCCGTTTGGCGTTACTTTGGATGATGACGTAGCAGAAAAGCGCAATGGTGGAATGGGATCGACTGGACGTTAAACAATATATGCATATCACCATTGACAATGTTGATGAATATAAGAAAAATGCCATTGATGTATTAGAAAGCAACAATCAGTTTGATACTGCAAAAGCGGTAGAAATGGCGTTTGATATGCTGATTTGCGTGATGGTACTTGGAATTAACAAAGAGGAGTAACACATGAATAATGAAACTATCAAGAAGTTCGATGTAACTATTAAGCTTCGCGGAGATAACATTTATGATCTTTACATGAATAGTAATTGGATTGCTTCTCGCGGAAGTTGCGATGGCATTCTTGATGAAGCAAGAACTGCCATTAAAGCTTCTTTGATTGAAAATTAAAAGCATAGAAAGGGTGTTTAAATGGATTACAAGCATAGAACATATTATCTTGTAAACTTCAATTGCAATCATAATAAAAGTAAGATGAGCGATGGTTGGGATGTTGATGGCAGCATTCACAATGGCAATCTAAAAAATCTTCAATTTATGGTTAATAGTTTAAAGGTTACTCCAAATAATCAGAGCAAGTATACAAATATGTACTTCCAGAGAAAAGTCAGCTGCCTTAAAAGAGAAGAAGGTTTGTTGCTAAAGTCTTTTAATAGTCTTGATAATGTAGAATTCGTAAAGATTCGCTAGGGCGAAATGAAGATTTCAAAGGGGAGATATGAATATCTATGAAATGTTTCCTCATATCTATTGGACTAAGCGTAATCCAATGGACACAATTGAGGATAAGAAGCGCAAGCTTTCAGAAGAATCTTCCGAAGTTCTAATGTCAAAAGATGAAACTGAACTTCTCGATAAAACGCTTGATGCTATGCATTGTTGTGTTGAAATCATTAGAGAGTATCCAGATGAATTAGTAGAACAGTCTATTCTGTTACACAATGCAAAGAACCGTAAGCGTGGTTATTATGAGCCGAATACTAAGAAGAACACATGCGAAAATATTGGAGAGTTAAACGAAGTATATCAGTTTATTTGCTCTGAATGTAGAATCCGTCTTGAAGATTGGGTAGAAGTGTGGTTTGACGAAGACTTCGGATACCCAGCTAGTGAAGTTCGTTCTGAGTATGAGTTTAGACATTGCCCGAATTGTGGCAGGAAGATTGTGTAAGAAATGTTGATTTTAAATACACGTAACACATAGTAGCTATTTATTTGTTACGATGTGTTGCGTGTATTTTCATATAAGTTAGGATTACATTATGTCAAAGATTAATTATTGTGCTAATTGCGAGCATTGGTTTTGTTATGATGAGTTAGATGCTGATAGATATGTTGATACAGCAGAAGGCGAGTGCCGCAGATACCCTCCAAGCGTTCCTATTTTCGAAGGTCGTTTCAATGAGGAGAAAAACGTACAAGATTTAATTATCAATCTTAAAAAAGGAACTCCATTTATGAACCATCCATTTACATTTGCAAGCACTTGGTGTGGAGAGTTTAAACTTATGGACAATCCCAGATGGAAAGAAGAGATTGTAAAGGAATTGGGATATGAGTAATTATCTGGTTACAAAGTTTCGAGGAAAATACAAGTTGATGCCAGACATCGACTTGGAGACTAATGATTTCCCAAGGGACTGCGATGGCGTGATTGATGAAGACATGGTTTATATATCTTGTTACAATGATACAAAAGTTTACTATTGGGGTCTAAACGATTCTCATAGAGGCGTTCTTATAGCGTATATACCATCAAAACAAAGAGGGAATAATATTAAGAAGGAAATGAAGAAGCAAAAGATTGAAGTTGTTGATTTCGACCAGTCTGAATCTGAGACTATGATTAAGTTTCTTGCATCAGACGCAGAAGCCGTAATTGAAATGCTTAAGCCAAGAACTAGCGGTCTTAAAACTTCTGTATTCAGCAGCAAAAACTTGCCTAAGTCTAATGTGTCTATTCCCACTGAAAATATTGAGGAATATAAGGTAATTACCTCAAGGCTTGGCAAGAATGATATGTTGGTCATTAAGAGCATTAACGACCGTTTCTTGGCCGATATTCTTGAAAAAACGCTCCGTAAGAAGACAAAAAATAGCAAGTTCTCTGTCCGAGAAGATATGAAACTCAATAAGATGAGCAGGCAGTTTAAAGAGTATGTTTATGCTAGGGGATACTGGCAAGAATACTTAGACTATCTATCCAAGGAGATTGACGCTCATTATGCTTAGGATTATCATCGCTGGGTCAAGAAGCTTTGGCAGTTTCACAATCCTTGAAAGGGAATGTCATAAGATTTTTAAATCATTATCTGAAGAAGGATATCTTAGCGGCAATGTAAAAACAGACTGCGCCAATATTGAAATTATTAGCGGCACTGCTAATGGAGCAGACAGACTCGGAGAGGCATTTGCTAAAAAATATGGCATAGAAGTCAAAAGGTTTCCTGCTCAATGGCATAAGTATGGTAAAAGTGCTGGATATGTGCGAAACAATATCATGGCTCAATATGCAGCTAAGAGCAATGAGCTTGGTGTGTTGATTGCGTTTTGGGACGGCAAGAGCAGGGGGACAAAGATGATGATCGATATTGCTAAGAAAAACAATCTAAAAGTTTTCATGATTAATGTTGAAAGCGAATAATAGAATGTGCTAGAATAACAAGTAAAGTTATATGCCAAAAGCTCGCTGCTCCAAGTGGGCTTTTGGCTACATTAAAGAAAGGTGGTGAATATGAATATAAATGAAATACATAACAAAGTGGTGTCAAAAGATTACGACTTCCTCAGAACAAACGCGCATTTGGGTAATAATATTATACTGCTTGGCTTGGGCGGTTCTCATGCGTATGGTACTGATGTAGCAGATTCCGATTTGGACATTCGTGGTTGTACTTTAAACAGCAAAGCTGAAATCTTGGGTAGTGATAACTTTGAGCAATTTATCAATAATGATACTGACACTATAATCTATGCGTTCAACAAGTTCGTTCAATTGCTTACGAACGTTAACCCAAACATTGTAGAAATTTGCGGGTTGAAAAATGAACATTATCTTTATGTATCTCCAATTGGGCAAGAGCTTCTTGATAATCGTGATATGTTCTTATCGAAGAAGGTTGCACATTCATTTGGCGGATATGCGACAGCACAGTTACGAAAACTCGATAATAAGTCTGCCAGAAGTCTAGAACAAGCGGAAAAGGAAGCTCATATCTTGAACAGCATTAACAATGCAGCGCTTGATTTCAAGGGTAAGTTCTTTGATTATCCAGATGATGCAATTAAACTGTATATCGATGATGCTGTTAATGAAGAGTATGACAAAGAGATTTTCATGGATGTTAATCTAACTCATTACCCGTTGCGTGACTACAAATCAATGTGGTCAATTATGCACAATGTTGTTAAGGATTATGCAAAGCTTGAGCAAACTGGCAGAAACAAAGAAGCTATCAGAGGAGATAAGCTTGCGAAGCATATGATGCACCTTATACGCCTGTATCTTATGTGTCTTGATATTCTTGAGCGTGGCGAAATCGTAACTTATCGACCAGAACATGAATTCTTAATGGGCATTAGAAACGGTGATTATCTCGACTCTGATAAACAGCCAATTCCTGAGTTCTTTGAATTAGTAAATCATTATGAGAAGAAACTCGAATATGCGAAAGCAAATACAAGCTTGCCAGATAAACCTGACTATGACAAAATTAACGAATTCGTTATGAGTGTTAATGAACGTGTTGTTAGAGGTGAAGTACAATGGAAATGAAACTTCCAGTTAACGTCAATATAGTTCTAGAAGCACTTTATAACAATGGATTTTCAGCATATGTAGTTGGTGGATGCGTTAGGGATTTTCTACTTGGTAAAGAGCCAAAGGATTATGATGTTACAACTTCCGCTTTGCCAGAACAAGTAATTGAAGTGTTCAAAGGATATGAGGTTATTCCAACTGGATTGCAGCATGGCACAGTAACCGTTATGGTTGGCGGTATGCCAATTGAAGTAACGACGTTTCGAGTAGAAGCTGGCTATTCAGATGGCAGACACCCTGATAGCGTTATGTTTGCACTAAGCGTCGAAGACGATCTTATGCGTCGTGATTTTACAATGAATGCAATTGCGTATAATAAGTGGCGTGGATTTGTTGATGTATACGGTGGATATGATGATATTGAAAATAAGACAATTCGCTGTATGGGAAATCCATATAACAGATTTAACGAAGATGGTCTTAGAATTCTACGGGCGATTAGATTTGCCGCACAACTTGGATTTGAAATTGAAAATGAAACTTCAAATGCAATTCATGATTGCAGACATCTTCTTGATAACATTTCAAAAGAGCGCATTCAAAATGAGTTATGCAAGATTCTTATGAGTGACAATTGCGGATGTCATATTATGTGTGAATATGAAGACGTGATTGAAATGTTTTTACCGAATACCAAGCTTCGATTTAGTCAGCGAATGTTTATGAGCAAATTATCTTCTGAACCAACCGACAAATCAGATGATATTATTTCTAGACTTGCTATCATGTTTAACAATGATTCAGATGAGGCATACGTAAGGCTTAAAGAGTTAAGATTCAGCAATGATATTGTTGATAACGTAACTCAACTGGTAAAGTATCGAATGTTTGATTTGCCAACTAATAAACCTGATATGAAGAAGTTTATGAATAATATAAATGTAGAGCAGATGCAAAGACTTATATTCATTAAAAAAATTAAGGCTGTGTTACAAGAAGATATTGATAACATTACAATGTCTGAAATCATCTTTAACCAAATTATTGACAATAATGAGTGCTATAATTTGAAGCAACTTAAAATTAACGGAAATGATTTGATGGATCGCGGAGTTCGTCATGGTGAAGATGTTGGTAATATGCTCAAAAGAATTCTTAATATGGTTATCGAAGAACAACTTAAAAACGACAGGTTTGAATTGTTGGAAATGGCAGATGAAATTATCGGAGGATAGAAGGAGGAAGTATGGAAATTGATATCTTCGAACATGAAGACAATTGGCAGGGCATTAAAGATGCGACAATGAACACCATCGGCAAGACAACTGGCAAGTATCCAGACTCAGAATGGAAACGCAAGCTTATTATGGCAGAGCATTCTCCTATTCGCAGACTAAAGTTCTATTGGCGTTGGTCTGATATTAAATACTGGGTATCAGTGCATCTGGTTCGCCATAAGATTGGTATTGAACACTGGGTAGCAACGCAGAGAACTGACCGTACTGGCATTGACAGAAATGATATCCCACAAGGCGCTCTGGTAAATCATGCAGCGGAAGCAGATGCACAGGCTATGATTAATATCAGTCGAAAGCGTCTTTGCATGTGCGCAAGTCCAGAAACTCGTAAGGCTTGGCAAGATGTCAAAGACAATGTTGCCGAAGTAGAACCAGAACTTGCAAGCTGCATGGTTCGTGAGTGCGTATATCGCGGATTCTGCCCAGAGATGTATCCATGTGGTTTTAGCAAGACAGATGCTTATAAGCAGGAGCTTGCAGAATATAGAAAGGGGTTTGAATAATGATTGAAGTTACATATCTAAAAGAATACGATAACGAGGACGAGCTTTTTTTCATCTCTTTTGAAGGAGACAAAGAAGATGTTTATTCCGTTCGAGATTATGCAATGTTACTCAACGATATTGAAGACGGTTATTATCAGGCGTTTGTTGAGTGCAATTGCAATGACAAATGCGCTAATAAAAGCGTAGAATGCGATATCATCGTAAACGACGTAAATACAGAAGAAGACCTTGTAAACCATCCTTCTCATTACACCAATTCTGGTATGGAGTGTATCTTAGAAATGGTTATGCTGTATGGGTTCGAAGAAACAATGTCCTTTTGCAAGTTAAATGCCCATAAGTATCGCAAGCGTGCATTCCATAAGGGTGGAGAGATGGATATTGATAAGAGTAATTGGTACATTGACACGTACAAGGATTTGATTATCGCATTGGAGACTGGTCTAACGCCTATTCAGTATGTTCTAAGCAAAATGAATTAATACAAACAATTAAATATATATGCTATTAATGGGGCTGCAAAGCCCCATTTTTACGCATAAATTCTTCTGAGAACTTTTCGTTTGAAATCTACGTAAATATAATATAGAATATAGTTGTAGCAAAGATTATAGCTACATAAAATATAACCAGAGGTGAATGAAAATGGGTAAGGATTTAAAAGGGAAGTCTCTTGGAGTTGGATATAGTCAGCGCAAAGACAAGCGTTACGAAGCAAGGGCAATGGTAAATGGTGTTAAGATTTGCTTGTACGACATGCACTTGCCAACGCTAAAAAAGCGATTTGAAGAAGAAAAGGCGAAGGTTCTACGTCAGGAAAACAATGTGAGACCAGATTTGACATTGAAAGAATGGTTTGAAGAATGGTTTACATCTTATAAATCTCCCGCGCTTAAATCAGAGGTATCAAAAAAGGCATATTATAGAAAGGTGTCAAATACATACATTGACGCTATAGGCGATAAAAAACTGGAAACAATAACCCATATGAATATGCAGAACACGACCAACGAACTTCTCAATAAGTTTAAATCAAGAACAATTAGAGAAGCATTGGGAGTATTAAGGGAATGCCTCGACATAGCAATGATGAACTCTTTAATAAAGAGCAATCCATGTACAAACATAAACATAATAAACGAGAACGAAGCAGTGCAAGAACGCAGAGTTCTAAGCTCACGTGAGATAGAAATGTTCCTAGATGAAATTCAATATGAATATTACAATGAAGCATATCAAATTCTATTGCTGACTGGCATGAGAATAGGTGAGTTTTCGGGGTTGCAATGGCAGGATATAAATTTCCAAACGAAAACTATCAAGATACAGCGAAGCCTGAGCACTGGATACGTAGAGGGGAAGAAGATAGAGTATTTAACATCTCCTAAGACAAGCAACAGTTATAGAACAATCCCATTCTTCGGAAACGTAGGAGAACTGTTCAAGGCATGGAAGGTAAAGCAAGACGAACATAAGAAGAAACTTGGTAGCAGATGGAGACTAAGAGAGGAACTTGGCGACTTAGTATTCACAACAACATTAGGTTCTCCAGTTACAAGATATGCGTTATCTCATAATATAGAAAAAGTGCTGAAAAACATCAATGAGAAAGAAAAATACAATGCGGCTATTGAAGGAAGAGAACCACAGCTAGTAGAACATATATATCCGCATGCATTTAGACATACGTTTGCAACAAGATGCTTTGAAAAGAAGCTTGACCCAGTTGTTATACAGAGAATCATGGGTCACTCAGATTATTCAGTCACTCTAAAATACACGCATCTCCTAGAAGCAAAGTTAAATGAGGAGATAGCAAAAGCAGAAGACTTCCTATTATAATAGGGGTCTTTTTTTATGTATTATATTTGCGTATTTGCGTAAAACTATAATTTGCGTAAGCAATTGCGCAAATATGATTTTTGCGTTTTTAAGCAGTTGCGTAACGTTTGCGTAAAAGATTTTAAATATGCTTGATAACGTCATATAAATAAGGTAATATGTATAAGGGCTTAACATATGGGGTTCTAAGAGATAACAACAAGTAAGTATTTATAAACCCTTGATACACAAGGGATTGGAAGTAACCAAAATTTGCGTAAAATATACGAAACCTTATATCTAGGTTATATGGTTTTGCGTCAGATTTGAGTATGAAAATGCGTAAGCAAACAGCTTTATTCCCTTCAGATAAGTTTACGCAAGATTAAATAAAGCGGCTTATAATATCAACATAATTTTCGTTAAAAGGGTAGCCAATAAAGGCTATCCTTTTTTATATTGCCAATTGCTTTATTTATATTGTTTATATTAATTCTGTATAATTTATATAAAACGCTTGCACATTATAATCATACATTATATAATTACTATAATATTTTATATAATTTATATAGAATATATAAAACATACCCAAAGGGGGATAAAACAATATGGCTATTTTTATTGGAGGAGAGAGTGCAAATTCATTTATAAAGATGGTGAGTTCTGTATCTAAGCTTGACATTGCTGGCAATCCTATCGTAGATACATATTTGAACACGCTGACAGAGGTAGATAAGTACGACGCATATGATGATGTTTCTGGTAAGCTAAGGCCGCAACATTACGAAGTTGATGGCGTATATTATCAGGTTGGTTTAAAGGCTGAAACATCTGAGCAAGATAATTCATATTTAGATGGCATTGAAAGATACAAGCATCCTAACTTCAGGATTGAAACGTTGATAGCTATTTATCGTCAGCTAGAGAAGGGCAATAAATTTGACGAGCCTATATATTATGTAACTGGTGTTCCTATCAAACACTTCAATAAGACAGTAGAGGATACAATAAGAGACGTATTGATTGCAAATAATCACACAGTTAATGGCAAGCCAATCAATATCAAAGAGATTAAAGTTATTAAGCAAGCATTATCATCTTATTACAATGACCTGCTTGACAACAATGCGAAACCCAATGCAGATTTCTATCGATCTATCAAAGATAAAAATCTTCTGTACTTTGATATAGGCTGGGGAACAAGCGACGTTCAACGAATCGTTGACAGAAAGCCAATGGGAGACAGTCATTTAGATGGCGTTATAACCATTGTAGACAGAATATACAAAGATGCTATAAGCCTTGGCACAATAGAAAGTGATAAGTTGAAAGCTCTTGGAGTTCCAAAGCTGGGTTTTCATAACGTAATCAAAACTGGAATCTTGAAATGTTCGAGGGATATGGAATTGGATATGAGAAAATCCAGAGAGAAACATGTTGCATCATTCTTAAACTCCGTATCAAGATTGACGAAAAGTGATTTCGAGATTTCTAACATTGATACAATCTATTTCTGCGGTGGTGGAGCAAGAGCGTTAGAGAACGATATTAAACAACATTTTAAAAAACTTTTCGGTTATAATGATATACAGATATCAAAGAAGTTTGTATTCGTATCTGGAGCACAGCAAAGTAATGCTCGTGGATATTACAAGTTTGCTTTGAAATACTTCCGAAAAGAAGCAGGAGTTGGAGTGAGTAGTTAATGTCGTATAAAGGTTATTCGTTCAATCTACACAAAGAAGACGATAAGGAGTTAATAGATTGGCTTAGCAATAAGAAGGTTACGCAAACGATAAAGACTGCGTTGCGTAACCAAATGAAATCAGAAAATGATATTGTGCCAGAAGATAATCATATGGAAATACTATCTGCCATAAAAAGAGTTATCGAAAATAACGGTAACAGCAATATCGTAAAAACAGATATAGAAAATAAGGAAGCTCTCGCTCCTTCTAGAAACAAAGAAGAATGGAAGTCTTTGAGCGACGAAGATGCAGATGATTTCGAAAAAATATTCGATATCTAAAATCGTAAAAAAAAGGGAGACAAATTAATGTCTCCCTTAAGTTTTGTTATCGTATATTTTGATAACTAGTTATCTGTTTTCTATATTCCGACATCCTTACACAATAAACCTTACAACGTCAACGTGCGTCCATGTTCCGCTACCCCATGCATCCTCCAAGCCTGTACTCACGTTGTCAGTCCTAAAATACGGGCCGATTCCACTTATGCCGTTCGGGTATGTAGACGAGTCCATGTCCCAAAGCACATTGTCGCCCATATACAGAGCCGCATGACTCCACGTGTCAGAACTCTCTTTATACAGCAAAATAAGGTCTGCCTTCTGAAGCAACCAAAGCGGGATTTCCTCGCCCTTGGCGAAGCGGGCAATGTGTCTGCCACGGACAGCCTGATAATCCTCCACGCCGCCGATGTGCCAGCCCAACGCACGCTTATACGCTGTATAGGTCGCGCCCGAACAGTCAGTATAGCCGCTGGTTTCTGGCGTAAGACGGCCAGCGTTGTCGTTATTGTAGTCGTACAAGCCTTCCATGTCGCGCATGGCACGACATACGGCTTCGCGCATCTTCTCAAGAGCCACGGGGTCGTGACGTAACAATAGGGAATGTGTCGGAAGCACACCCTCTATCACAATGCGCCTACCCGCGCCTATCTTCGTGCCAAGTGTCACGCACACGCCGCACCCATTGACGCTTTCAGTCAGCGCCTTGACGGTTGTTGCAAGTGGGATAGTTTGTGCATACGTAACTGCCTCGTCGGTTTCATACACCGTGGTTAACGCCGATGACGTGTAGCTGTTGCCGCCGAACGCTTCGAACGGCAGGTAGAACAGCGGTGTTCCCGCCGCGACCGTCTCCGTTGTGGTAAACGTCATGTTAACATGAATCATGCCCGTTGCTGGGCTGTATGCGATGATGTTGTAATCCGAAGGTGTGACGGTTGCATCTTCATTGTACATTGGTATAATGTGAACCAGCGGCGCATTGCCCTGATTGGCTAACATGATAGCCGCAACACTCTCGATGTCTTTGTAGCTATGCACGTGGTTTTCTGCTGCAACTCCAAGGTTCGCACGAGCAGTCTCTGCATCGGTCGCGCCAGTACCTCCGTTTTCTATGCTTAGAGTACCGCTTGTTATATCAGATACATCATGAGTATGAGAAGATTCAGCTTTTAAATTTAGTTGTTCTTGGATATTTGATGTTGCTCCATCAACAAAACCAAGTAAATCTTTAATCTGTTCACCAGAATAAGGTAATGCATATTTGCTCATATTTCAACCCTCCTTAAACACTAGAGGTAAATTCAAATATTTTTGTTTTATTTTAATTATAGTT
>JAEIGA010012043.1_pt1 | contig 13123 bp, 22 predicted proteins | sample 9270691 | NCBI WGS metagenome assembly JAEIGA01 (sample SAMN17057246, study PRJNA624740) | gut metagenome | biome: biome; isolation source: fecal sample | host: Bos grunniens | place: China: Xizang | collected 2019 | reverse complement strand
TTAACCTTACTAGAACTAACTCTTTTTGCATTACTAATAGCTTTTGTTACTTTTAATGCAGCCAAAGTAGATTCATATCTTTTAGCAGCATGTGTAGCTGTCTCATCTATTGAGTAGAAATCAAAATGCACCTTTTGCCCTTGCAAAGCTTTACAACGAATCGATTTACCTATCAAATGCTGAAGCTTATTTACAATATAATCCCTACGTGCATAAACATCTTCTTTTGAATCACCTTTAGGTATTTTACTATTTTTTGTTGCCATATTTTATATTCCCTTTTGCATTTACGACAGATAGCATAATATAACCTTCAGAGTTATCTGCTACCATATATAACCTACCAGACATTTCTTCTAGATACATTTTGCCAGTATATCTTTTAGCTGCTTTACAGAATAATAGTAAACGATTAATTTCGTATGAATACTCTCTTTTAAAGCCTAAATCTACAGATGTAAATTCTTTGTTTTTTGCTTTATAATTTTCTATAAAGTGTATCAAATCCTCTATATCTATTTTTATTCTGGTACAGTCCTTTAATTTAGGTAAAATATTAAACCAGTTTGGATAGTTACCAGCTGAAGCATTGGTTATATCCTCACCTTTTTTATTTATAACTTTCCCAGATAAATTCTTATTAAACAGTCCTTTATCTGCGATTAATAAGTAAGTATCCGTAGCTACAGCATAACCTTTTATGTCATGATATACACCAGAAAAACATGGTCTTAATTTAATAGTCTTTTTGTCTTTGGTTACGTAATCGTACAGATTAATTTTTACTTTTTTTTTACACTTTCTTTTTTAGCACCAGTTATTACCATTTTAGCACGTCCTGTCTTAGGGTCTCGTATTGCCGTAATAATAGATGTTTTTGTTTTTGTAGCCTTTGTATCTTGTGTCGGTTTTTGTGCAGCTGGTTTCGCTTCACCCGCACCTTTAGGTTTATAGATGATTGGTTCTGGATATGGTGTTTTTTGTGCTGGTAAACCGTCATCATAAGTAACGTCTTTTATGCGTTTTACCAATTTTTCAGCTACAGGAAGAATTTGCATAAATTCATCTTCTTTTAAGTATGGAAGATGACTAATATAGTAGCTCCATTGATTACACAAATAAGCATTCTTTGACTGAGTTTTATATGCAATATATTGTTCAAAGAAGCGCGCAAAAACTTCTGTACGTCTATGCCAGTACGGATTATTAATAGTCCTTGCAAATAGTTTTTTATATGAATCTGTAGTTTTTACGTAATCCACAATTTGATTTACCATAGCACGTAAATCTCCATGTACATTGTCTTTTAGTATGTTAGCAACACTACGACCGCCAGACAAATAAGAATAGTCTTTATGTAAATCATAATGAGCTCCCAAAAAATAATCTACTGCGTGACCATATTCATGTGCTAAAGAACCAGCACCTTTTTGTTTAGTAATATTAATCATACCTTGGTATGCTTCAAAATGAGCTAACGCTCCACGTTTTCCTCGAGCACCAAAAGCAAGACCTAAATTATAGTCAAACCCCATATTTTTACCTACTAATTTAGATATTTCATGTAAACCATAACCTGCAGCGAGTAAGTGGTCGTAACGTTCTCCTTGTTGCAACCAGTTGCCAAACTCTACTCCTTTTAAATTAAACTCATTTAGAAATTTATGAATATCTAATTCTGGAACGTCTTCAGAACGATGCTTCTTGTTTTTTGCACTATTAAGATTGTTTGAATTAGATTGCCACCATTTTTCGCAGCGTCCACCCCTTATTGGTTTTGTTCCAATAACATAAGTATCTACTATTTTTCTCATAGTTATTTCTTTTTAGTTACTACATTTGGTTTTGGAATTTCAAACCAGTTTTTTTTGTTTCTCGCTCTTTTAGCAGTCTTTTGACTTGCTACGCAAAGTTCACTCTTGTGAAGCTTCGCAATCGGATTTAATAGTTTCATAGTGTATTAATTTTATAGTTATTTGTCGTTATTTTCTGTGGTTTCGATTGTGAAATCACCCTTTTTTATGCGTACAGCTCTGTCGCCAATAAGTCGAATCATCAAAGGCAACTGTAGGATGAATGCCATACCCATAAGTTCGCCGCCGCCCTGGATCACACTGGAGTCTATCTTACCGGTAGGTGGCAGTATAAATCCCCAAATAAATAGTGCTAGCATAGTAACAGCTGTGATAATAAACAGCGCGTAGCTAATAATCTCGAATATGTTCTTTTTGGTTTTCATGCTATCTTAATGTGTAATATTTTCTTCCGTATTTATTGGTTACTTCTTCTATGGTGGCTATAAAAGGTAATTCGTGTTTGTACCTATTAAGTCTATCCATAATTACTGCAGAACCTGTGAAAAAGTATGATAGTTCTCCGTTTACATCTGCAGATATAATTACTTTGTCCTTGTTTCCAATCCTAATATTACGAAATCCATGTATTAAGATTTCTACTCCAATTACATCTGTAATTTGTATCTTTCTACCTTGGTAACTTTCAAACCTATCTTTTTCGTCTGCTATATCTTTAAATTTCTTCATACATAAATCGTATTCATCACCTAAATACTTCTTTGCTAGATTGATACAGTTTGCGTGTTTTAAAAGTCCTAAATATGACCCTATATAACGTTTAAATGCACGTCCTTTAAGTCCCATTTTGCGAGCTTTACGGCATTTGCGGATAAAGTTTTGTTTAGTTCTTTTCCTCAATCTTGTGTGCGTTGGATAGAATACATAACCTACTATATCAATGCCTGTGCTGGTAGGGAATATTCTACCATTGGGTTTTAACTCTAGTTTAATCTTACGCATAAACCAACGTGTATATCTATTAAGAAGCCATAGTTTCTTTTTATTACTAGATAAAGACAATAAATCGTCACAGTATCTAAAGTAATGTTTTATGCCTATCTTTTCTTTCACGTAATGGTCGTATTGTGCCAGGAATAAATTTGCCAAAAACTGAGACAGAACATTTCCTATGGGAACACCATTAGGGTAACTATCTATTATTTCAAATATCACCAGTAATAGTTTTGGGTCTTTAATGGTCCGCCTAACTATCTGCTTTAGAATTTCATGATCTATGCTCTCATAAAAATGTCTTACATCCAACTGGAGAGCAAATTCTGTGTTTTCTTTGTCTTCAGATAGAGCCTTTTTTAGTTTCTTTACCATACCATGTGTACCACGGTTTTTTATGCAGTTGTAAGTATCTGCAGTATATTTTTTATACCATAATGGTAAAGTAACATTTAGTATAGCGTGATGCACTATTCTATCTGGATAGAAAGGAAGTACAGCTATAATTCTTTCTTTAGGCTCGTACTGTTTAAAATGATAATATTTGCTTGTTTTGTATGTCCCATTAAGCAATTTACATCTTAATTCCTTTAAACACTTTTCTTTATTTCTAAAGAAATAACGCTCTGATTTTGTTACTCTTTTTCTATTTTTGGTTGCTTTTATAGCTGCAGCTTCTAAGTTCTGCAGATCTGCAACCTTTTCCATTAAATAACTAGTTTCTTTTCTATTCATAGCCTTATAGGCTTTCAGCTCGACTTATATAGAGTTTTCGACTATGCTACTCACACCGTTAAGCCCATCTTTATTTTTCGCCGCTTGTTTGGCGACGCATGTAATAGTATAAATTGACTTTAAGTAGTCGCTGTTTGCGAACTACCGCCCACATTGTTGTTGTTGCTGTTGTTGTTGCCAACGCCCCCATAGCCAACAGGACAGCGAGAGCGGAGTTTTCTATTACATACGCTTTTGTGGTTTAATTATATAGGTGCGTTCTGGTCGCCCATCTGCAGCATGCAAATTGTAAATACCTAACACATCAATAGTTAATGAGTTGGGATAAGGATACTTTGGATGTGGTTGGTGACTCTGCGCATTTTCTTTGTTTGTTGCATATATACCTATGCCATAGCACCTAAATACGTCTGTTAAAACGTATTTAGGGTGTGGTTGATGGTTTTGTTGGAACTCTTTAGGTGTTGTCCTTATGCCAATGCTATAGATTTTCATAAACTTGATTTTCAGTAAATGGTACAACCTTAAATCTCAACTGTACGTACACAACTGTCTCATTAAGTGGAGAAAATGCGTATTTAGGTCGTGATTTAGTTTGTGTTTTTGTATATACACCTTGGTCTTTATCTGCGACAGTGTCACCTGCAAACACATCGTAACGCACAGATGGGTCTTGTTGATGCACCGCAACAGTATATGCTGTGTCGTTTACGTTAGGATTTTGAGAAATCATATATCCTTTTTCTGCTGTCCATACAATATCGTTTTGCGGAAGATCGTAGTAGTGGATGCCGACAACCTGGTCAACTAACAGCTGAAGCGGAATCCATTGTTCATCTAACAGTTCTTCATCGCTATTGTATTCGTTGGCTACATCAATCGAGTTGAATAATCGTATCTCTACTCGATTGGTAATGTCATACTCATTGTTATTGTTAGGCAGACATTCAATTAGTTCTACACTATTAGATGTATGAGTCTCGTCAACCAGTATTTTAAAGAAGTAAATATCTCCAGCTATAGTATTGATGGTTGCTCCAGCATTATATTCTATCCAAACCATTGTATTTGAATTGTATAGAAGAATACTACCAGATTTAACAAAATATCTATAGCCAGCAGTTAGTTGATTTACTGCAGGTTTATCTTTGAGCCATAGTCTGTCTGCGTCAAGAGCTATAGGTTCTCCAGCGTCAAATGTTACTGTTGATTTTGTAAGTGTAATTTTTCTTCCATAGATGTCTTCAGAACGATTTTTCTCTGCTATAAAGCAGTTAGACCATCTACCATTTATTTTTGGATATCTGAAGAGTTGAGAGTGTGGTACCATACGTGGACGTGTTGTAATAATACCACCCTTAAAGTCACTTACAAGTGTAGGGTCGTCGATGTCTTTTTCGTAGGTAATATACTTTTTACCATATTCATCTTCTTTGATTGCTAAATTGCCAGTTATCTGCAGGTCGCCATCGGCACTCTCATTAACAAGCAAGTCTGTTGCGATAGCCATTTTATAATCTGTAGATGGAGAGCCATGCCACATAGCGTCAAATTCTGAAAGATATGGTACAGCTGGAGAATCATCTGCGATAGAAATGTCGAATGTAGATAATTCTGGTTCGATATACGCATTGGCAGAATTTGCAGCATCGACTATTTCGCCTGTGTCGGCATCACGCCAGACGCAGCGAAGATTGCGAAATAGCGAATCGCTATTTCTAAGCATAACACAAGTGTCATAAATATTGACTTTGTATGTACTTGCAACATTGGCAGCAATCCATTCTTTAATGACGTCTGTGTGTGATTTTTCACTATTTGATAACGCTACAATTTCTTCTGTTGTAATACTTAAATCTACTCCACCAACAGCATAAGCTGCAGGGATTGTAAACTTACAATTCCTGAATGCACAATGGTTAAATGTAACGGCGACAGAATTTGCAAATATTACAGGTATAGTACAATCGTCAAATACACAATATTTTTTTGTGCACTCAATATCTCTTCGCCATGAATGTACGCCCACAAATGTTTGTCTATTGCTACAATCATATTGAGAATTACGTGAAGAGAACATTTGAGCATTACTTTGAGTATTTGCATTAAATTTAGGATAGATAAAAGCACAGTGATGTCCTGAACCAGATCCGTAAAAAGCAAAGGAATCAACTAAAAGCGAACCACCGCCCACAAGGTTGTTGATGCCGTAGCCAACGCCCCCATAGCCAACAGGACAGCGAGAGCGGAGATATAGCATATCATAGATTAATTTTCCATAGATATGATTTCCGCTTTCATTATCACCTTCTATGCCTGCATGATTGCTCACTGCACCACCTAGACCTGTTTTTCTTTCTCCATCGTACCAAGCAGCACCAGGAGAATCTGCGTATATAGCTATATTATCATTTAGTGAAGGAATAAACTCATTGGTAGGACCTATTGCAATTATTGTACCACCTTTTACAATTGCTCGATACCAAGACTGAAATGGTCTATCCTTACTTCCATTCCCATTAAAATCATCACCTAGTATAGAATGCACATAGGTGTTACCTGTTCTATTCCATTTAATAGTTGTTGTAGGCATATTATACTGGTATTAGGTTAATAATTTGTGATTTTAGAGCCCAACTGCGATCTGATTGATATACGTTGGTAATCTCAAGAATATAGGTTACACCATTATCATCTGTTACAGTAAAATTATATACTGCAGGGCGTCCTAGATTGTCTTGTTTAATTGGTTTAGCAGTCATATCGATATGACTATCTAGCCATTGTTTAACTTCTTCTGTTTGCTCCTTGTATGATTTGTTTTTATCAATTACCATTGTTAATCTCCTTTGTTTTCATTATGATAGCTGCTCTGTCCGATTGCACAGTAACAGTTACGTTGTACATAATTTCACCTTTCAATATATCTCCAACTTTAACAGCGTTACCGTTAAATAGAGCGTTAGAACAGTTGTAATAGTCCATGCTTAATATTACACGATTATTTTTCGTGATATAAGTAGTAGCATTCGTATTTTCAATGATAAGTTTTTCTTCATCATTGCACAAAGCTGTAAGAGCACCTTCAGTCTCTTGAACACTATGTTCTACTTCAGAAATAGAATTTTCTATTTCTGATAAATCAACTTTGTCTGAATCTCTCAGCTTGCCTAAAACTGCATCGTATATTACTCCCATGGTTTAAATACTGTATTTATAGTTATACTCATTGCGTTTGCTTGGAGAGAACTCAAATGCTTTAGAACCATTGGGCCATAAAATACGTGTAGTATTGCCTGTTTTTTCAACACACTTTACACGCCAGACCTCCTGGTCTTCTACATCAATACCTGTAGATTTGCTTTTATCTAAAAAGCATACATAAGTACGTTCTCTGTTATCTTCTTTTTCTTCGATAATTAAGTCAGCTCCTAAAGCTTCCAAATATCGAGGGTCTAAAAAATCTTTCATGTTTATGCAAAATAAAGGTTAATTTCTTTCTCTCTGCGGTTTATAAGTCCATCAACTATTTTTCCATTATCAATATTCCATCTCCTAAATTCTCTCTTGATAACATCTTGGTTGTTAGGATTTTTCTTTAGTTCTTTCAACAGTGTGGATTTTTTAAAAGCATCTGCACCTACATTAAAAACAAAACTAACGAGAGCGTCATATTGATTTTGGTTAAGATTTAGATTTTGTTTATTTATAGCTTTTTCTGCTTCAGCAACATCGTCTAGTAAAAACTGTGTTGCTTCAGCTAGAGTGCAAGTATCTCCTTCTTTAACTCCTTTGGTATGCCCCCAACCAATAGTAAGAACTCCACCTGAATCTCTATATGCAGTTAGCCTTAGAGATTCATAACTTTTTAGTAAGTCTAAACCTTTTTCTGATAATTTCATACTTATATTTTTTTTTAGACTAAAAAACATATAGCAAATTACTGTAGCTGTTATACTAATAACAGCTACAGAACTGCATATCATTATCTGATTTCTAGTTAATTTAATCATACACTATACCATCTAATTTTAAGTTGCCCCACACATCGTAGGCATCCTTGTTGATTATAACACGGTCGTCTATAGAGTAAAGCTCTATAGGCTCAACTTCAATCACTGGAGTATATTTTTTCTGTTTCTTTGGCCAGAAATAAATAAACAGTACAATAACCACGATTAACATGATTACCGACATAGTTAATGCTAGTTTGTCTTTAGAATACATAGTCAATTTCTTTAGATGCTAAAATTTCATTGATACTTACAATTTCTTCTTCATCCAAATCATCGTATAACCAATCTTTAAGAGACATACCATCTTTTCTTCCAAATGTATCAATCAATTTCATCAAATCACTACGAGTTGATAATTCTTTAAAAGCTGCAAAAATGGCTTCTTCATCAGTTCCAGAACCTTTTACTGCAGCATATATTTTACTTGCAAGAGTATTTATTTGAGATTGAGTCATTGTTATCTGTTTGGGATCTGTCTCTGCATTAACTTCATCAATCAATTTTTTTTCTTCAATGGTATTCTCAATACCATTTTTCACCTTGCTTATAATCCATATAAGCAAGACCACTAGAAATAACACACCTATTGTTACTCCTATTTGTTTAGGTGTTAATCGAATTGGTGTCATCTTAATTGAAATTAGAGTTAGTACACAACATTAAGAATAGTAGGAAAGCAATTAATGCTAACCACCAGTTTGTGGCAGGGTTAGAACAATTACACTTTACAGAAGCAGTCTTAACTGGTTCTGCTGGTAAAACTTTGTTTTTAACGGCAGTTTCTTTACAATCACAGCCATATCTAGAAGAAAGTTCTTTTTGTTCTAAGAGTTTTACTATTGAATGATCTAAATTTTCAAGCATAACAATCATTATTTAGAAGTTAAACGTCCATACTTATCTACTTTGTACTTGTAAGCATTATTAGCTGCGTCATTAGCTGCAGCAAATGCGTTACGATATTTTCTTAGATATCTAGTATCATTTCTCATCCAACCAAGTTTACCACCAAGTAGAGGATTCCATCCCATCATATCGCCAACTGCAACTTGTTCTTTTAATGAAAGACCTGCGTACCAATTAGAATCGTCTGCCATTTCATCATACCAAGAAACTTTAGCTTGATTAGTGATGTGTTCTTTCATACTAGAAGCTCTACTAGTTAAACCTTTCTTGACATTATTCCAGTTTTGTTCACGACTTAATAGCTCATCAGCTAGAAAATCATTTACTTTAGCAATAGTGTCATACTTTTTCTGGTCGATTTTTACATTCCATTCTTTTAACTCACGTTCTGCAGTAGCAACTGCAGAATTGTATTTACTATTAAGAAGGGCTAAGTGCTGTTTAATTTCACTTAAGGTTACAATATCTTCATCTTCGTCAATTTTGCTTCGGTCACCACCCTTAGAAATGTATTCAGAAATAAGTTTATCTACTTCTTTTTTGTCTTTAATAGCAGTATTAATTTGGAGTAAACTCCAACTAGAAGAAGGATAAGCCCCATACAGATTGAAATAGTTTTGACGTGCTAGATTATATTCTTCTTGCTCAGGAGTCATTGTTGCAGCAGCAACATTTTCTTGTACAAGAGCATTAACTTTGGCACTTGCACTTTTTAATGTAGAAGAAACCTTGTCTTCCAAAGTCTCAGAGCCCACCAACGATTCTTGCTCTGTATTCTTATTTCTAGTGAAGTAGTACAATAGAAAAGCAACTACAAGAACCAGAATTATAGTTTTTGTCTTTTTTTCCATATATTGATTATTAAAATGATTAGTATTATAGTTATACTTAGATAGAGAATAGAAACTTTACTGGTACGCCTTATAGTATCACCATTAGCATTTGCATACCCATGTGATGTTAATAAACGCCTAGCTTCTGAAGATCCATCCGCAGCCGCTATACGTAAAGCTTCTATTTGAGCATTGTGTACTCGCTCTTTATTGTTATTACTTATAGATTTCACATTTTGATAATGATTCCACAGCGAATAAGGCTTTTTAAGTGCCATTTTCTTTAGTGCGTAATTGTCTGCATCGGTTTCACTGTAAGTGTGTAAATCTCGATGCCCTCTCTCATGGTTAAGAACATATTCACGCTGTGTATCTGTAAGATAAGGCCACACTGCACCATTAATCTCTATAAGACCAGTAGGTACATGGCATCTAGCTGGATTGCCAGATTGGCCAAAGTCGGGCAAGTACACAATGTTTTCTTTCATTAGAAACGTTTTTTGAAGATGAAAACACCTGCAACTACCACTACTGTTAGAATTACTAATACTATAATCATAGTATTACGAGTAGAAGCTGCTTTTTGTTCAGCAAGAGCAATGGCTGCTTTTGCTTCTTGTTGAGCAAGTTCTGCTTCATAACTACTTGCGTTTCCTAATGTATCACTAGAAGCAGAGAAGAAACCACCAATACCAGAGAAGAGACCACCTAAAAAACCTTTCCAATCGAAAGAACCAGTAGCACTAGCAGTACCAAATACCTGAGAAGCATCTGGGAACAGTTTATCCATTAACTCTGAAAATAAATCAGGATTAACTACCATTAGAGCATTAATATCTTGCAATGTGATAGAATCACTTACTGGAAGGCCAGCTTTTTTTAGATAAGTCTCCACTAATATTGTGTTACGTCTTGCTCTAGTCAACACTTTTACTAAAATTTCTTTTTTTGTCATAATTCTATAATTTTAAAATAATTAAGGGTACCGCCTATGCTATATACAGCGGGCGATACCCTTTTAGGTAAATTATTAATACTTAAACTACACGACCTTATTATTTAGCCAAAATAGCAGCTGCTAATGTTTGGCGGGCTTCTACAGCTTTAGTGGTTAGGTAATGAGCAGTGTCAAGACTCGCACCAAAATTGATAGTTAAGTTTACTGTGCGACCTGGGCGAATACCATAAAGAATGGTAGATTTGCTAGAGCAAATCCAATCAACGCACTCATCAATATCAACCACGTTAGGGTTGTTTGTATTTTCTGAATGTTTAAGTGAAGGAGTGATGCTCTCTGTATCAGGATTTCCAAACACATTGACAGTGTATAATGTGATAGGTTCGTCTAATTGGTCTGGGTTGTCCACTCTGAACTTCATTGAATGAATACGGCTTGGATGTTCTTTCAAGTAAGCTGCTAATAGAGCTGCGTCATTTGTAGTGCCTTGAATAGTAAGAGTTTCTGCAACAAGACCATTCTTAATGATATTGTATTTTTCTTCAACTTTACCAGAAATAAGGTCATTAAACTGTATAAAGACAGTTTTATCTGCAGAAGTGTTTTTTAATGTGATATTGAAAGATCTACAGGTTTTGTTTTCGTAACCAAAAGAAGATGCTTTACCAAGGTCAAGTAATGCGTCACCAGCACCAATGTAACCAGTATCAGCTTTAGCTGCTGCTGCTCTTTCAAAGTCTTTCTCTGAAAGGTCAATCATTTTGTTTTCTTTCATATTTGTTTTCTTTTAAAATGTTAATTACTCACCTGCTTCTTCAGAAGGTTCTGGTTTAGAAGCTAATTTTTCACGGTTTGCGTAGATAAGTACGCCAATGCCAACAATGGCAACGATAAGCAGGATAACTGCTGTTTTAGTTTTGTCCATAATTTTTCATTTTTTATAGTTAGTTTTTTTATGTTGGCAAACTTAGTAGTCTTAGAAATTTCGCTTTCCGAGTTCTGTAAACTACTGCATAAAACTGTCATCTTTTGTATTCTTTTGTCAACTTCTGTAAAAATCACAGAACAAAAAAATCCCAACACACTGCAATGTGTTGGGAATGCCTAAATACAAATGAAAGACTTTATAAAAGGGAAGGAAGGACTTATGTTATAACTAGAAAATCATATATAGCATGGACTTGTTTAGGAGTAAAACACCTTTGATATTGTTTTATTCCCAAATTTTTAGAGATAGGTTTTATCCATTTGTTTAATGTTCTAACACTACAACCTAGTTCATTAGCTATTTCCTTTCGTGTCTTACTGCACATACTATATATAATTCTTTAATTTGCGTTCTACAGCTTTATAAATATCAGGATTAAGATTCTTTAATTGTTCTTTGATTTTATCTAGTAAAATCCATTTTTCTGAACCTAATAAATGTTGATAACCAATTGCTTCAGCTTTTTCATACACTTCATTTCCTGAACCTAGCAGATTGTATGTTTTATACCCATTATTTTCTACTAAATTGTATAAATGTTGTTGCTCTAGCAGAAGATCCATACACACATTTTCGTTGTTACGAATCATATCCATAGCTTTAGGACATGAATATATCTCACGCATATTATTTATATACGACTCAAGATATATACTTTTTAGTTCTTTATTGTTAATACCAACCACACCACAGTTGTAAGCTGGTGAATAATCTGCCTGTAAATCATGATTAAACTCTATATTATTAAGTTTAATAATATACCTACACAATTTATAGTAAGAATTAAGCACTTGCCATGAATCTTCAATAGATTGAATTATAAGGTCATTTTTAGACAATCCTTTTTTCATTTCTTCAATTAATGCTGGCGTTTTAAGGAAAACATCATTGTCGATATGAATATCTCCTAAATTCATATCTGCCAAAGCAAAAAACTTACCTGCAGCCCAAAATTCTGTAGGAATATAATCAGGAACTGATAAACGAGAAAAATAATCATAAGGCAAGAAACTAAGTAAATCATAACCCAAACCATCAGCATATAGGTGTATTTCTTCGTTATTCTTTTTGGCATACGCCACAGAAGATGCTGTACACCATAATGTTGTTTCAATTTGCTTTTTAAAATTCTCTCCACGAGAATTTTTAAGCATAGGTTTAGTCCACAATGAATGTACTAGAGCCATAGATGTTTATTATTTATGTTTCTTACCTGGATAAAATAGTATAGCAGCGACAGCTAATACTGCTAAAACTATAACAATAGTATTGTTATTTTTAGATGTTTTGCTTTTAGTTTTTTTCTCTACTTTTTGAGTGTTTGTTGTGGATGGTGCTTCTTCATACACCTCTTCTGGGTAATAAGTTTCAATATTCTCTACTTCTTTAACAATATTAGAACTGGTATCAACAGTTGGAATAGGAGTAAGTGGAGTAATTACTGTACTTGTAGAAGTTGTTGTAGTTGTAGGAACTACATCGAATTTACCTATAGATCCCCCATAGTAAATTCCTTTTTTTTTTGAATAAAAATTTCCCATAAATATTATAAATTATTAATTAAATGTTACATCTGTATGTGTCTGAAGAAGTGTAAATCTTCTTTTGCTTTCATGTTTACCTCTTGTTGACAGCGTGCCATAAAGTCATAGTTTACTATGCAGTTTTTACGCAATTTAATATTGTCAACAGTCTTAAACAGTATGTAAGCACTTGCAAACGTGAAGAAAACAGGTGGTACTTGTGTAAATCCGTGGCCTACAGCAAATACATCTACACTACGTTGGCGTCGTCGAATAAGTAAATCTCTTACTCGTGGATCAGTTCTATCCTGAAAGTAACTTCTGCAGTCATCAAAAACCAAAATACCTTTCTTATAG
>JAEIGA010012042.1_pt1 | contig 13123 bp, 10 predicted proteins | sample 9270691 | NCBI WGS metagenome assembly JAEIGA01 (sample SAMN17057246, study PRJNA624740) | gut metagenome | biome: biome; isolation source: fecal sample | host: Bos grunniens | place: China: Xizang | collected 2019 | reverse complement strand
TTGTCTACACCTACAGCCAGACCGGCATTATTGATCAGAATATCGATAGCTTTCCACTCATCCGGCAATGCCTCAAGCGCCTCGGCGGCAACCTTACGGTCGCACACGTCAAAAGGCATTACAAAGCACTCTGTGTTGTATTTTTCCTTCAAATCCTGAGCAAGAGCCTTCAACTTGTCCGTGCTGCGTGCATTCAAAATCAGACGGGCTCCCTGAGAAGCAAACTTCCTTGCACATCCTTCTCCGATTCCACTGGATGCTCCTGTTATCAATACTGTCTTGTTCATATTATCCTGTTTAATGTATCTGTCACCAAAAATACAACATCCTTCCATTCACACCATAATTGTTCAGATCGACAGGAGTACCCAGCCAATCCGCATAAATGCAATCGTATCTTCCCTCTATTTCAGATGAGGTTATTGAATCTTCACCCCGTCCACAAGATATTTGACGTCACCGACCTCGAAATAGGTCTTTTCGCCATGACCGGTGAGATAGAACCGGTATTTTGTCTTGGTCTTGACGTTCTTGAAGTTACCGGACTTCTTTTTACCTACGCTTGTGCCTCCGACACGGATAATGTCGTGACAGACCTCTGCCGGAACAGGCTTGACCACGGCATCCTTGATGTCGATCACCTTCTTACCTATCACGAACTTCACGACAAGTTCATTGTCCTCAACCTTATTCTCCATAGGAAGAGTACCAAGCACCAGCAATAAGCTACCGGCAATAATCATAATAGCAGCAAGCGTCGTTGTCCACATAATATTCTTCAGCTCCATAATTATTTCTTGATAATAGTCACATCCAACGCGGATTCGATGATCATAAGGATCAGGTCAAGGTCCTCTGCCATAAATTCTCCGCTAAGACACCTGTCAAGGTGCTCAGCAGCAAATGACACGCCATAATACCCTGAGAGGCAGTCAAGTACATCCTTGAGAGGAGTCTGATCGAAGATGAATGTCCCTCGCTGCCATGCAAGCGTATTCACATCTGCAACCTCGGCTATCACCGGAACATCGTCGGACTCCGACAGGCTTGCCTGCATATCTTTTGTCAGTATCACACCTTCCGAATCCGATTTTCTTGCAAAGAACACCTTTCCCTCGGCCACATACACCTCCTTGCTCTCCCCTGACGCATCCACAAGGAACTTTGTTCCAAGTACCTTCACATACGCACCGTCGGCCTTTACCTCGAACGGCACCGCCTCATTTCTCGCAACTTCGAAATATGCCTTTCCGTCAAGCTTGACACTTCTCGGACCCTTCTCCTTATAGCTCAACATTGAGCCAGGAGCAAGGGCAATCTCTGTTCCGTCAGGAAGAATGACCTGCTGAACCTCTGACATTGCAAGAATCTCAACAGGTTTCTGACCACCGATAAACAGGAACACGCCAAGCGCAACAGCGGCTGCCGCAGCAACAATGCCGGACACCCACGGCAATACCCTTCTGCGAGGCTTCCGCTGAATGCCGTGAGCCTCGTTAAAGCGGTCAATCGCCTTCTGAGTATCGAACTTCCCTTCCTGATAATGCCGAAGGACGAAGTCGAGTCTTTTATCCTCAAAATCTGACATGTTACATTCCGTTTATCCAAAGAAAAACATATATACTTTCTGTATTCCCTCTTTCAGGACCTTAAGTGCCTTGCTGATCTGATTTCTTACCGTATTCACCGAAAGTCCCAGCTCCTCTGCAATCTCTTCATATTTAAGGCCGTCACGCTTGCTCAATATGAACACCTCCCTGCACTTCTCCGGCAGACTGTCTATCGCTGTCCAAAGCCGTGCCTCAGTCTGCGAGCGTTCCTGTGCCTGATCGTCATCTATGATGCCGTATGTATCGTATGGTTTGAGAGATTCGGTAGGAATGCCCTTCTTACGAAGCAGATCCAGACAACGGTTACGGACCATCATATATAGGTAGGATTTCCTATTCAGAACATGCGCACCTTCCTGAAGTTTCTCCCAAAGGGCTGTGTAGCTCTCCTGAACCACATCCTCCGCCTGATCTGCATCTCCAAGATAATGTAGCGCATACATACAGAGCGGCCTGTAGTTGTATCTGAACAGGTCTTCAAAATTCATTGTATTCTCTGTATGACTCATAACTCAACAAAGATACAACAAATTATACGAAAGTCCTATCAGTCAAGCTTCCAAGGAACAATAATGGCACTACGGGCATTGAACACCTTTGCATCAGTCGATTCCGGATCAGGATACACACCGTCCGTCACGTCGACATATCTGAAGTCATAATAGTACTCCGGAATCTGAAACGCCTTTGTCTGCACAGGAAAATCCTTGAGATTCATATACATAAGCATTGCCTCTGCCGATCCTGCACCGCCACCGTAGTAAAACTCCACTTTGTAGATTTTCTTTATCTCTGTTCCGCCGGCACATGGCTGCTCATTTTCATCCGCCGGATATGTAAGCTCCAGCGCAACAGTGGATTCATAAGGAACAAATGCATATCTGCCTTCTGTTACACATTCAAGACTGCCCTCATAGAAATCTCCTGTACATATCTTGACAACATCATCGACTACGTCGTACCTGAACGCAAGGATTGTATGATTCGCCAGGCTGTTCCTGCTGTCCGTAACCTGTATCGCCTTGTATGCCGGACAGACATGTACCGTCAATGAAATCGCCTCCCCAGTATCCTCCTCAGTCACTGTCAATGTGCTCATTCCCAACTTCTTAGGAAGGAACGTCACACCGGCAGGAATGATATCCATATCCATGAAACCGTCACCTTTGACATTACCCTTTTCGTATGAATAATCCAGATACTCAGGACTGTCGATAGTGACCGTATGCTTTCTGCCCTTTCCACCGTAAAGTTCAAGTACATACGGCTCGTCTGATTTAATAGGAACATAGATATGCCCTCCGTCAGTTTCAAGGAGTCCGCAGTCCACATGGTACACGCAGAACTGCTGTCCGTCATACAACGGATTGTACTCGCATCCGCTCAATATAATGATTGCCGCCGTTACGGCATATATAAATCTCTTCATAACTATCTGTTGTTTTCAATGAATTCCTTTGTAATCCAATCGGTTTCCACCCACGATACCGCCGCAAATGCACCATATCCGCCCTTGACATTTGTGTAGCAGAAGTTCGAAGGTGCCAGACCTGCGATAAACTCGGCATTCGTATTCACCAATTCCTTGGCGATCATATATTTATAGAACTCATCCGACAACGAATAGAGAATCAGTTTATGACGCGTTCTTCTGATGGCTGTTCCTATTATTTCCTCCCCCATTTCATCATATATGTTGAATTCGCCTTCATACGGGAAGAACATCTCATAAGAATCTTTGCCTTCGAAGGAATATGAAGGAAGGGCAATCTGCATTACGTCCTTTCCGTCTGCCTCCGAGCCTGCTCTCCAGATAGACATTTCATATCTATCGAAGGTGACTTCCATACCGTCCATCGATCCGGGGGCCATGTCATAGTAGTCGGAAACACGGTCTCCTGCAAATTTCGAAGTATAGAATGACACACTGTCTGTGTAATCATATTCCGTCTCCTCATAGATCTGCATCGCGTAACCATAGTACTTGCCTGAGCTGTTGTCCGGAGTGACATATATCATGTTCAGTTCATTTTCTCCGAATGTTTCAGATCTGTAATCGATTTTCCTTGATGGGAAAGTTTCCGGAACGGTGGTTTCCGCATATATGCTCTTGAATCCCTCCGAAGACACATCCACCCTCATCTTGTCGCCCGGAACAGGCTTATATTCAGCAATGTATCTTGCCTCAGGGTACTTGTCGGTAACACATGACCCTGTATTCAATGTAACCGGAATCTGCTCACCGTTCACCGTCAGGATTACCTCAGGCCTGAATTCAGGTCGTTTTGGAGTATTGGATTTTGAGTATGCGGGTTTGATGTCGAAGACAACAAATTCATCGGAACCTGGGAATGACTCAAGATAGATGATCGGATTGTCATCAAGGTCCATATCAAACGGTACCGTACATGAGACTCCCGCAAAAGCTATAAAAGCCGGCAATATATATTTCAAGAATTTCATGTCGTTAGAATTTAAGTGTGTAACTGAATGTCGGGATTATCGGAATAATACCTGATGCGGCTCCGTAGTATGCAATCTTTTCACCGTCAACATATTCATAATCTATGTATGCAGTGATCGGATTCGTTCTGCAATAAGCATTGTAAACACTTAAATTCCAAATACTTGTATTGCCTCTCTTTGTATTCTTTATAAAGTTAAATCCGAGATCAAGTCTATGATAATCAGGAAGTTTAACATTGTTAGGCTCAGAGAAGACATCAGCAGTGTTGTAATATCCTCCGGAAGTCTCTATTTCGTGCGTTGCCATTGTAACCCTGTTTCCGCTATGGTAGTTCCATGCTCCGTACAACTCGAATCTCTTGCCGAACTTATGCTTTGCCATGAGGGTCAGCTTGTGACGGTTGTCATTTCTGTCCCTGTACCAGCTGTGATAGAAATCGTCATATTTTCTCTGCGACCAAGAGAGCGTATAGTACACATTGGCCTGAGTCCTGCCGTTGTCGAATCCGAAGTCAACCTCCGCTCCCCAAGAACGGCCCATTCCTGTCCTGTAACAGCTTTCCCAACCGGTAAGCGGCGGAAATATGCTGTATGAACCGGCATATTCCAAGAGGTTATACATGTGCTTGTACCAACCCTCGACGTTGAGATGGAGATGGTGTGAGAGATTTGAATATACACCTCCTGCAACCTCACGCGAACGTGACGGGCGGATCTTTGCCGTCGACGGCAACCATGAATTTGTCGGAAGATCGAGGTAGAGAGATGAGACGAGGTGTGTAGGCTGGCTCATTTCCGTATATGAAGCCTTTGCCGTCAATTTATCGTTGAACGAATATTTCATCGCAACTCTCGGCTCGAGCGAATGCCATGTCTTTCCTGCTGATGAATAAAGCGTATAGCGAAGGCCGGCATTGACCGAGAACTTGTCTGTAACTGCGATTTCGTCCTCGGCATAGAGCGATGCCTCAACAGTATCGTACCTCAACGAGTCCGCATATGCTACATTCGTAAACGTCTCTTTTCCATACACATAGTCGGACTTGGATGTAGCATTAGGGCAATAGATATGGTATTGGAGCGTGCCTCCATATCTGAGTTTCTGCTTCGGCGTCAGTTCATAATGCCAGTCCGACTTGAGGCCTATATTATGCACCTTGGAAGTATTGTACTCTCCATTGGTCATGCTGTTGCTATCCTTGTCGATTTCCTGATATGCGAAGACAAGATCCGAATTGGAACCGCTGTAATATGCAATTGTCTTCATAGAGAGACGGTCGTTGACCGCATAGTCCCAATTCAGCGAGCCGAGGATATTACCCCATGAAAATGAAATGTTTACAATATCTCTATTGTAATGATATTCATTCTCGTAATCATAATATTCCTGCACATTGTCGTTCTTGTACTTGAGGGCGTCGTTTCCGATATAGAAGTTGGCGGTAAGCCTGTTCGTGTCGGTGAACTTATGTGTAATCTTCGCATTCAGGTCCGTGAAGGAATAGCCGGCATACTGTCTGTCCGGTTCATTGAAACTGTTGAATACAGCAAAGGCCGGGATACCGATGGTCTCTGTCCATGTCCTCCTCAAACCCACGTTGAACGATGTCCTGTCCTTCCAGATAGGGCCTTCATATTGGAAACGGCCGTCGATCAGACCCAATGCAAATGTTCCGTGGTAGTCCTTGAAACTTCCGTCCTTGGTGGTCACATCCACGACAGAGGACATCTTTGAACCGTATCGTGCAGGGAAACCGCTTTTATAGAAGTCCAGGCTGCCGATCACATCGGAATTGAATGAAGAAAAGAGACCTGCAAGATGGCTGATCTGATAGATAGGAACGCCATCAAGCAGGAAAAGGTTGTCGCTGCCGTCACCTCCATGCACATAGAATCCCGAGAGAAGTTCAGTGCCGGAAGCAACACCGGGCAACATCTGAAGGGTCTTTATGACATCCGGCGTGCTGAACAATGCAAATCCAGAATTGATATCCTTGCTGTCGATACGCTTCAAGCCGGTCTGCGTCGAGTTTCTCTTCGGATCCCTTATGGCAGTAATGACTGACTCGTCGATCGTATCGCGTTGTTCTTCAATGAAAATGGTGTAGTCCTTGGGCTTCTTTTTCGCATCCACCCTTGTCAGGACTATGTATTTCCTCATTATCTCGAAGTTGATTCCAGTGCCTTTGAAGAGGGTCTGAAGACACAGGGTAAGATCGCCCTTGGCGGCAAGTTCCTTCATAGGCTTTCCGGCGTATGGCACATCTATGTCGAGGGACGAATCATAGACGAAATTGACTCCAAACTCCTGATGGAGGCACTCCATTTCCGTCTTCAACGTCCTTGCCGGGGACTGCGCCGCGACAGAAAAAGCGAATGAAAGGATAGTTGTAAACAATAACAGTACGTGTTTCATCATTTAATTATTTCCGTTTTTCCGACATTAAGACGGAAGTAATCTGAAAAAGTACTATCCGTTTTTGAAAAAAAATCTGCAGTCGTTGATGACCGTCAACAAAAATAGCAATTAACGGGTATATGTCCAACCGACAAATCGGAATATTTTGTACATTGCGGTTCAATTGGAAGATTCAGACAAACAACCGCACCTACTATGAAAAGAATATTATTATTGTTAGCGTGCCTCATGTGCACATTCAATGCTTTTGCCAAAGATTCGACAGCAAATGCATCAGCCGGAAGCGCTGATACTCAGCAGCTGATCCTTGATGAATTGAAGAGCATCAGGTCAGTTCAGGACTCTACGTATAATCAGAGGATGAGAGCAGTCAAAGCCAGGACAGACGCCGCTTCACGTAAAACGGATACCGCTCCATCTGAATATTCGATCCTGACCGGTATCGAGGACAACACGGACAGCAACTTCTTTGCTGATTCATGGAATCTATACGGAATATTCGCTCTGATATTCAGTATATGGGCCCTCTATTATGCATGGAGACAGTATAAATCACAGAAGGAGACAGAAATACATACCGGAAATGCGGAGAAACAGACAAAGAATGCCCCAATATCAGTACAAAAGGGCAAACTTGCCGCATTGCCGAGACACTTCTACCGCAACCTTGCATGCACAGGAGCCATGATTTTCAACCACCTGCACCCATCAAACGGTAAAAGTGCAGCCAGGAATTCATATCCGTCAGAATCCAACTTACTGAAACTTCAGACCTTGCCGGACGACATATTCCTGCCTATCGACATAGATGAGAGATCATACAAGGAAATGCATGAGTTGAAACTTCTGTTCAGAAATTACAACATGGAGATCCTGGTGGCATCAGAGCATCTATCGAAAAGACACCTGACAGACAAATCTCTGGAGCAGGATTTCGACAATCTTCTATTCAAGCCTCTGTTCCTCACAAGAAGGATTTTCAACTACGAGAAAGTGCTATGCGAAACCGACGTCAAAACGTTAAGCGAACTCGCAGCATATAGCATTGTAAACGAACATTTTACCAAACTGAGAACTGCAGGAAACATATCTGTGCTGCTGCGTCCGGAAAACAACGGATTCCTTAAACTTCTGCTTGAAGACAACTTCTCATATCTGGGCGAACTGGACAAGAAAGGCGCGCTGGCACGTTCCATCAATTTCTTCTCAAAAGAGGACATCACAGTCATAAAGGAAAACTGCAGCAGTGAACTTTCAGATTTCATAATGGGCATATCCGATGACAAGGAGACCTTCAAAAAATGGTTTGAGGATAATTACGGAGGTCAGATTGTTGATGCACAGGCAACACTGACAGTTGATGAACTGCATGAAAGCATGAAACCATACCTGACATTCGTAAGTGAGGGCAAATGGAGTTTCAAGACATTGCTCTATTACATGCTTGCAGTTGATATCGCCATAGAGACAGACCGTATAGGAATGATCAATCATAAATCGGAATAACCAGCATAACATCCAAACAATGAAGAGGTTTATCCATCTGCTGTTTTTAAATATACTCATCGGAGGCGTACTCTGCTCCTGCCGCCCGCAGAATGACACATACACAGTCGTAGTATCACTTGACGCCTTCCGTTCGGACTATCCGGACATATTCAAGACTCCTGGACTTGACGAGATTGCTTCAGACGGCATACGATGCGTGCTGGAACCGTCATATCCGGCCTCAACATTCCCGAACCATTACACAATCGCAACCGGACTGGTACCGGACCATCACGGCATTGTGAACGGATCGTTCTGGAATCCGAAAACCCAGGAGACATACTCCATGGGAGACAGCTCAACAAGGTATAATCCAGAGTATTACGGAGGTGAACCCATATGGGTGACAGCCGAAAAGGAAGGGATAAAGACAGCCAATATCTACTGGGTAGGATCTGATATCGCCATTCAAGGCATATTGCCTACATACGGACACGTATGGTCCGAATACCCTCATCCGACATACGAGGAAAGAGCCGACGAAACCGTCCGTATGCTTTCTCTCCCTGAAGCGGAAAGGCCAAGGCTCATGATGGTATACTTCGACGATCCCGATCTGGCAGGTCACAAATACGGTCCGCTTGCTCCGGAAACCGAAGCAATGGTTGCACATCTTGATTCCATCATGACAGACATGTATCACAGGCTTAAATCGCTTCCTCATGGAGACAGGATCAATCTGATAATCGTTTCAGATCACGGCATGACGGAAATCAGCCCAGAGAGATTCATCGACTGGGACGACTACCTGAAGCCTTCATGGTACGATCACATCATCGGCACCACTCCGACAAACATTTACGCGAAGGAAAACTGCGTTGATTCCATCATGACAGCACTTGCCGGTGTCGAACACATCAGCGTATGGAAACACGGAGAAGTACCGGAACACCTCCACTACGGAACATCCGACCGCTGCGGTGACGTCATCGTTGCGCCGGATCTCGGCTGGCAGTTCGCAGGAAAACCGAAGACATATGTCGGTGCCCACGGCTACTCCCCTGCCGAAAGCGACATGAAGTCCATCTTCATCGCTTCAGGTCCGTACTTCGACAAGCACAAAGACACATCACTCACCTCGTTCCGCAACGTAGACATATATTCACTCCTTGCTGACATACTCGGCATCAGACCTGTGAAGACAGACGGAGCGGTTCCTAAATTTTAAAACAGACCATGGCAAAGATATACGTAGCAAGCAGCTGGAGAAACCAGTATTTCCCCGAGGTCGTGAAGCAACTTCGCGAATATGGCCACGAAGTGTATGATTTCCGCAATCCTCCGCATGATCACGGAGCGTTCATGTGGAAAAACATCGATCCTGAATTTGACAGATGGACAGTCGAAGAATACAAGAAAGGTCTGGAACACCCGTCATCGGAAATACAGTTCCAGGCGGATATGGACGCGCTTGACTGGGCGGACACCTGCCTGCTGGTACTCCCCTGCGGCCGCAGTGCGCATACTGAGGCTGGCTGGATGAAAGGTGCAGGAAAGAAAGTCATCGTTTACATCCCGGAAATGCAGGAGGCGGAACTCATGTACAAGTTGTTCGACCTTGTAAGCGACAGTCTGGAAGAAATCAATAAATTTTTATAATTGTGCTTCACTTTGGCACATTGTCAATTTAATTTTGCATCCGTGAAACTATACATTTTTGTATAGCAAGGTGTAAATCTGTCAAGGGGAAAGCAAACATGGAACTCAGAGGACTGAATGAAAGACAGCAGGAAGCTGTCAAGGCAACGGAAGGAACAGTAAGAATCATCGCCGGAGCAGGTTCGGGCAAAACGCGCGTACTCGCTTACAGATATGCGTACCTTGTCGATGTACTCGGAATCGATCCGGGCAACATCCTGTGTCTTACATTCACCAATAAGGCGGCCCAGGAGATGCGTCAGCGCATCAACCGTCTCATCGGCGGCGATTATGCCAGCGATTTCATATGCACTATCCACTCATTCTGCGTCAAATTCCTCAGAGAGGAGATATTCAGGCTCGGCTATCCGAAGACCTTCCAGATTCTCGACGAGGAGGACATGAAGGCCATTGCCAAGGAAGCGCACGAGGAACATGGAGTCGAAAGAAAGGAATCCACTGTCGAACGCTTTCTCAAATGGTTCTACAAGATCAAGGCGCAAAGCGACACAATGTACATCCCGGGCTACCTGCTTCCCGATGCTCCGCTTGCCATGGACAGCAGCACAGCGCAGTACATCAGGAACAACTGCGAGGACAAGACATTGGACCTGTACGTGAGTACATTGGCAAGACAACGCAAGTATCTGTCGCTTGATTTTGAGGATCTTATATACTTCACCATCTACATTCTCAAGAACTTCCCCGAAGTGAAGGAGAAATGGCAGAGAAGGATGAACTATGTAATGGTGGATGAGGTCCAGGACTGCAATGCACGTGACTGGGAGATATATGAAACCCTCAGCCAGAAGCATGGCAACCTGTTCCTTGTGGGAGACCCGGACCAGACGATATACGAGTGGCGAGGTGCACATCTTGAGAAGTTAGTCGGATGGAAACCAAAGACTGATGTCATAATGGCCCAGAACTACAGATCCACTTCCATCATTCTCGATGCGGCCAATTCCATCATTGAGAACAACGACACGCGAATAAAGAAGAATCTATTCACTAAAAACGCTGTAGGAGAGAAGGTTATCCATTACCACGGCAAGGACGAACGTCAGGAAGCCGATTGGATATCCGACAAAATACTTGACATGACAGACTGCGGAGCAAATTTCTCGGATTGCGCTGTATTGGTCAGATCATCATATCTGACACGATCGATCGAGCAGTCGTTCATGAGGAACAAGATCAGCTACATCATATGGGGCGGAGTACGCTTCTTCGAAAGAAAGGAGATCAAGGACGCCCTGAGCTATCTGCGTGTAGTTGCGTTCGACGACGATCTCTCATTCAAAAGAATCGTCAATGTGCCGTCAAGAAAGATCGGCAACAAATCCATAGAGCAGATCGCCAAATATGCTCATGACAACGGCTGCAGTCTCTTCGAGGCTCTCAGGAAACTTTCAGGAACAAAGGCATTCGGCAAGGAGCCTGTGCGTAAATTCATCGAACTGATAGACACAGCCCGCACCCTTTCCGAAAGCATGTCCATAAGCAACCTGTTGGAATATATCCTTGCCAACAGCGGTCTCAACGAGCTTTACAGAAATGACGAAGAGGAAGAACGTCTGGAGAACCTCAACGAACTGATCCAGTCCATCAAGACATACGAAGAAGATCACAAGGAAGACGAAATCAACCTTGTGACCTACCTTCAGGAAATCGCCCTGTACACCAACCTTGACTACAACAAGAGCAAGAACCACGTCAAGGTGATGACCATCCACCAGAGCAAGGGTCTTGAGTTCCCTTTTGTGTTCATTGCAGGTCTGAACGAAGGAATCATGCCGAACAAACGCAGCGTAAGAGAACGTAAGAAAAAGGCGATGGAAGAAGAAAGAAGACTGATGTACGTAGCAGTGACACGTGCAGAAAAGAAACTCTTCCTGACCGAATCCGAAGGCTACTCCGTACAGGGAGGCTTCAACAAAGTACCATCACGCTTTATCCGCGAAATCCGTCAGGAACTCCTTGTGACTGAAGGACATATGGACGAAGCGCTTTGGAACCGCGCTGCCACTTTCAGCAGATCACTTGATGCCGAATGCGGTCTCATCAACATCGAACGTCCCGGATTCACCGAAGGGGACGAGGTCATCCACGCCCACTTCGGTTCCGGCATAATCCGCAAAGTCTACGATGACGGCGAATACTGCGAGGTGGAATTCCGGGAGGCCGGAGTGCGTTCTCTAAAATCCGAGAAGCTTTCAAGAACATTCGAATAGATTGACTATAAAAGTTTTTATGGAACGTATGTGAACTCCATGTATGTGGCACCTACTTCGTGAGAGAAGCTTCCTCCTATGAATCCTACAAGGTCTCCGCTTTCAAGTTTTCCGTCTTCCTTGAGGATCTTGATGGCGTTATTGACGAATTCCTCTTTTGTGTCTCTGATTGCGAAAGGATATCCGTAGATATTGTATGTGAGAGCCATCTCTCTCATAGTGAATCCCCTATAGCACATAGCGTAAATAGGAACTTTTGGTCTGAATTCAGCAAGATAACGTCCTGTTCTGCCTGTCCATGTGTCAAATATGATAGCCTTTACAGGCAGTTTCAAAGTCGCGCCGACCAAAGAGCGTGCAAGTACAGCTGCGATAGGTTTTGTGACATTCTGAAGAGTCAGATCCGGCGGTGTAAGGATAGATTCCTCTGTCTCCATAGCGATCCTGCTCATAGCCTTGACAGCCTCAATCGGGTATTTGCCTGATGCAGTTTCGCCGCTGAGCATGATAGCATCGGTGCTCTGAAGAATCGCATTTGCGACGTCTGAAACTTCAGCTCTGGTCGGACGAGGATTCTCAATCATGGTGTGGAGCATCTGTGTCGCAACTATCACAGGCTTCTTTCTCTCACGGCATCTCTGGATAAGTTTCTTCTGGATCAGAGGTATCTTTTCTGCCGGAATCTCCACTCCAAGGTCTCCCCTGGCGATCATCACTCCGTAACAATGTGAAAGAATCTCATCGAGATTGTCGATTCCCTGCTGGTTTTCTATTTTTGAAATAATCTTGAGATGACTTTCCCTACTGTCAAGAATTTTCTGGATTTCAACAAGGTCCTCCTTGCTTCGTACGAAGGAATGTGCGATGAAGTCGATGTCTGCATCTATCGCCCAATCAAGGAAAATACGGTCCTTCTCTGTAAGTGCCGGAAGGGAGATGTGTACTCCAGGTACATTTACGCTCTTCTTTCCTTTGATCACTCCGCTATTGCGTGCTTCGCATACCAGTCTGTCGCCGTCTTTCGACATAACGCCGAGTTCCACCGATCCGTCGTCGATAAGTATACCTGCACCTACCGGAACGTCATCTACGAATGAAGAACAATTGGTGTACAGCGATTTAAAGCTGCAAAGTCCTTCTGTACCCTTCTTTATTTCTACAATGTCGCCCTCCTTGACCACGAAACCCACCGGACCTTCCATGGCTGT
>JAEIGA010012041.1_pt1 | contig 13123 bp, 8 predicted proteins | sample 9270691 | NCBI WGS metagenome assembly JAEIGA01 (sample SAMN17057246, study PRJNA624740) | gut metagenome | biome: biome; isolation source: fecal sample | host: Bos grunniens | place: China: Xizang | collected 2019 | reverse complement strand
TGGTGTTGCCAATGCCCATTTCACCAATGCCGATTACGTCCGCATCGGTGTTTTGCGCCAGTTCTATGCCCGTTGAGATGGCCTGTATAGCTAGTTCTCTCGTCATGGCAGGGCCATGGACGATATTTTGCGTGCCATAAGCGATCTTGCGGTTCAAAACCACAGCTTCTTTGATATCCGCATTGACACCCACATCGCAAACGGTGATCTCGCAGCCGAAGTGTTTGCAAAGGGTGGATGCACCGGTTTTGTGCCGGGTCAAATTGATGGTCTGCATCAGCGTGACACTTTGGGGCGCGCTGGACACGCCCTCTGCCACCACGCCATTATCCGCAGCGAAGACCAGCAGATGTTTCTTTTCGATTTTGTTATGTACCTGCCCGGTGATGCCGGCCAGCTGGATGGACAGATCCTCCAGCCGTCCCAAAGAACCTGGCGGTTTGGCAAGTTGCGCCTGTCTCTCTCGTGCTGCTGCCATGGCAGCTTCATCCAAGGACTTCACCGCCAAAATATAAGCATTCAGATCCATAGAAAACCTCAAATCAGATCATTTTCGGCCATCCACTGCATGGACGGGCCGTCTTTCATCAGCTCCATGGTGAAAGTCGCATCTGGGCAAAGCGCCTCCGCCCGCAGGAGAAATTCCTTCATGGGGATCGTACCGTCCGGAAGGGCATTGTGCTGATCCCGGGAGGCATCGTTGTTATGCACATGGAAGTGGCTGATATAGGGCGCCCAGGTTTCCAGCCAATCCATCACGGGAATTTTGGAATAGGCGTTCACATGCCCAATGTCCAGGCACAGCCGAAGCCGAGGATCCTCCACACCCTTTACGATGTCCAGCAGCCAGCCAGGCTCTGTTTCCAGCACATTTTCCAGCAGAATCTCCACGCCGGGATCCTCTGCCAAAAACTCCTTCCAAAACTGGATCGACCGCTCGATATACCACACCGGGAAGTAGATCCAGGGATTATAACCGCCGTGGATAATAACTTTGGACGAGCCGTAACGCTTGGCAAGACCGATGGCCTGCCGATAGCGCTCTGCCGCCAGCTCCCTGGCTTTGGGATCGATGGCGCAGGGAAAAAGCTCATTGTAGGGTGCGTGCAGGGTGCTGGCAGGAATTCCCTCCAGTTTCTTTTTTACCACACCGTCCACACCCGCATATTTCTTGTCCATATTCCAGGCGGTGCAGTATTCGGCGATCTCCAAATTCACGCCATATTTCTTGGCCACCCGCACCGCATCGGATGCGATGGTGGAAAGGAATATCTTCTCTTTTTTCAAAGCTGCCGCCTCGCTTTCTTGAATCGATACTCTGTCCACAGTTCCAGCATCAGCGGCATCAGGCAGAAAAAGCCGTAGCCTGCATAGAAAAAAAAGGACATGGAGGTGATGGGATTCATCCGAATCCGGGGATCGTATAAAATATCCGTCTGCTTCAGCAGCACGCCCATGATCATCACCGTCAGGCAAGTGAACAAGGTGATCACATAGGCACGGTCACGATTGTCAAAGCGATAGATGGAAAAGGCCTTTCTTCCCCGCAAGCTGCTTCCCCGACTGCGCATGGATTCGGAAGCGGTGCTCAGCGATTCAATGGTCCAGGTAATCAGCATGGAGAAGATGCGGATGCAGTTTCCCGCTCTCTGCCACAGATTGCCCTGGTTCACGCCTCTGCCAATGCCACGCTGGGCGGTATTGATCTTCCTGGCTTCCTTTTTGATACGGGGCACCATGCGAAGCAAAATGGCGAGGAACAGCGAAAGTCTGGGGCTGACTTTACCAAAAAGGTACACCACCTTATCCGTGGTGAACACAGAATAGACACAGGAAAACCAGATACACACACCTGCGACCACCGCGCCCAGCACAAAGCCGTATACCAGGCTCTCCAGGGTCATGTTGTTGCCGATGAAATTCTGCCGCAGCACCGTCACACCGAAATGATGGTAGCTGCTGTAATACAGGGCAAAGGCGGCAATCAGCGGCAGTGTGACCAAATTGAAGAGCAAAGCTTTCCAATGGTTTCGTTTAATGGAATAAGCAAAGGCGCAGGCAAAGGAAATGGCCAGGAATATGGGGTGCTGAAAGGTGATCATACCCATGATCACGGCGGCAAAATAGAGAAAATTCACCGCCGGGTGACAGCGTTCAAAGCCCATTTTCATCCTCCATCATGCCGTATTTGATCTTGATGCGGTCCAGCTTTTCCAAAAGGGGCTTACCTAACAGTAGCATTACCAGCACGGTGCAAATGGCCTGGCTCACATTGACATAGAAACCGGAAACAAAGGTTGCGGCAACAGATGCCCAGTTGATATTCGTAATCATCAAGAAGATATGGGAGCAATCCAGCAGCGGGCCAACCCACAAAATTACCGCAAAGAAGCCAAATACCGCCATGACCCAAGGCTTCCGGGGCAGCCGATTCTTGGCAAAGGCAAAACCTGCCAGCATACCGCCGGCGCCGTAGCCGAACATTTGCCAAGGCGTATAGGCACCCTGACCGTAGAAGAAATTACTGGCAAAGGCCGTGATCGCACCCACCATAAAGCCAGCTTCCGGGCCAAAAGCAATACCGGCTAACATGATGAGCGCAAAGGTGGCCTTAAAATTGGGAATGGGAATCGCCACGCGGCCGGCAATGGCGATGGCACACATAACGGCAATCACCACCAGTTCCCTTGCCTGAGGCTTACGCCCCTCAAAGGCCATGAAGAATGGGATCATTAGTTCTATGATGATCAGCGTGCCGGTGATGTAATAGCTGCGACCGGGCAGCTGTGCACCCAGGTACAGCGTAGCAGGAATCAGCAAAAAACAGACAAGGAGCGTAACGAGGTTGGACTTTTTCATGCCTTCGCCTCCTTATTTTGCCGGCACAATTCGATTACATCTTCCGCAGTCACTGCGTTATGGAACACATGGCGGCTCATACGGTTGGCAGCGGTGGTGTAGAAGCTATTTGCGCCGAAGAAACGGCGGGGTGTATCGGTGGTGAGGATCTGGCCGTCGAAGAACATGCTGACCTGGTTGGCATGCTTGGCGCAGAACTCCACATCGTGGGACACCATGACAATGGTGATGCCATCATGTTTCAGTTTACACAGAATATCTGCCAACTTTTCCTTAAAGAAGCTATCAATGCCCTTGGTGGGTTCGTCCAGCAGGAGCAGCTTGGGCTCCGTCAGCAGCACCTTAGCCAGGGCAGAGCGCTGCTGTTCACCGCCGGAAAGATCGTAAGGATGGCTGTCCAGCAACGATTCGATCTCACAGATGGCGGCCACCTGAGCAACCTTTTCGGTATCCTTGGTCATTTCCGCCAGGTCTTCCCGGACGGTTTTCTTGACGAACAAGCTCTTGGGATCCTGGGGCAGCATGGCAAGGCAGCCACCGAACAGTTCGGAAGACTTGTATTTTTCCACAGGTTTGCCGAAGACCTTGACCTTGCCACGATAGGGCCGGCAGATGCCGCAAACCGCCTTCAATGTGGTAGATTTGCCCGCACCATTGCCGCCCACAATGGCATATAGGCTGCCAACGGGCACTTCTGCGGACACGCCACGGAGCACATCCGGACTGTCCTTTTCATAGCGGAACCACAGTTCTTTCAATGTCAAAGCCGCATTTTCCACTTCGTCATCCAGCGTCGGGGTAGGCATTTCGCTGTATTTGGGCGATGTATATTCCCGGCTCAGCCAGTTACGGCCATCCCGGACCGTCAAGGGACAATCCCCCTCCCCATCTGCTCCGTAGAACACCCGCACAGGGGTGGGCATAGCGGCAAACATATCGTTTTTCTGCTGATAAAGCAGTTTGCCGATGTTGCGGGGTGTATCGTCAGCAATCACCTTGCCACCGTCCATCACGATGGCGCGGTCGGCATAGGGGAAAATATCTTCCAGGCGGTGCTCGGTGATGATCACCGTAGTGCCCAGTTCCAAATTGATCTTGCGCACTGTGTTGAGAAAGTCCGATGCGGCAATGGGATCCAGCTGGCTGGTAGGTTCGTCCAAAATCAGCACTTCCGGCTGCATAGCCATAATGGAGGCCAGGTTCAGCAGTTGCTTCTGACCGCCGGAAAGATTGGCAACATCCCGGTGAAACCAATCCTGAATACCAAAATAGCAGGCCATTTCTGCCACCCTGGCACGCATGGTCTTCTGGTCGCAGCCCAGGCTTTCCAGGCCAAAGGCCAGCTCGTGCCAAACCTTGTCGGTGACGATCTGATCGTCGGGATTTTGCATCACATAGCCAATTTTGGCAGACTGATCCCGCTGGCTCACCTTATCCAAGGAAACACCGTTGAACAAAATCTCGCCGCTGCGCTTACCATGGGGCGCCAGCACGGATTTCAGTTGCCGCAGCAGGGTGGTTTTGCCGCTGCCGGATTTACCGCAGAGGACAATATATTCACCCTTCCCGATAGAAAGATTCACATCGTCCAAAGAGCGTTTGCCCTTGGAAGTGGGGTAAGAAAAGGTCAGATTTTGGATCTGGAAATGCGCCATTGTAAGGCCTCCTTGATATGCATAACGGTGGGGATCAGTAAAAAAGCAGTGTAAGGAACAATGCCCCAGGAAACCGGGGCGATATCCAATCGGGGCGTAAACGCAGCATTCAGCTGGCCGCAACAGGCTGCTAGGAACACCAGGGCAAGCAACACGGTTTGAACAACAAGCAGTGTCCAATCGGTCATACCCATGCGGTAGATCATAAAGCTGGTTCGCTTGGCGCAGCCGTAGCCACGGGCACGCATGGAGTCGCCGGTGACAACGCTTCCTTCCAGCGCCCAGGAAGTCAGCGAGCCTAAGACGGTCATGCCGTCGCCGAGTTTTTCTTTGTTGGTAGCCGCTTCACCGGCGCCTTTGCCGATGGATTTTCGGGCGGCAATGATCTGCTGGGTCTTGCGCATAAAATAGGGCACCATGCGAAAAACCATAACCAGCAGCAGCGAAATGGCAGGGATCAGATTGCCGAAGAGGCTGGTAAATTTATCGCTGGTCAGCACCTTGTTGTAGCAGCCGAACCACAGCATCATGGCAACGAACATGGCGGCAATGGCTGCGCCATACAGAAGTGCTTCCAAGGTATAGGGACGGCCGAAAATATGCAGTAGCACCCTTGCACCGTAGGTATTGAACAGCGGATTGATGGCAGTGAGAAACACAAACAACGGGATCATTCCCAATATAGTTTTCCACCCTTTTCTGCCGCTGAGCAGGAGATAATACACCGCTCCGGCCACGATTCCGGCAATCAAATACGCTGGGTGCTGGATCACCACACCGCAGCCGATGGCACCCACAAAAAAGAGGAAATTCACAGCCGGGTGGCATTTGGAAAAAGCATCGTAATTCATTCGTGCGCCATCCAATCATCGCCAACATCGGCGCCAAGGCCATTGCAGGTATAGCACCAGACGATCACATCGCCGTCGCTGAGTTCATAGCTGGAGCAGCCGTAGTTGGGGAACCATTCGTTGACCTTGTACATCCAGCCGGATTGCTCACCGCAATCGAACTCATACAGATGGTTGATGCCCTCAATGTAATAGCTGTTGTACATGGGCGTCCAGCTGTATTCGATTTGGATATTTGCCATTTGGCACACACGATTTAAGACTTCAAACACGGTTTCGCCTTCGTAGAAAGGCACTTCCACCATGGGCAGAATTACGCCGTCCGCCGGGACAAATTCTTCCTTGCCAGGGGTCAGATTTTCCATGTTATCCAAAATGGTATCGCATCGAATTTCCAGATACACATAGCCAACAGGCTCTCGACCGGCCAGGGCTTTCTGCTCCTTCGCACCGCAGTTTCCGCATGTTCGCTCCTGCAGGCCATCTTCCGTGTCTGTGGGTTCTTTTACTGTTTCCCATTCGCCCCAGTTATGGCCGGTGGCATTTGTGATGTGATCAGTGTAGGCATCGCCGCAGGCGCATTTGTGGACGGTATAGCCTTGGGCTTCACAAGTAGGCGCCACTACCTGGAATGAGTACGTATGGCCCGTTGCGGAGGTGGCATCTTCTGTGTAGCTATGGCCGCAGGCACAGGTATATAGGGTGTAGCCGCCTGCCGTGCAGGTGGGTTTTACAACTTCTGCTTCATAACTATGGGTATGGTTTTCCACCACCTTTTCGATGGTAGCATCCTCGGTAGCGTCGCAACTCTGGCATTTGCGCTGGCGCAGGCCTTCTTCCTCGGCAGTCGACTCTTTCACAACTGTCCAAGGATCCCAGGAATGGGGCAACATATCGGTCTTTTCGTCGGTATACTGGTGGCCGCAATCGCAACTGTGCTGGGTATAGCCTTCTGCCGTGCAGGTGGGTGCGACCACGCTGATAGAATAGCTGTGGGTATGGGTTTGGCCGTTCAGCATATCCTGGATTGCCTGTTGGCGCTTGGCTGCCAGGTCGTCCAAATCTTGATTCGTAACACAAAGTGTAACGGAAGCATTGGCCTTACGAATTTGGGCAACCATAAAATCATTGAGGCTTTCCAGCTTAGTGGTACTGATCAGCACATCGCCAGCAACATATTCCATAGTCTGACCAGCCTGGACAGTACCTACAACGCCCCGGAAAACACTGACGGTCTGTGCACCACTGCGGACACTGAGTGCCACCGTGGCCTTTTCCACCATCACTTCACCCTGCTGGAAGGAAAGCTGCACGGCCTTTTCTGTATTGACAAACAGCTCGCCGCTATTGACTTCCAATGCCAAACTACCAGCTTCGGGATTTTCCACAACAAGTGCCACATCGCCGCCCAGGGTGATAGTATCGCTTCCCAAAACAATCACAGCGGAAGCACCCGGCAGCGTAGTCAGCCGATCACCGGCACGCAGGACAGTGTCATTTTCCACCGGGTAGATCACGCCACCACGCTCCATGTTCACTGTGCCCTTGATCTGAGTCAGCATAGCGGTGGAATCGCTGGCTGAATCAAACCAGCCCCGGATGTAGCCCACACCCAACACACCACCTGCCACAATGGCACAAATAATGATGACCATGATCAGATTTGCTCTTGTTTTCTTCTTCATAAAAACCTCCATGAAACAGAAAAACTCCCCATTTGGGGAGTTAAATAAGCATAGCACGCCCATAGGTATCTGAAAAAATGGGCGCAAAAATACCCGCCAGACCACCCCAAGAGTCCTGCGGTACTCATCTCTGGTCTGTATTCCGACTCCGGACGCCTTCTTGCACATTTCTTCTCAGTGAACACCAATGAAACATGCGGCTTCAATGTCCGTCTACGGCGGCTTGGTACCGTTGGGATTTTCCCATTCCAATTAACCAGTGACTACAATTGCAATATATGTGGCTTTCGCCATTTTTTGCATCTTATCATATCTGCATCAAAAAAGCAATCCCAATTTCTGGAAATCCGATTGACTTTTCGCCTTGTCAGTGCTATACTGCCTTTGAAAAGTGAATAACAGTTTAAGTACCCACCGTCGGTAACAGGCGGCTGGGCCTAAGAGAGAATCGGGTGTGAATCCCGAACGGTACCGCCACTGTAAGCGTGGAGGACCACCGCATGACGAAAGTCGGTCATTGGCAAACGCTGAGAAGGCCGCGGTGGATCTTGTGATACGCAAGTCAGGAGAACTGCTTAAACGGTGTCTTTCACCGGACCCCACCAGTATGGGTGCCGGTGCTTTTTGCGCGGAAAATCGGCCGTGGTAGCTTCCCAACGTGGAGCTGCTACGGCTTTTTTGTTTTCGGTCGCTGTGATCCCCCTCACAGATTGCCCCTCCGGGAACGCGCAAACCGCCTGCTGGAAAACAGGTTGAACACCTACAGCTTTTCAAAGTACGAAATTTGCTTGGAGGAATGCAAACATGAAAAAACGAATCTTAACCCTGCTTCTGACGCTTGTGCTGGTCATCGGCCTTCTGCCGCTGGCTGCCTTTGCGGAAGGTACAAACGATGTGGTCTATATCTCCGTCAGCTACGACGGCCAGTTTAAGACCGCTGCCGACGGCTCCAACATAGCTTATGTGCCTGTTGAGCTGGAAAAGCTGAAAGAAATCGACCTGGATGCCTATAGCATGGGCGACTACAAGTATGATGCCGACGGCGATGGCAATTACGAGATCACCGCCCTGCATCTGTTCATCTACGCCCACGAAAAGCTGTACGGCGGCAACTGGAGCGATGTGGAAGTATCCGGCGGCGCCGGTTCCATTTTCTTCGGAAATGGCCTGTTTGGCTTTGACTACAATTTGAATTACTATTACAACGGTTCTTTCCCCATCGACGAGAAGATGTCTGCCGATTGGGGCTACACGGTAGGCGCTACAGCTGATCACATTGTGCTGAAAAACGGCGATTGCCTGGATGTGGCTGGCTTCTCAAACGATAGCTGGTCTATCTATTCTGCTACTTTCCGCTATTTCACCATGGGCGACAAGGTCATCCGCTCTGCTTCCACCCCCAAGGGTGAAGCGCTTACTGTGAAGCTTGGCTCCATTGGCCGGGATTGGTCCACCAACGAAGCCGTGCTGAATGCAGAGGCCGGCTCCACTGTTTACTACAGCCAGACCCCCTTTGCAGAAGATGCCCTGTCCGTTACCACCAATGAAAACGGCGAAGCTTCCTTCACCTTTGACAAGGCCGGCAAGTGGTACATTTGGTCCATGGGCTACAATGACGGCGCTGTTTCCTGCAGCCCTGCCTACATGGAGGTAAATGTCACCTGGAAGAACACCTCCGATGTCACTTCCCATTGGCACAACTTCCGCAATTCCTATGTGAACATGGCGATGACCGATGCCAAGACCCCCGTGAACGCAGAAACCACCGCTATGAAGTGGGCTGTGAAGCTGGGCACCGGCTGGAACGCCAACCCCAGCGTGCAGATCATCGTGGACGATGCCCTGGTTGTAATGATCGGAAAAGTCCTTTACAAGATGGATCTGCAGACCGGCGAGGTGCTGCAGCAGGCCGATATGGTGGCTACCCCCAACTTCGGCTATACCCCCTGCACCTATGCAGATGGCCTGATCTTCTGCCCCCTGAGCGGCGGCACCGTGCAGGCTTTCGATGCAAAAACGCTGGAATCCGTTTGGATCTTTAAGGATGAACTGGGCGGCCAATCCCTCTCCCCTATTACATATAACGATGGCTGTATCTACACCGGCTTCTGGAACGGCGAAAAGAAGGATGCAAACTATGTCTGTGTCAATGTTTCTGACGGCAGCCTGGTTTGGAGCAAAACCGTTACCGGCGGCTTCTACTGGGCGGGCTCCGTGGTGCTGGGCGATGCTGTGATCGTGGGCACCGACGATGGCGGTAGTGGCTTCGACGGTGATTCCAAGCTGTACAGCCTGAACAAAAAGGACGGCTCCGTCATTTCCGAGCTGACCCTGACCGGCTGCGGCGACCAGCGCTCTTCCATCGCCTACAGCGAAGAAAAGGGCCGTATTTACTTCACCGCCAAGAATGGCTACCTCTGCTCTGCCAAGGTGGATGTTGCCACTGGCGAAATTTCCGACCTGCTGACCAGCAAGCAGGCTGACCAGTGCACCAGCACCCCCGTTGTCTATGGAGATCAGGTCTACTTTAGCTGCGGCAGCGGCGTGGTAGTGGGCAACGGCGGCAGCGGTAACTTCATCGTGGCCGATGCTGACACTCTGGAGCAGCACTATGCCATGGCGCTGAAGGCTTATCCCCAGGGCAGCGTGCTGGTCAGCGAGGCTTATCTGGCTGAAACCGGCAAGCTGTACTGCTACTCCACCTATAATGGTTACCCCGGCGGTCTGACCCTTATTAAGGTGGACCCCACGGTCAACACCGCTGACGGTGCTGAGTTGATCGAAATCTTCTCTCCCGCTGCCGAATATCAGCAGTACTGCATCACCAGCCCCATCTGCGGCCCCGATGGCACCATTTACTACAAGAATGACTCCGGCTATGTGTTCGCCGTTGGTATCAACCTGGCATACCTGTCTGATTTGACCCCCAGCATTGGCACTTTCACTGAGGAATTCACAGCATCTCAGCTGGGCTATGAACTGGTAGTCCCTGTTGGCACCGAAACCGTCACCCTGACCCCCACCGCTTGCGAAGGCGGCGTAACCGAGCCTGTTACCGTTACCTTGGTGGACGGCTTCGCCACTGCCGAGATCGTGGTCACCAAGGATGGCGATACCCGTACCTACACTGTTTCCGTCCGTGCCATTTCTACCGATGCCACCCTGGGTAGCTTGAAGGTCAATCAGACCAACTCCTACGGCGGCAGCGTCAGCCCGGACTTCACTTCCGACAACTATTTCTACAGCTACCTGACCGCCGGCGAAAACCGCAGCTTCATGAATGTGTGGCCCGATGCAGCCGAAGAGCACGCAACCGTGAAGGTCTATCCCCTGGTCAATGCCCAGGGCAAGAAGGATTCCGACATTTTGGAGGATGGCTCTTTCGATGTTACTGCCACCAACCAGGGCCACGACCGCTACGCCGTTTATTTTGTGGATGACACCAAGGCCATGGCTGTCCGCATTGAAGTCACTTCCGAAAATGGCGAGGTAGCTAACTACTATCTGGTCATCAGCAAGGAAGCTGCCGCGGAAGACGGCACCGCCCTGCTGGAGAAGCTGAAGAATTGCGATCATACCGATTGCACCGTCACCGGGCAAAAGGATGCCACCTGCACCGAGGATGGCTACACCGGCGACACTGTCTGTAACGTCTGTGGCCGCACCGAAAAGGGCCAGGTAATCGCATCTTCCGGCCATGCTTATACCGACGGCATCTGCTCCGTCTGTGGCGAGGCCGATCCCAACTATAAGACCGCCGAGGGCGATGTGGAACTTTACATCACCATTGCCAACAAGGGCAATGTGGTCATGTTCCAGCAGAAGATCACTGTGGTGGACGTGAACCACAACGGCATCTTCGATGTGGACGATGCCTTGTATGCCGCCCATGAGGCTGGCTACGAAGGCGGCGCCAGCACTGGCTACGCCACCGCAATGACCCAGTACGGTCTTGGTATTTCCAAACTGTGGGGCGACACCAGCATGTGTTACGGATACTGGCTGAACAACGCTTCCTGCTGGAGCCTGGAGGATGTGGTGGCCGATGGCAACCACCTGGTAGCCTTTGTTTACACCGATGGTGAATTCTGGTCCGATTCCTACTCCAAGTTTGATGCCTTTGACTACACCACTACCACTGCCCAGGATCTGGTGGTAAAGCTGGAGAAGGCTGGCTACGACGAAAACTGGAACACCGTCTTCTCCGCTCACGCCGGCGCAACCATCACTGTTTACGACAGCAAGGGCAAGGCACTGACCACCGGCTACACCGTTACCGATAACGGCGATGGCAGCTACGCCATCCGTTTTGCTGCTGCCGGCAACTACTACATTGTCGCTTCCGACAGCGATCCTCTGACCGTGCCTGCTGTTTGCCAGGTTGCTGTGACCTATGTGGAACAGGTCCCGCCCACCGGTGACAACAGCATGATCTCCCTCATCGTTGCCACCATGAGTGTCAGCATGCTTGCTGTGCTGTGTATTGGCAAAAAGAGAGTCTTCTAAAAAAACCAAAGCCGGGTGTCCTCGCACCCGGCTTTTCCCTTGACGAACAGATAAAAACCATTTATCATCATAGTAAGATCAAAAAGGAGGCCATTATATGACCGAACAAGAGATGCTACAGTTGGCCCTTGATGCTGGCTTTGCCAATGTAGCCATTGTGGATACTGCGGATATTGTGATCGACTATTCCTTCCGTCCCTACTGTGCAGAAAATCTCTGCGGTCAGTATGGAGCAAATTACTCCTGTCCGCCGGATTGCGGTAGTCCAGAGGAAATGAAGCAACGCCTCATGGCCCATAAAAAGGCGCTAGTGCTGCAAACCATCTGGCAGGTAGCCGATTATTCCGACGTGCCCGCTATCAAGCATGCAAAGAAATCTCACAATGCTGCGGAAATCAAGGTGGTGCAGGCTATGCGCCAAGCCGGGCACAACGGTCTGATCGTAGGTGCCAGTGGCTGCGCGCTGTGTTCTCCCTGCGCCATCACAGAGGGGCTGCCCTGCCGCTTCCCGGACCTCAAATATTCCTGTATGTCTGCCTACTGTGTCTTCGTCAAGAAGCTGGCTGACAAATGTGAAATGGAATACGATTGCGGCGAAGGCCTGCTGGGTCTGTTCGGAATGTATGTATTTGATTAAAGATGAGTGCCGTTGGCGCATTACGCACCAACGGCCTTTTCTATTTTCTGCATCAAGCGCGCATCGTGGAGAAGTTCGTCCCGGGAGGCAACACCCGCCTCATCGCGAGTTCACTTCAAGCGAGCCATACAAGAGAGACTTCTTTTCCAGTAGCAGGCGTAATTTATCCAGTGTCCGCTGATAAAAGCGTCGTACGCCGTCCTCTGTGCCGAACTGATATACATCGGCGATCTCGTCATAGGTTTTTGCTTTCTCAGGATGATAACATTTGTGGCAAAAGCCCAGGTGCATACCGATCACATCCTGCTCCTTATCAGTCAGTTCATCAAAGGCTGCCATAAGGGCGCTGATCGTTTCCTTCCGGATAACCTCCTGCTCCGGCTGGGGCGCACAACAGCGGCCCAGGATATCCGTCCCCACCGGTGCATCCATTTCGTCCTCATCTTCTTCGGAACCGATATTGGTGTACCACTGGAAGTTATCCAACGCATCCATCTCCTGCAACAGGTGCATAGCAGTTTTACCTGTGATATCGAGTGCATCGCAGATCATCTGCAGGATCTCGCCATAAGGAATATGGCCATGGTTTTCCTTGTAGATAAATGCCGCCTTCCGCAGCTGATAGTAGTGGGTTGCGGAAGTTTCTGAGAAGCCTTTTAAGTTGGCCATGGCGTACCGTTGGACAGCGGCCATCAGCTTGATCCGAATATTGCTCAGGAATTCTTCACCGGACGAAGGATCATAATCCTGTGCCAACTTCCAAAGTTCCTCTACGCAGACCATCTTGATATCCGCCAGTTGATCCTTCAGGCCGTATTTCCGCGCAAAGGCATCTGCCATGCTGTTTAATGTCGGCTCATAGTAATGCAGGAATAGATAGAAACTGCTGGCCGTAACACTGGTAAAGTAATTCTGCCAAGTTGGCTCTTT
>JAEIGA010012040.1_pt1 | contig 13123 bp, 22 predicted proteins | sample 9270691 | NCBI WGS metagenome assembly JAEIGA01 (sample SAMN17057246, study PRJNA624740) | gut metagenome | biome: biome; isolation source: fecal sample | host: Bos grunniens | place: China: Xizang | collected 2019 | reverse complement strand
TGCGATTTCGTCCAGTTATGTAGGCTCCGGGGTCACCCGCAACGATTCGTCCGATCTGTCCGTAAGCGATGCTACCGTCACGGTTCCCGCCGGGTATTACGAAAACGCTGCGTCCGCAACGGTGCAATCCGCAACGTGGAAATCCGCAAGCACTATAGGTGTAGTGCCGTCCATATCGGTAGATGCGAACGGTCTGATAACGGCAACGGCAAGCGGTTGGACCTCATGCAAACCGTTGTCTGCTTCCGGGTACGCCGATGCTGACACATCCGCAAACTTGCAGTTAGCGGGATCAAAAACGTCACAACTTGATACGATTGGCGCGACAACGTACACTCCGAATAAGGTTTCTACGCAAGAGATTCCGGCTGGCAAGTATACCACGGGAGTACAGACAATCGGCAAGATCCCGGACGAATATATCGTTCCGTCAGGCACGAAATCGATCACATCAAACGGAACCAGTATCGATGTAACATCATATGCTTCTGTTGATGTTGCTGTTCCTTCTCAGTCCGCCACGTTACAGAGTAAAACGAAATCATATACTCCGTCCGAAACTGCTCAATCCGAAACGGTTTCTGCGGACGCTGGGTATGATGGTCTGTCAAGCGTAGGTGTGTCTGTCGGTGCAATCTCGTCTACATATGTAGGTTCCGGAATCGATAGAAGAGATAGTACAAACCTGTCCGCAAGCGGGGCAACGGTAAGTGTTCCAAAAGGATACTATGAGAATAACGCAAGCAAGTCCGTGTCGAGTGGTTCCGCAACAGCACCGGCTTCGATAAGCGGCTCGTCTGCATCGGTATCAACAGGCACGAACACGCTTACATTAAGCAAAACCGTGTCTGTCACTCCGTCCGTCACAGCAGGATATGTATCAAGTGGAACGGCTGGGAATAGCTCTGTTTCGCTTACCGCATCTGTAACCACACAGGGCGCACAGACAATCCACCCGTCCACTAATGACCAAACAATCGGTAATGGGCGATACCTGACTGGAACCCAGACCGTAAAAGCTGTCACGTTGTCGAATCTTACTGCCGATAATATCAAAAGTGGCGTTATCGTCAAGGTTGGCGATTCAACCGACGATGATTGCGTGACTTCCGTGACTGGCACGTATACTGGCGGCGGGACAGGCATGAACAAGCAAATCTACTATGGACCCGCCAACGTGAAGAACAATGGTTACATCGCTTCGTCTGCGACATTGACCGTTGCCACCACAGGAACCTATAAGGTTTCTTGGACAGCGTGGCGGTCTTCGTCATCGGGTACGATGGGAACAAACCTGCACAAAAACACAACGGCAGGAACGAATCAACAGACATTTACTGGAACGTATGGTCAATGTATCACTCTAACGAATCAATCGTACACCGCAGGAGATGTTCTTACGATATACGCGACCTCCGGCTCAACATCTCGAACTATTTACATCGCAAACTTCGTCATCGAGCAGACGGCGTGAGGCAAACCATGCTTAACGAGTTTATAAAAGTGGCACAGACAAAGGAGAAGTGATGTATTCCGAAACACAGCCGATCATCTTCAACTGCCCAAAGGAATTCGATACGGTAGAACTGTATCCGGTCCACGATTTGCATTACGGGTCGGAGCAATTCAACCTTCGGAAGTGGAACGCACTGCACGATTTGATCCTGTCCGCACCGAACCGGTTTATTGTATGGGTTGGCGATCTGATGGAAAACGCCGTGCCAAACAGCAAGTCAAGCATGTTTGACCAGATGTACTCACCACAGGAGCAGAAAGAGTATATTACCGCGCTGTTCAAGGAATTCAAAAAACGGACCATAGCGATCCTTGACGGCAACCACGAAGCGAACCGGTCAACCAAAATGTGCGGATTGTTCCCATTATACGATTGTGCCTGTATCGCGGGCATACCGGAGCAGTATAGATCCGCATACGCCGTAATGGATATTGGCGTAGGGAACCAGGCGCACCACGACAAAGGCAAGCAGATGCGCTATGCTGGATTTGCGACGCACCGCGCAAAGAACCTTAAATCGTTTGCTTCGGTCGATGCGCTTGAAGGATTCGATTTCTTCCTTACCGGACACGACCACGAACCGGATGACCACCCGCGTGGCAAACTTGTCTATAACAGCCAGAAGCGGACCGTATCGTTTAAGTCGGTTGAAGTAATCAATTGCGGCTCGTGCCTGTTATACGGCGGATACGGCGCACAAGCGGGGTACAGGCCCAAATCTGACAAACTGTACAAACTTGTGTTGCATAGTGGCAGAGAAAAACAAATAGAAACCGTCGGATTCTATATGTAGAATCTGTCGGATTGGTTTCCGGTCGTTTTTGCTCCTTTCCGACCGGAGTTGCGCGGTCCCTCCCCGCGCCGCCCCAGGCTGACCTCTCCGGCCTGGGGCATTTTAATATGTAACCACTTGGTTTAATATCAAACTAACCCGTAAACCAAGGTTTGTACGTTCCGTCCGGTTTTATCTCGATATAGCGCAGGATTGTGTGCCAAAACCGCGACTTTTCTTCCGGACCGATCTTATCGTACATGGACCGCCATGGTCTATTCAAAATCTCTTCAAGCAGTTTTATGTCCAATTCGGAATAGTCCGGTTCCAGCTTGCCTAATTCGGTGCGGATCGCATCGCGCCGCTTGCTGTACTCATCTTTACTTATGTCACCCTCAATGTAAAGATTTTTGGCTCGTTCCAGCTTGGCTTGTAAAGATTTGACTTGCTTCTCTCGATTTGATTTTTTCGGCAGTTTCATTTTAGGTTTTTCGGTGTAATGCGCGAACTCCGGTACTATCGCATCAAGTAGGTACGATTCAATGCGGTCCTGCCGGATCTGATGCGAATAGGAACAGGTGTGATACTCCAAATGGTACTGACAAGCATAGTACACCCGTCCTCCGTTCACGTTCTGCTTGTACCGGGCGCACATCACCTTGCCGCATTCCGGACAGCGCAGGAGGCCACGGAACAGGTACAGGTGGTTATGGGTCTGCCTGGAATAGACCGGCTTAATCATGTTCAATTCGGTCCACTCCGATTTGGTTAAATAAGGCTCACAGTAATTCAAATTGCCGCGATACTCTCCGTAGTACATCGTGTTCCGCAACAGCTTGGACAGATTCGGTTGCCATATGGTTATGCCGTACTGGTCCTTAATGTACCGGCACAATTCGTGTTGGTTCCGGTTCTTCCGGTAGTGGTCGAACAGGTCCATGACGATAGGCGCGGTCTGTTCGTCCTTGACAACCTTCTTTGTTCCGGTAGAATCGTCCACCCTGTATCCCAACGGTAATTTGTCGCTGCCGTTGATCGCCCCGCCTTGCATCACACGATTTGACATGACGAACTTGATGCGCTGACTTGTATTCTCCGATTCAAGCTGCGCCGTACCAAGCATTACGGTCACCTGGAACCGTCCGGTCGGGGTCTTCGTTTCAAGGTACGGCTGCTCCACGGCGAGCCAATATACACCGGCCTTGTCTAAGCGGTCCTGGACGGCGTAATATTGGGCGGAATTGCGCGACCACCTTGTTATATCCTTGAACAGAATACAATCAAATTTGCGGCTCTCAGCGTCCCGTAGCATACGGAGCAATTCGGTGCGCTTGTTCAATGCTTTGTTAGCCGATTTGCCACGGTCCGCGTATAGGTCGAACACGGTCATGCCGTGCTGATCCGCATAGGAACGCAACAGGTCCTCCTGGGCGGAGAGGGAGTAGCCGTGCAATTCCTGTTCTCTTGTGCTCACGCGGATATACAACGCCGCCAGCATCAGGACACCTCCGATTCAATTTGCCTTGCCCGATTTGAACTATGCAAGTCGCACCGTTTTAAGTGTTTCAATTCGTGGCGGAACGCTTTAATCTGCGCCGCCTTGGATAACAGGCAGTTTATGATTATTATGCTTTGCCCGTCTGCGTTCTCCGTTATGAATCCTTTTATAGTGGAGGGCAACGCGGCGGCAAACACAAAACAATCGAAATCGGCATAATACAATTCGATGCACCTCCTTTCAGCAGGATTAGTGTATCATACTATATGTACAATAGTACGGACTTATTCATTCTCTGTTCATTTTTTCAACGAACCGAATGACAAATTGCAAATCCTCCTTTGACAGCTTTGAGCTGGCAGAAAGAAGTGTACGCAACTCAGGATTGTCTTTCAATTCGTCGCGCAGATCGTCTGTTGGCGATTCGCCAATCTTAACGCCATCCATCATGTCGAGCAGATCCCGCGCCGCGATGCCCATTCCGAACGCAACCTTGTTTATCGTTCCGAGTTGGGGGATGAACGGCTCACCATACGAATTGGTTTCGTTCTCAATGTTTGCTATGGCACTATGGGATATATCACATTGTTTCGCAAACTGCCTAATAGACAGACCGTGTTCCTCACGATAACGGCGCACAATTTCAGATAGTTTCATTGCCGCACCTCCTATTTAGATGTCAACAATACAATACATTATTTGCCCCAAAATGTCAACAAATATGTCCAATGTGTTAATTCGAAAGAAAATCGTAAAATACGGTTGACACGATAGTGTTCTCAGGCTTATACTGTCCTCAGACAAATTCCAAGGGGAGGAACAAGATGAAATTCAGATTGAAGGAGCAGAGAAAGGCGAAGGACATCACGCAGGAAAAACTGTCCGAAATGTCCGGGATTTCTCGCCCCATCATCGTTAAGATGGAAAGCGGAACGCCCGTCAGCGTCACTACGGACACCCTGGATGCCTTGGCATTGGCGTTGCAGATCGAACCGGTCGATTTAATTTGCCCGAACTGTCATCAGTAAAAATACACTTTGGAGGGAAACGAAATGGATTATGTGAGCATCACAGCCCAGCAAGCGGCAGAGCGGCTTTTATCAATTCGGTGTGCGTTCATCCTGTTTGCCATCATCGCGATCTGCTTCACGATTTGGTGCATCAACACGAACCGGAAAGCGGCAGAATGCACCACGGCGAAGTACAACGCCATGAAGCAGCGGGCAATGGACCGGAACAAACTGGAGCGGCAGAATTGGATCGACGCGAACTGCGATTTGGCTGGCCAGGTCGCCGCGTTACAGGCCGAGAACGAACGGCTCCGGAAAGACAACGACCGGATGCGGAAAATCATGGCACAGGTTAAGGTGGCCGACTTATGAGCGGACAGAGAGGCGGCAAAATAGATTGGACCGATCCGGAACAGGTCAGGGCGTACCACCGCGAGTATCGGCGGGCCTGGGAGGAACGGACCGGATACGAAGAGAAAAGAAGGGAGGCGCGGAGGAACAGACCAGCCGGTGACGGAACGACAAGAAAGGACAGGAAGGGCTTGGGGTTTTGGGACGCGGCGTACACGACCGAAAACCTACTTGATGAACTAAGTTGGGACATCGATAAGGAGAAACTAAGGAGGAACAGAGAGGAATGAGCAAAACGCATTTTAAGGCTTTGATGCGGCCCGAATATTTGGGAGCTTACAGCCTGGAGGACGGTAAGGACATCGTTCTTACGATTGACTTTATCAGAATCGAAACCGTGACCGGATCAGACGGCAAGAAAGAAGAACTGCCCGTTTGCCATTGGAAAGAGGACCAGAAGGGAATGATCCTGAACTCCACCAATATGAAGATGATCGCGAAAGTGTTGGGGTCCAATTACGTTGAAGATTGGTCCGGTCGGCAGATTCAGATCGGAATTGAGAAGGTCAAGGCTTTCGGTGACCTGGTTGAGGCGTTAAGGGTCAGAAAGTACGCACCGAAGCAGAAACAGGCGGCGACCGCATCATCCGAATTGATTTGCGATGAGTGCGGGAAAGCAATTCAGCCACAATTCGGTATGACTCCGCAACAGATTGCGGACAGCACGAAACAACGGTACGGCAAGTGCCTGTGTGGATCATGCGCCCAGGCGGAAAAGGATAAGAATAATGGGAAGACCGGCGATTGACAGAACCGGACAAAGGTACGGGATGCTGACGGTTGAAAGCAGAGCCGAAAACATACGAACCGGAATTGTCGCGTGGAACTGCATCTGTGATTGCGGAAGGCGAGTTGTTATTAGAGGCAACGACCTAAGACTAAGAAAATCGTGTGGATGCCATTCTGGTAATTTTATTCATGGGCTATCGAAGACAAGGTTGCACAAGATATGGGATGGGATGCACACGAGATGCGACAACAAAAATAACGAACGGTATCCGTACTACGGCGGAAGAGGGATATACATCTGCGAACAATGGGATAAGGACTTTAAGGCGTTCTATGATTGGTCGATGAATAATGGTTATAGCGACGACTTGACAATAGATAGGATAAACGTGAACGGCCCGTATTCTCCCGATAATTGCAGATGGATACCAAGGGGAGATCAAGCAAAGAACACCAGGAAGAACCTTTTCTTTGATATTGACGGCGAAAACATGACACTTGCGGAAATATCAAGAAGATACGACATTCCATACCACAGACTGTATATGAGGGTTAAATCAGGATGGGATATTCAAAAAGCGGCAAAATCTCCGTTGCACCACAACGTAACGAGAAGAAACAAAAATTCCGTTTAAGTGGCGAAAATTACTACTCAACCGAGGCAAACGAGAAATTCTTCTCCGCGTCCCAAATCAAGTCGTTCCATGAATGTGAAGAAAGGACGCTGGCAGAAATTGAGGGCAGATGGGAACGGCCAAAGACGGATAGCTTGCTTATAGGTAGCTACGTTGATGCGGCGTTTGAGAGCAAGAAAGCGTTCAATGCGTTCAAAGCGGATCATCCTGAGATATTCAAGCGTGACGGCACATTGAAAGCAGAATATGCAAGGGCGGACGCTATGATCTCCAAAGCTAAGTCGGACAAGGTGTTTGCAAACTTCATGTCTGGAAGAAAGCAAGTCATAAAGACGGCAAACATTCTTGGCCATCCGTTCAAAGCGAAGTTGGATGTGCTTAGAATTCGTGGCGACGAAAACGACCGGATAGTTGACTTGAAAACCATTCGGGACACTAAGCCGCTCTACAAGGCGGGAGAGGGTAAGCTAAACTTCGTCAGGTACTGGCAATACGATACGCAAATGGCCATATATCAGGCGGTAATCGAAAAGGCAACTGGAAAAAAGCTACCGACATACCTTGCCTGTATTACAAAGGAAGATCCGCCTGACATTTTGTTGGTAGAGGTTGACCAGAAATCAATCGACATTGAGCTTGAAATGCTGTCGTACAAGATTGACAGATACGCCGGGATAAAGGCTGGCGTAATCCAACCGACAAGATGTGAAAACTGTAGCTATTGTCGAGCAACAAGAAAACTAACAGGGCCAATGAGCCTGGATATGCTGGATCTATTAAGTGGAGGTGACGAATGACCATCGACATTGCGCTTGCCCTTATTATCGGGGCGTTCCTGGGGGTATTTTCCTCAGTAATACTAATCGGATTGGCATTTGCCGTCCGGAATAGACAACTCAATTCGGAACAGGAGGAAACAGACAAGCATGAATAAATGGATCGGAGCCGGTCGCATCACCAAGGACATCGAATTGCAGACCGGGAAGAGTGGGTCGGAATATGCCAAGTTTACGGTCGCCGTGAACAGACGCAAGGACAAGAACGGAGAAACAAAGGCTGACTTCATCGATTGCACCGCATTCGGCAAGACGGCAGCGTTCGTGGCGAAGTATTTCAAGAAGGGCGACGGCATCGTGGTCGAGGGTGCATTGGAATCGGACACCTATGAGGCTAAGGACGGAACGAAGCGGACCAAATGGAGCATCCGCGTCGAGGAAGTCGAATTCCCCCAGGGCGGAAAGAAGCAGAGCGAACCGGTTAGTGCGGCTAACCAATTCGGTGATGTGGACCCCAAGGACATCCCGTTCTGATATGCCCGATTTGAACTTGACCGAGGGTGCGCTGCGTAAGACCGAACAGGTGCGTAACAGGGCGAAGCGGTACAGAGCGAAACGCCGCAAAGCCTATAACGACTACCATGCCGAGTATTACGCGGCGCATCGGGAGGAAATAAACCGGAAACGGAGAGAGCGATACAGATTGAAACAAGGAGGAACGAATGGCGTATAAGCTGGGCGACATGGTGCGAATCCGGGACATTCGGGACAGGACGGACTATCCGCAATTCATGACGATGTTGAGCGGTCAGGTCGGTCACGTTATGACGGTACGGAAGATTGAGTTTATGACCCCCAAATCGGACCGTAGAACCTACTACGAACTGGACCTTGATGACGGTAAGGGACTGTGGCCGGAAGACTTTTTAGAGCCGTATGTAACGCCCAAAGCGGAACAGGACGAACAGGAATGGATCGACACGGTGCTGAAACTGATCGCGGAGATCGAGGGCAAGCTTGACCTGCTGAAACGGCAGCTTTGGCGCAGGAAGCACTATGGTAATCGTTGAGGATTCCAGAAACCAGGTGGGCAAGCATAAGAACATAAACGCCTATCTGCAATCGGTCGGACTGCGGGTGATCCGAAGCAAGCTCATTGTTGGGGACTATGTTATAGCGAACCGTCAGGATACATCAATCGACACTAAGAAAGATATGGTTGAGGTATCGCAAGACATTTTCCAAGACCACAAGCGTTTTAGAAAGGAATGCGAACTGGCCAAAGACTGCGAAATCCGCCTGGTCGTATTGATAGAGGATAACACGGTCGGCAGCTATGACGAACTGCTTCATTGGGTCAACCCGCAGCCGAACCGGTCCGCGCTGACACCGAACGGAGAACGCTGTTTTAAGGTGATGAAAGCTATGGAATACAGCTACGGCGTAGAGTTCCAATTCTGCAAGAAGAAGGACACAGGGAAGCGGATACTACAAATTCTAACGGAGGGAAATGATGGCAACACCAAAGCAGAAACTTGAAGGGAACAGATCGTGGCCGTTCACTATACAGCGGCGCGACCGGTGCGTTAAGCGCATTATGGAGGAAACCGGGATAGGCCGGTACGAAGCGGAGATAGCGTACCGGATCAGCACTATCGGGTTGGTCGGACAGAGAACGGTGGAGGAAGTCGAGCATGATGGTATGGATTCATGATATTCGGTCCGGTGCGGATGTTCTAATCAATCCGGAATACGTTTCATCGGTCGAGTTTGACGATCTTGAACCCGATTTGTTCCATGTCAAGATGACAAACCGCGATGCGTACACGGTCGAAGATAAGGCGGCAGCTGCATGGTTGACTATGCGGAAATAATCAAATCGACCGTGCCGATGCCTGAAGTCGCAGAACGGTACACCGGCCAGCGGATCGTCCGGAACCGGATCAGATGCCCCATGCACAACGGAACGGACCGGAATATGCGGATCTATCCAAAAAGCTACTACTGCTGGGTATGCCACGCCGCCGGTGACCAAATCCAATTCGTGCAGAGCGTGTTGGGGCTGTCGTTCCAGGACGCTATGAAGCGGCTGAACGATGACTTTGGGCTGAACCTTCCGATTGGTTCGGAACGGTGCGATTCGGAACGGTTGGAACGCATCGACCGGCAGAACAGGATCCGGTTGCTTCGGGAGCAGTTTGAGAAGATCGACTACGATTTGAAATGCGTACACCAGGCGAACCTGGCCGGTCTGCTGAATGCCGTGGAGATTATATGCCAATGCGATGCGCCCGAAACGCCATTGGACGAATGGAAACCGGTGTGGTGCATGGCGATGAAATTGAGGACGGAACTGAATGAGCAAATTCGATGATTTGATAAATTCATACGACTACCTGTTTGCGAAGCAATACCGCATCGATGAATCCGGCGTGACCCACGGCCAATACGACCGCGAAAAGGATTCGTTCAAATCGGATGCTGTAGTTTCTCAAAAACCGATACTTCCTGTCGCTATCTTAGACAACCTGGACAACGAGGTGCAGAAGGTCGAGGTCGCCTGGTGGGAGGCGGAGAAGGGCAAGTGGGTCCGGACCGTAACGAACCGGGAAACGCTGGTCAACTCGTCCAAGATCACGAAGCTGGCGGACCGTGGCGTTCCGGTCGGGTCGCAGAACAGCAAGTCCATGTCGAACTACTTCAACACGCTGCTGTGCGAGTTTGACGGTAGGCTCCCGCGCAAACCGGCGCGATCCGTAATGGGTTGGTGCGAACTGGATGACCGGCTGCTGTTCATGCCATACACCGATTTGGTTGACTTCGACGGTGGCGAACGCTACAAAGACGATTTCAAATCAATTCGGAGCAAGGGCAAACTGTCCGAGTGGGTCGAGCGGATTGGCGCGATTCGGTGCAACACGATGGAAGTCCGGCTGATGATGGCCGCGTCATTCGCTTCGCCGCTTATTTGGTTGGTCAGCGAAAACCCGTTCGTGTTCCATCTGTACGGGAACAGCGGGTCCGGTAAGACGGTCAGTATGTACATCGCCGCGTCGATTTGGGGAGATCCCGCTCCTGGCCGGTTGACCAAATCGATGAACACCACGATAAATGCGATGATGGAGCGGGCCGCGTTCCTCAATTCGTTTCCATTCCTGGGTGACGAGCTGCAAACAATCAAGAACCGGTGGACCGGGACATACGATTCTCTAATTATGCAGATCACCGAGGGAATCAACCGGGGCCGCATGAAAGATAACGTGTTACAGGAAATGCTGTACTGGAAATGCGCTTTTCTATTCACCGGAGAGGAACCGGCGGTAAAGTCTACATCGGGCGGCGGCGTTGTGAACCGGTGCATCCAGGTCGAGATTAAGCAGCCTTTGTTTGACACGACCGGCCCGGACAGCGGAAACAACTATGTGAACTTCGTATTGAACCATTACGGCACAGCCGGACAGCCGTACATCGAACGGGTCATGGCGATCAATGCTGGGTTGGCCCCGGTGGATTACAGTATCATCGGGCTGTACAAAAAGTATTACTCCGATTTGGTCCAGGGCGATACGACCGAAAAGCAAGCCGGAGCGATGGCCTTGATGCTGACAGCCGACAAGATAGCGCACGACTTGTGGTGGGCCGAAACGGAGGAAGAGCTTGATGCCGATTTGGTCCGGGAGTATTTGGCAACACGGGAGAACGTGAACGTATCGAAGCGGGCATACAAGTATGTCCTGGGCGTGATAGCTGAGAACAGCATGAACTTCACAAGCGGTAGCCGGGTCATATGGGGAAAAGTTGATAACGACGAGAATCCGACACGAATTGATTTTATCAAGACTGTCCTGGAACGTGTTCTGAAAGACGCTACATTTGACTTCGACGCAGTAAAAAAACCATGGAGCGCGAACGGGTCAATAGAATACAACGCAAAGAACCGGTCGTATCAATTCCTTACAAGGATCAACGGCGTTCCGACCTGGTGCGTCCGGATCAACCTTCCGAAGACAGAACCTGAATTCACAGACCACACCGGAACAACACCGTTTGACACGGACTAATTCAATTCGGAGGCAACAATGTACATTTGTCGAGATTGCGGGTCGCTGTTCAGCGCACCGGAATACACGAAGACCAAAAAGTATCTCTGCCCCGATTGCGGCAGTAAAAACTTCACCGAGGCAGAATACTGCAAGACCTGTCACTCCTATTTCATTCCGGACGGTTACGAAGAATACTGCCCGGAGTGTACTGAGCGGGCCGAAGAACAGATGCGCGAGGCGATGTTGCAGAAGGTCGATAACGATTTCATCGAACTGCTACGGTCGGTCTATGACGATTTGGACTACATCATGGGGAACGGAAAAGACCAAGCATGGCGGACCTGTGCGGGGCCAGAACAACCGGAATAAATCAATTCGGAGGGATGAAAGAGAGCATGGAAGACAAGAAGAAGGGATGGCACAAATTCGATATTGATATGTCGGAACTGACCGCCTATGAGAATTTGAGCAACGCCGTAATAGAGCAGGCCGTTGCGGACATGGCGGACGCAATTCTGAAGATCGAGATGGCGCGGCGGCAGGAACGGAAATATGAAAAGCAGTTTCTTGAAACGAACCGGTTTTTTCGGAGCGAACTGATCCAGAACATGACCGAAGTGGATCCGAAACTACTAATACAGGTAGCGGCGAACCAGGGGAACTACCTTATTTGGAAACATGACAAAGGATGCTCCAAATGCAAGTGGGCCAGGAACAAAAAGTGCATCCACGGTAAGGGCGGCGTAGCGAACTGGTACGCATGGAGCAAGGGAGACCACACTTGTTACAGACAGCTGCACGACGAGAACAGGCCGGATTATGACAGCTTGCCAACGCTGGATTATTAAGGAGCAAATCGGATGGTAGACAGAAAATTGCTCGTTGAGGATTGGCAGCAGATCGAACAGGCGTTGACCGAATTGGACTGCCACAGACAGGACGGCACATTACGGGTGGTAGATCCGTATAAATGGTTGATCGCGCTGACCAGGGCCGTTTGGCACATCCTGGAATACTTGATAAGGAGGGCATGATGGCAAAGTACATTAACAAAGACCAGGCATACAAGATCGTCCTGCACTACGGCAGCTATGTTGCATCGACCAAGATCGCAGACCTCCCCAGCATCGACTTGGTAACGTGCGCTGAGTGCCGACACGATTGTAAAGTCCGGGACGATTGGTTCTGCGCTGACGGGGAGAGAAAGGAGGCCGAAGCATGAGTGACTATAAGGAGCAAGCCAATTCGTTGCGGGAACACGCTGACCTGATAGAAACCTCCGGGATAGAACTGTACGGCCCGTCAGCCACCAGATTGTTGGTGTACGATTTGCGTAATGCCGCCGCCGCAATCGAGGACTTGCAAGCCGATGTGAAGCGGCTGAAAGAGTGCAACGATGAACTAAGAGAAGCGCAGACCTACATTGACCACTACGGTGACAAGTGGATGACTTCGGCAAAGGATGTTCCTACAAGCGCATACAATCACGGGTACATGGACGGGAAGAACGAAGCAGAAGCCGCCCAGCCGCATTGGGTGAGCGTGGAGGAACCGCCGAGAGATGGTCAAGAGTGCATTGTTGCGCACTTAGCCCCAACGGATTGGATTTATGAACACGCCACATATCACAGCGATTTGAACAATGCTCTTGAAGAAGATATTTTCATTGAAGGGACGGACGGGTTCATTGTGGATGGAGATGTTGGGTATGCCCGTCATAGCTTCAATTACTG
>JAEIGA010012039.1_pt1 | contig 13124 bp, 6 predicted proteins | sample 9270691 | NCBI WGS metagenome assembly JAEIGA01 (sample SAMN17057246, study PRJNA624740) | gut metagenome | biome: biome; isolation source: fecal sample | host: Bos grunniens | place: China: Xizang | collected 2019 | reverse complement strand
GACAACATCCAGGGCAGCAGCAAAATCATTTATCTCCTGAAAGCACGAAGCTGCATCATCATTATGTCCGGCATAATCGATCTTGCCACCTTCGATCATAAAGAAGAATCCTTCTTCAGCATATCTGCCATAGAGATAATCTATTCCGGTGGTAACGAAATCCTTCAATGCTGTATCTCCCTCCTTGCGGTCAATTGCGAACGGGAGTTCTTTCAGATCCTTTCCTCCGAGACAAAGGACTCGGTCATATTCTGTCTTCACATTACCGAAGGACTCTGCTCCATAGAACACCTTGATCCCTTCTCCACGAGCTTCCTGCTCATAGAAGGTTGCATCAAGTCCGACATTTCTTTCTGTAAGAAACCCTGCGCCAGCCGCGAAATCCACGACATCCGAGTGGATTAACTGACGTGATATCGGATCATAGCTGTCCCGGTTGGAGACGTGAGCATAAAATGCCGCCGGCGTCGCGTGGTTGATAGCCACACTGGTCGCGATACCGACTCCGGCACCGGAAGCCTTCGCCCATTCCGCTATATTGCCGACAGGGTTGCGGTCCGTATCCACTCCTATCGCACCGGTATAGGTCTTGAGTCCGGTAGCGAGAGCTGTACCTGCAGCTGCCGATCCGGTTACAAGGGTAGAAGCAGAATTGGTATTGACCTGTGTCCTTACCGGAAAATGAAGGAAATTGACCTGTTCCGGGCCATTACCGGTATAGCGGTTATAGATCTCTGTTCCTGAGACTGCATTTATGCCCATTCCGTCACCAATGAGATAGAAGACATATTTGACCTGCGGTTCATTCTTGGCCTTCTTTCCATAGGAAACAGAGACGGAGCTTACCATAATGATTATGGCAAGCACCATTGAAAAGTATCTGAAATTACGCTTCATCAGATGTTACTCTTTAATTGTCGGGAATGTTGTCAATCTGAGTGTAGTAGAGCCATAAGGCACAAGCTCGATAAATTCCACCTGCTCGCTTTCAGGAACTACAGTTTCCGGAAGAGCTGGAGTAAATCTGTCCTCCTTGAGGGTCCAGTCCTTTACGCCCTTTACAGGAACCCTTATCTTCAAAGGAACCGATTCAGGATCGAACGGGAATCCGCTGTTGCCGGTTCTCTGGACTCTAAGGCCTCTGAGCATATTCTCCACAAGTGCATAGTTCCATTTTCCGGCCGGAGTAAGTTCCCAGCTCTTAAAGTCAGGATTAGCCGAGACCTTACCTGCAAGATTATCATAAATCTTCGTATCCTCTACCCAATTGGCCGGAATCGCGTAAGAATAAACGATAGGGCCTCTCTGAATGCATTTTCCCTGAACAGGGGCATCCACCACCTCTATCTGCATAGGAAGTCTTACAGTGAAGACATCACCGCTCTTCCACTCCTTGGTTTCTGTATGGAAACCAGACTCTGCAGCCTTGCACCAGCCAGGGATTCTATATGTGAAATCCATACGATGAGAGTCTGCCGATCTCTTGCCATCCTTGAAGAATGTGAATTTGAACTTCACCTGCTCCTCAAACGGATACTGAGTGATTTCATCGATCTTCACGGTCACACCTTCACCGAGGTCATAAACCACAGATGACGGGCCATAGAGAGCAGCCACAGGATGACCCTTCTTATCTTTAAGCCACATTCTTGCCACATAGTTAGGCATATATCTGTGAAGATTTCCGATGCAGCACTCTGTCTCGTGAATAGGACGATATGCCATCCAGGTCAGGCCATACTTGAAACCATTGTGGTTCGAATTTCCAGTAGCGATGAACTGGTTAGGACAAGAGAAGTACTGCATAGAGCGAAAGTCCTTGGTGATTGCTCCAAGTCCTCCATTGAAGATACCTTTCTCAATTCTGTCGGCCCATTGTGCATCACCTGTCGTCATCAGATAATATCCCATTGTCCAGGTATAGTCAGAAATATCACAGGTTTCGTGACTTGCGAGCGGATCGTTGCCGGCAAGGGCTTCTGTGCTTGAGTTGATGCCGTCAATGAGCATATTAGGAGTCTCCATCTTGTAGTCAGCCTTGAGAGCCGCCTGGAGATATTCCTCCTTGCCGGTGTGAGCATAAAGAATCATAGGAATCTTCATAAGCTCATTCATAGTCACACCGTGCATATGGAATTCTGAGTCATCCAGACAAGTCTCCTGAGTAAGATTGGAAGCATCCTCATCCCAAGCCTTCACTGCAAGTTCGAGAAGAGCCGGATTCTTTGTAATGGAATATGTCCAGAGAATACCCTCAACATTTACTACGAATCTGTCCATTCCAAGTTCCTCGACCGGATACGAGAGATAGTTCTTTTCCAACGCTTCAGGAATACGAGGGTCACCCGTAACTTCATAATAAGCCTGTACAGCTCTGAAGAATACAGCGAACGGCCAGGCCATTGAGCTGGTCTCCGGTCCAAGACGTCCTTCCGGTCTGTCTATAGCATTGATTCTCATCTGCTTCTCACGGCGAGCCTGCTGAGCCGCCATTCTCTGACGCAGACGTGGGTCAGCTGATACCTGAGCATCAAAGTTACGGTTAGGACGCTGACTTCTGCGCTCAGCTTCCATCTTTTTCTGAGTCTCGATATCTATGCCTTTCTTTGCAGGAAGAGGATTGGCAAGTACATATTCGATATTCTCCTGCCATATCTTGAGGAATTTCTCATCATCAAGAAGATAACCGAGTCTTGTAAGTCCGTCGAGATAATATGCTGTCTGCTCGAATCTCCACCAGTCTGCTCCACGTGACTCTGAATCACGCTCCAGTTCACCCGCCCAAAGACAAGAATTATATGGATATGCCATTGCCTCAGGGTGACCGGTCAATCCCTCCTGCTGACGGGTAAGGATCTCCTTGAGCCAGCCCTGTGCTGTGATATTGTCGATAAGTCCTTCCGAGAACTGTGCATACTCTGGAGCAGGGACATTGGCCGATGATGGTGCCTTTGGAGCAAGTTCCTTAAGATCAAAGATATATACACCTCTTGCCGGTACATCAAGAGTTCCGGTCAGGTCATATGCTTTCTCTGTGATTACATCCACTCCGGCAGTGAAATTCTTCATCACATCATCATACCTCGACATATCGATGGTAACATCCTTGTCAGAACCGTTGAGAACGACAAGGACTGTTTCGTCATCCTTGATTCTCGCATATACGTAGCAGTCACCGTGATCGTGAAGCGGCGCATACTGGATCATAGAACCTGACTTGACAGCCTTTGAATTCTTTCTCCAGTTAAGAATGCGGCTCATATAGTCCCAAGCCTCATTCTCCTGTTCTGTTCTTCCTTCAGCAGTGAACACCGATCTTTCATCTCCTTCCCATCCGCCAGGCATATCCTTGCGGATGACTCCGTCGCCCTGCTGTTTGGTACCGGTAAAGAGAAGTTCGGTACCATAGTAGATCTGAGGGATACCACGTGTAGTGAGAATGAATGCTACGCCCTGCTTATACTTATTGAGATCCTTGTCCTCGACAGTAGAGAAACGTCCAAGGTCGTGATTATCAAGGAAAATAAGCACGCTGTTAGGATCCGGGAACAAGAAGTCATTAGCCATCGATACATAGATATTGAACAATCCCTGAGCCTTTCCATCATCAGGAATATTCGTATCTACGAATGCATCCGGAACGATGAAGGCAAGGTTGAAGTCCATTACCGAAGTAAGGTTGCTGTTGATCGGGCTGAAAGTAGAATTCTTCTGCCACCAGGCAGGGAAACCGCTGCCTACAGGATACCAGGTCTCACCTGTAATATTGAACTGAGGATATTCCTCCATTGTAGCCTTGCACCACTTAGCAGCGAACTCAGCATCCATATAAGGATGTGTATCCTGACGGATACCGTCGATACGTGCATACTCGATCCACCAGGTTGAGGTCTGGATAAGGTAATCGCTTACAAGAGGATTTCTCTGATTGAGGTCCGGCATTCCATTGTTGAACCATCCGTCTGTAAAGAGCTTTCTCTCTGAAGGCGCTGCGTGGGGGTCCACCTGAGTCCATTTCTGGTGGCTTGTAGGAACGAATGTATTGTTGAAATTGAGCCAGTCTCCTGTAGGGAGATCCTCCATCCACCAATGCGAACTTCCGCAGTGATTGAAGATCATATCCATCACCACCTTGAGTCCCTTCTCGTGAGCCTTGTCTATCATCTCGATATACTCCTCCATCGTGCCGAAACGAGGATCCACATCGTAGAAATCTGTAATGGCGTAACCGTGGTAGGTATTTGCATTATTTTCCTGTACCGGATTAAGCCAGATAGCAGTCACACCGAGATCTTTGATATAATCCAGATGATCGGTCACACCCTTGATGTCACCTCCGTGTCTTGCTCCTGATCTCTCACGGCTCATTCTTGCTCCACCAATGGTGTCGTTCGAAGGATTACCATTGGCGAAGCGGTCTGGGGTAATCAGATAAAGTACATCAGCAGATGTGAAACCATCCGCTCCCTGCTTTGTGCTTCGTGGAAGAAGATCGTACTTATATACAGTCTTCTCCTTACCTTCCTTGAAAACAATATCCATCTTGCCCGGCTTTGTCTTCGGGGCAATGTCAATATATATGAAGAGATAGTTTGGATTCTCTGTCTTTACCACCTCTTTGATGCGCACTCCCGGGTACTTGATCTCAACGGTAGACTTAGAGATATCCGGTCCGTGAACCATAATCTGCAGCTGAGTATTCTTCATTCCCACCCACCAGCAAGGCGGATCAAGATGCTGAATTTCTGCAGCGGTCGCAGCGAAGCCTGCAAAAAGCAGCAATACAGCCGCAACCAACGCCAATCTGATATTTTTCATAATTTAAGTGTTATTTGCTCAATTCAAGTACATAAACTCCTCTTGGCTCGATCTTAACAAGCGAAGTAAGATCCACCACTTCTCCTGTAACTACATCCTTACCCTTGGTATTGTCCTTGACGACTTCAGAGAATCTGTGCATATCCACAAGTCTCATAGTATCGCTACCATTAAGGATGACAAGGACTGTCTCATCTCCATTTGTACGGGCGTAGACATAGCACTTGGTTCTGTTGTCCGGGGTGTAATGAACAAGCTTTCCTTCTCCTACAGCCTTTGAAGTCCTTCTCCAGTTCAGGAGCTTGCTGGCAAAATTCCAGCTCTCATTCTGCTCCGGTGTTCGTCCCTCTGCAGTAAATGCTGACTTTTCATCCTCTGCCCATCCTCCAGGAAAATCGGCACGAAGGAAGTCTCCCTCTTCCACACCCATCATAATCTCGGTTCCGTAATACATCTGCGGAATTCCTCTGGTAGTAAGAAGGAATGCAAGTCCCTGCTTGAATTTCCATATAGGATCGCCCGGCTTCATAAATCTGGCAATATCGTGATTGTCCAGGAAGGTGAGAACATAGTTCGGATCAGGAATAAGGAAGTCCTGTGTCAGACACTCATACATCTTGAAAAGACCGGCTTCAGATCCTTCACTGGTATTGCTTTCCTTGAGGATTTCATTCTGTGTGGTAAATGTCAGGTCAAAATCCATAACTGTCTTAAGCTTCGAATCTGAAGGGCTTACAGAAGAACCACCCTGCCACCATCCGGCTGCAGAATTACGAGGATACCAGCCCTCACCCACAATATTGAAGTCAGGATATTCATCGTTTATCTCCTTGCACCATCTTGCCATAAAATCAAAATCCGCATAAGGATAAGTATCCATTCTGATACCGTCAATACGAGAATATTCGATCCACCATATACTGTTCTGGATGAGATAAGTACCGAGGTGACGATTCTTCTGATTCAGATCCGGCATACCTCCGGAGAACCAGCCTTCCACAAGAATATCCTTCTCGGTTTCAGGTGCGTGAGGGTCAAGCAGCGTCCACTTGTAATGAGTAGTGGTCACCAAAGCATCCTCATTATGACTATTCATTTTTACCAATGCATCCTTCTGTTCCTGCGGAAGAGCCTCGAATTCAGCGATGCTTGCAGGCATCTTCACCTGCTGTCTGCGGTAACCGCTGAACTGTCTCTGCTGTTGCTGACCTTTTGCACGTGCAGCCTCCATTTCACGCATTCTTTCCCCGGTCTTCACAGCCTGATCGTTCTGGTTGAACCAGTCGGAAGTCGGAACGTCGGTTATCCACCAATGCGAACTTCCGCTATGGTTGAAAATCATATCCATAACGACCTTGATGCCTCTTTTGTGAGCAGCATCGATCATTTCGCAATACTCTTCATTAGAGCCAAGTCGAGGCTCCACGAGGTAATAGTCAGAAATGGCATAGCCGTGTGAAGAATTTCCCTTGTTGTACTGGATAGGGTTTAGCCACACAGCTGTAACTCCAAGATCATCAATATAATCCAGATGATCCATAATTCCCTGAATATCACCTCCGTGTCGTCCGCCTCCCTGACGGTTTGCGATGTAGCCGTCGAGGTTGTCGTTGTCAGGATTTCCATTTGCAAAACGATCCGGCATTATAAGATAGAGCACATCCTGCGGGGTAAATCCCATAGCTCCCTCCTTCTGATTCCTCGAACGAAGTTCAAAAGAATGGCGGACAGCTTTCTTACCCTTGCCGAACTGGAACTGAAGCATTCCTGGTTCAGCCTTTGCACTCACATCTAGGTATACAAAAAGGTAATTTGGATTTTCCACCTTGCAGACCTCCTTGACTGTCACTCCCTCGTATTTATCCATAGAGAATGGAGTGTCAGATATATTCTCACCATAGAACATAATCTGAAGTTCTGTATTCTTCATTCCGGCATACCAGAACGGAGGGTCGACACGCTGAATGTCCGTTGCGCCAGCTGTCAGACAGCAAAGCACAAAAAGGAAAAGACTGACAAACTTTTTCATAGTTTAAGGTATTATTTCACTACGTAATACTCAAATGGTCTGAGCATATCGGCTTCTGCCGGAAGAACGACTGTCTTGCCCGAAACAAGCTCAGTGCAAGTACGTCCCTGCCACTGCTGAGGAAGAGTAATCTGATGCTGAGTATCTCTCATATTGATCACTACAAGGATAGTCTCTTCACCATATACTCTTTCAAACATAAGGACATCGTTATCAGGATAAGGAACGATAGAACCCTTTCTGAGAGCCGGCTCGGAATTATATACCCTGATAAGGTCACAATACTCGTCATACATATGTGGATTTGCCTCCCAATCGATTTCAACATAATTGAAGAAATTGATCTTTCCAGGATATCCTACCTCCTGAGAGCCGTATACAAGGATACCTCCGTGAATATAAGCAGTAGCTACAAAAGCCGCCATCGAACCTTCCGGACCGAAGAACTCGCGGATAGGAGACATCTTCACGCATTCATCGTGATTAGTGGTAAAACGAAGCTTTACCTTGCCCTCAGGAAGACCTGCATATTCAAGAGAGTCAGAAGTGAACAATGAGCTCACAGGCACAGTTCTGTTCATTCTTCTTCCCGGCTCGGCTCCAGGGCCCTGTCTGTTGAATGTATTTCCATTGTATACTCTTCTGAGAGCAGAAAGCCAGCCCCAGGCATAATTCATATCGAATCCTGCGTCAAAGTGATCCTTTCTCTGTCCCTCAGCAAGCATAAGAAGGTCCTTGCCTTCGATGGCTCTGAGCTGATTAAGACAATCCTGCCAGAACTCGAACGGAACGAAGTCGGCAGCATCACAACGGAAGCCGTCTACACCGATTTCCTCCACCCAGAACTTCATAGCATCGATCATCTCCTGACACATATCAGGCTTGCTGAAATCAAGGTCAGCCACATCCTCCCAGCCTGTTCCTTCCGGACAGATTATTTCTCCCTCCTCGTTATGAGTGTACCATTCAGGATGGTCATATATCCACTGGCTGTCCCACGAAGTATGATTCGCTACCCAGTCGATGATCACGATCATTCCCCTCTTGTGGCTTTCCGCTACGAGAGACTTGAAATCAGCCAATGTACCGAATTCCGGATTCACAGATCTGTAATCCCTGATAGAATAAGGCGAATTCACGCTCTTGAGCTCTCCGATTTCATATATCGGCATAAACCAAAGTACATTCACGCCCATTGTCTGGATTGAATCCAGATGAGAAGCCACCGCATTGAATGAATCCTCCGGTGCATAGTTTCTCGGATTCACCTGATACATCACTACATCTTCTGGTGAAGGTACCTTAAATTCGGTTTCGGCCGGCTTCGCACAAGCTACCAGCAACAATGCCATCGTAATGGCTGAAATAATATTCTTCATATAGTAACGATTGTTTAGATTTTTCAAAATGAATACGGTCGTCAGGCGAGCCATTCCAGGAATTCTTCAACCCTGGCTCTGGATACGGTCATTTCACATTTCGGTTCAAAATCCGTAACCACCTTAAGCCTTCCACCCTTGATTTTGACGACTCCCCTTATTTCAGAAAGCGCAATAATGCAGTATCTTGAAATCCTGAAGAATTCTTCAAGGTCAATCTGCGTTATTATCACATCCAGAGGGAAATTTATAATATAATGGACTCCTTGCCTGGTCACAATATATGTAGCATTATCTTCCGTATAGAAATAGGCTATATCAGAAGTAGGTACCAAGACAAAGTTATCCCCAAGCTTGATAATGAATCTTTTCTTTATCTTTCTGATCTCGCTGACCGGTTTGTTTTTGATAAACTGGTCGAATGTTGACAAGAGACTCCTCGAGTTCAACACATTCATATTCTTCCTGCACCTCTCTACCGAACGGCATAGCGCCTGGGGTTCGACAGGTTTGAGGAGATAGTCTATACAACCTACCTTGAATGCCTCTATAGCATACTTATGATAGGCCGTTGTCAAAACGACATTTGAGGTAATGTCTATCTGCCTGAAAATATCAAAGCAGTTACCGTCCTGAAGTTCCACATCCATAAAAATCAGATCGGGATGTTCGATCTCATCGGAGCGAAGGAATTCCACTGTTTCCTTTACAGTGCGGGAGGTTCCCACAATCTTGACATCGGGGAAATTGGCATTCAGCATTCTAGCCAGAGACATCTGTGACAGAATCTCGTCTTCTACTATGAATATGTTCATATCTCGCTATCTGATTATTGGAAGTTTCACAACAAATTCATCTTCATTAGATTCCACGACTACATCTTGAGGACTGAGATCTCCATAGAGTCTTTTTATATATTTCAGTCCCAGATGGGTAGTCGGCTCAGGAGAAGTCTTCTTCAATATATTGTTACGTACAATAACGTGAGTGCCAGAGTTGCAAATACATATATTCAGCGGGTTCTGCTCTGTGCCTGCATTATGCTTGATGGCATTTTCAATAAGCAGCTGTATCGAACACGGGACGACAAGACTTTCCTCAAGACTCTCATCCATATCCTTCATAACATTGAAGGTTGCCCCGAATCGGACCTTCATCAGATCCGTATATTTATTTACAAAATCCAATTCCTCTCGTATGGTTACCAGATTTTCTTCCTCATTGGTTATCATATACCTGTACAGGTATGCCAGCTTATACACAAAGTCAGACGCTTCATCAACCTTACGTTCGCATATCAGACCGTTCAGGATGCTCAGGTTGTTGAACATAAAATGCGGCTTGACCTGCTGCTGAAGGCGTATATAGCTGTACTGTGCCAGATTGGACTTTTCCTTTGCAAGCTGGGCATCCCGGGCATCTTTCACTGAATTGATAGCCAGATACAGAAGAGCGACACAGCAGAAAGTATAGTCCACAATCACATTAAGCATAACATCCCTGCTATACAAAGTCTTGCCATTTATGATAATAAGTACCAGCCTGGCTATTATGATCACGGTGAACACAAGCATAAGCCAATATGTGCTTATTTCCTTGCGTTTCTGACGAAGACCTGTTCTGTCTATCAAAGTCACTATTCCTTCCACAGCCGCTCCGATGATTACAGATGTGGAAAAAGTAGTGATACCTCCACGCAGATAAGTGTTGGAGATAAGATGTTTCAGCAGGCTGCCTATCGAAGATCCGAGGTAGAAACCTCCGAAATTCACGATGATAAGCAGCATCACCATAGTATTGACAGTGGTTCTTCTGGCCTGACACAAGGACAGAGTCATAATCATCGTCAGGGTCGTAAGCATCAGATGGTCTGACAGTCCCAGCCATCTCGAAAGTACTGCCACAACAGAGTGCAGGATCGAGAAAACCAGAATGATGTTCAGTTCCTTTCTGATGGATTTCATAAGAACCAGTGCCTAAATTTAAAATGGTGGAGGATTAGACCTCCTCCACCATTACTTTCATCAATTATTCTCCGTAAGCAGGATTCTGTGTAAGACCTGGATTCGCTGCCAGAGCTCTTTCAGGAACCGGGAACCACTCATATTTGCGGTCACGCTTTGCAGGAAGGTCATATCCGGTCTCAGTTGTACGTCCGAAGAACCACCACTGACCCTGAGTGAACTTGTCGAAACGACGGAGGTCAGTACGACGGCGGTGACCCTCATCAAGGAACTCAAGTCCCCACTCGCTGAGCATACGGTCCTCATCAAAGGCAGCATCAAAGCCTCTTGGAGCACGATCCTTTGCAGTATTCCAATCAGCTGCAGAGAAATATCTCTTACGAACCTCGTTAACCCAGTTCTTAGCCTCAGTAGAATTGCCCTCACGAAGTAGACACTCTGCATAAGTATAGTATACCTCAGCAAGACGGAACTCTACAACATCAGGATCACAGAAGTTATATGGAGCATCGATATTGTAGTAAGGATACTTCGCCATTCGGATACCTGAGTTGGTCTCACCCCAACGTGGATTCTCCACCACCTGGAGAGGGTGCTCACCCTTACCCTGGAAGTTACCCACCTGGTCTACGTATACAAGCGGCTGTCCGTCACGGTCAGCATCTGCCATCTGAAGTTCGCCATTACCGAAATCAGCATACATAACACCCTTCATAAAGTGGCCACCCCAATTTCCTGCAGCGTCATTGTAAGGAGTTACAAGACGGATGTCAGCAGGGTCGAAACGCTCCATAACAGCACCGAGTTTATCACCATATCCATCAAGGAAGCACTTTGCAAGCTCCTTGTCATACATATTCTGTACAACGCTTGCAGTTCCGTTAGCGTCGAATGAAACGCACTGGTTGTAGAAGTTGCTCGAGTTGTCGAATGAAGGTGTCAAGCAGCAGCAGTTCCATCCTGCGTGCTCTTCCTTTGTATTGAAGTATGCTGTGAAGACATAGCTCATAAAAGGACCGTTACGCATATTGGTAGATCTCTTGTTGTAAACTACGTCACTTGAGAATGCGAATACGATCTCCTTGCAGTCAGTGTTATTGTTTGCAGAGTAGATGTCCTTATAGTTCTCGGCGATAGCATAGTTACCATACTTTCCGTCGATGATATCCTTCGCAAGAGCCTTGCACTCGTCAAAGCGTGCAACTCCTGTAAATATCTCAGAGTTAAGAAGGATACGCATCTTGAGCATACGGTTCATAGCCTGATTACAACGGTTTACAGAACCATTGATCGCAAGAGACTCCAATGCAAGGTCGAGCTCGTCAATCATCCACTGACAAACTTTAGCGTTACCCTCCTCGAAGGTCATACCGTCCATCGCACTTACAGGAAGTACGGATGTATCAGTAGTTGTTGACAATGGAATTACTGATCCGAATACCTCGAAAACATTATAGAAGCAATATACACGGAATGTACGTACTTCGTCTATGTAAGCCTGCTTCTGAACCTCTGACATTCCAAGAGAAGAAGCGCTGATATTTTCAAGGTCAGTGATGAAGTTATTACAAAGACCGATAGCAGTCCAAGCACCACTCCATATTCTATTCACATAATTTGAAGAAGGATTCCAAGTGTGGGTAGAAAGAACGAACTTGTCACCTGAGTCCCAGCCCCAAGATCCACCGTTCCACGAACGCCAGGTAATCTGGTCCGCAGAAAGCTCCTGAGCATACCAATAGAGCTCTGAGAGGTCACTCTGCTCCTGTGCATAGATATGAGCAACTACCTGCTTGACTGAGTTCTCATCTGTAAAATAGTTAGAAGCATCAAGCAATGTGTAAGGATGCTCTGTCATATCAAAACAGCCTGTGAAGGCAAGTCCTGAAATGGCCATTACTAAAAATTTCTTTATAGCATTCATATTGATGTTTTCCTTTTACACGTTGAGATTAGAACTTAGCTGAAATTCCAAGAGTGATCTTGGTAGTATAGAGTGATGTCGAACCTGCGATACCAGGGGTAAGACCGATTGAAGAAACGGTTGAAGGGTCAACACCAGAGAACTTGGTAAGAGTCAAGAGGTTAGTCGCTGCAAGGTAAACATACATATTGTCAAATCCTGCCTTGTTTTCCTTGAAGTTGAAGTTTCTTCCGACAGATACCTTCTCGATCTTGAACCAGTCACCCTTCTCGAGGAAGAATGAGTTCAGATAGTTGTTGTCAGCTGTAAGATGAGGATACTTCTCATATGCACTCTTAAGGAGGTTCTCAGCTGCTACGCCAGGATAACCATAGCTCTGAAGCTGTGAGTTCCAGATGTCGTGTCCTGCAAGACCACGGCCGTTGATGCTGAGATCCCAGTTCTTGTACTTGAGAGTGATATTGAGAGAGAAAGCGTGCTCAGGAAGAGTGTTACCGATAACCTGCTTGTCGCTGTCCTTCACACCTGTCTTGGTAGCTGTACCACCGTCAGCTGTCTCATGGAGGAGCTGTCCGTCCTCAGTATAACCAGCATACTTGAAACCACGGAGGCTACCGATCTGAGTACCTTCATAGAGACGGAAGAAATAGTCGCTTGATCCAAGACCGCCTGTTCCGTAAAGGTCAACGAAGTTAGCTGAGTAAACATCATTACCGATGCTCTTGAGGATAGCTGTGCTGTAAGAGTATGTACCGCCTACAGAGAGTCCCCAGTTCTTACCGAAGCGTGTATTGTAGTTCAGAGCAAGCTCGACACCTGTATTCTGAGTCGAACCGAGGTTCAGCTGGATAGAATCGAATACGTATGGTGGCTGCGGAGCTGTATAAGTATAGAGGAGGTTCTCTGAACGACGGTCGAAGTACTCGATGCTACCTGTGAGCTTACGTCCAAGGAGTTCGAAATCTACACCATAGTTATAAACGACTGCTGTCTCCCATCCGAGGTTCGGG
>JAEIGA010012038.1_pt1 | contig 13124 bp, 12 predicted proteins | sample 9270691 | NCBI WGS metagenome assembly JAEIGA01 (sample SAMN17057246, study PRJNA624740) | gut metagenome | biome: biome; isolation source: fecal sample | host: Bos grunniens | place: China: Xizang | collected 2019 | reverse complement strand
CAAAGCTTTTAAGCCGGTGATTCCTTCCACGGCATGGCGGAAGATCTCTGTCAACGGCGGAACAACGGAGCAAATGATTGCACCTTCAAATGCATGACAGTCAACACCATTCTGCTGCAGTATGGTTTTAATACCGCATGCATATTCGTCATCTGTTTTCTTCAGGTCTGTGACCATGCGAAATTGCTTGACTGTTTCATTATTTTCATTCAGGCAGCCAATGACAACATTGGAATTGCCGATATCGATGGCAAGGAGCATAGGATATCCTCCAAAATTATTTTTTGCCAATTCGGATCAAACGAAGGATTACAGGCGCAAGGACAATATTAACGCCCAATTCGATAAGGAAATTCACACCGGCCAGGCCGATGAACATGTAGGCCGCGGCGTTTTCAAATCCAGCAGCTTCACCCCATCCTGCAACGGTTTCAAAAAAGAACAGTTTGCAGCCCAACAGGAAAATGCCGGTATTCACGATGGGACAAATAATCGCTGCGGCAAACACAGCCAGATACCGATTGCATTTTTCCAGCAATGTATACACCAGTCCTGCGAAAAGGCCGCAGCCAATGCCCTTTAAAAGGACAACCGCAATGGTACCGACGACATTGATGGTCATAAATGCTGCGGCGTCACCGGAAAGCAGAACCGCTCCGCCAAAAGTGAAGCCAAGCCATGCGCCGGCCTTCCAGCCATAAACCGCAGAGCCAACTACAATGGGAACCAGCACCAAGGAAATGGAAAATGCTCCAAATCGGATGAAGGCCCCCAGGAACTGCAGTACCACCACAATGGCGGTAAACAGTCCGATTCCTACCAGTGTTTTTGTTTTCTTATTCAATTTGTTTACCTCCTGCTGCCGCTCCGGACATCCCGGATACAGCGCAATTTTTCAGCTTTCGCCAAAACTATTATACACATTTTTCTTTCAAAAGCAAGAAAAAAATGTGCCGGACTGCGGTCCGGCACAAATATCTGTTAATCAATTTCCTCCGGGACGGGGCTAAGTGCCTCTTCAAGATCCTGGAAATCCATTTGCTTAGGCTGTCCGCCCTTCATAACTTCCCACTGCTCCTTGGTAACCAAAATGGAGCGGGGCTTGCTGCCCTGGAAGGGGCCGACAATACCCTTTTCTTCCATTTCATCCACAATGCGGGCGGCACGGGCATAGCCCAGCTTCAGCCGACGCTGCAGCATGGAAACAGAAGCCTGTCCGGTTTCTAAAATGACATCCACTGCGGCAGGCAGCATTTCGTCACCGTCCAGTTCCGCATCATTGGGATCCGGATCCGAGGCTGTAGCAGGTTTGGAAGTGCCGGTTTGTGCAGCCTTTTTATCGATTTCTTCCATAATGCCTTTGTCATAATTCACATTATAGTTGTCCTTGACATAAGTGGCCACTGCTTCCACCTCAGAGTCGCTGACGAAACAGCCCTGGACACGCTGGGGCTTACCGCTGCCGATGGGACTAAACAGCATATCGCCCTTACCAACAAGCTTTTCTGCACCCACGGTATCCAGAATGATACGGGATTCCATGGCGGATGCAACAGAAAATGCGATACGGGAGGGAATATTTGCCTTCATCAGACCGGTAATTACATCGGCAGAAGGACGCTGGGTAGCGATGATCAGGTGGATACCGGCGGCACGGCCCATTTGAGCGATACGGCAAATAGATTCCTATACTTCCTTGGCGGCAACCAGCATCAAGTCAGCCAACTCGTCGATAATGACAACAATCTGAGGCAGCTTTTCACCATCCTCCGCTTCCATGATAGAATTGTAGGATTCCAGATCCCGGACGCCGGCATGGCTCATGGAATTATACCGGCGCATCATTTCCGTTACAGCCCACTGGAGGCTGCCTGCAGCTTTTTTAGGATCTGTAACTACGGGGATCAGCAGATGAGGAATTGCGTTGTAGATACCCAATTCCACCATCTTCGGGTCGATCATAATCAACTTAACATCCTCGGGACTGGCCTTATAGAGCAAGCTAATGATAATGGAGTTCATGCAAACGGACTTACCGGAGCCTGTGGTACCGGCAATCAGCATATGGGGCAGTTTGGAAATATTGCCGACGATGCAACTGCCACCAATGTCCTTACCTACGGCGAAGGAAGACTTAGATTTGGCTTTATTGAAGGCAGGTGAGTCAATCACTTCCCGCAAAGAAACCATGGTAACTGCACGGTTGGGCACTTCTATGCCTACAATAGAGATTTTGTCCGGCACGGCAGCAATTCGGACACCGGATGCGCCCAAACTCAGGGCAATATCGTCGGCAATACCGGTCAGTTTGCTCATGCGCACGCCCTTATCCAGTTCTACTTCATAGCGGGTAACACTGGGACCTTGAACCACATTGATGATCCGGGCATCGATTTTGAAGCTTTCCAGTGTCTCATTCAGGCGACGGGAGTTTTCACGCACTTCCGCACCAGCTTCCATGGTACCGCTGCTTGATTTTTTTAGCAAATCAATTGGCGGGAAACAGTACATGGGCCGTTGCGCCTGGGCATTTTTCTCGATTTCTTTAGCAACCACAGCGGCAGAAGCGGCAGCTTCCTTAGCAGTGACTTTCTTTTCAGGAACAATTGGCGCCACGGGTTTGTCAAAATTGGGTTCCTCGGTTTGCATTTCGGCTACTGTAGCACCTACATCAGCAGCAATATCTTCCATATCCAGTGCGGGCATATTTTGAGGAATATTATCAGAAAGATGCCGCTTAGGTGCAAAATTGCCTACAGGGGTGAAGATTGAGTCATCCTCCGGCTCCGTAATATGTTTTTCGGCAGCAGATACAGGAATTTCCACATCCGGATCAATTTGACGCATCAACTCATCGGCACGAGCGTTCGCAATTTTTTGCTCGCGTTCCTTTCGGGCAGCTTCTTTTTCCGCTTCCTCCGCTTCGATCTGTCGCTTTTCCAAGTATTCGATCCGCTTGTTGGCAATGTGATTGACAACGATGGATGCAGGGTCTGCAGTTTCCTCTATTTCCTCTTCTTCATCTTCCCATTCAGCCCGTGGGCGATTTTTGAATGCACGGATAATGCTGGGAATGGTGATTTGCATGGAACCAAGCAAAGTCAAAATCGAGGCGATGACCAGAGCAATGTAGGTTACAGCATTGCCAAGCAGCCAACGAATCAAAACAGCAAGACCGCCGCAGATTACACCGGCATGGGTTTGCGCAATGCCACCGATGTAAAGTTCCTTCAGCCCAACAAACTCTTTGGTAGATGTACCTTGGAGCAGCACCATTTCCTGAAAAATACCACAAAGAAGCACCAGCACACCAAGACAAATGCTGCGCATGATAATGGGGCGCTTTCCGCTAAAGGCATTGATGAAGAACAGATACAAAAGAGCGGGAATAGAAATATAGAAAGCTACTTTACCAAACAAGCCCAAGAGTAACTTATACAGTACACCAATGATCGCACCATCAGGATTGAAGAAAATGATACCAAACAGCACAAAAAGCCCAAGGGAAACCAAACTGGTGATCAATCGGACAGGCACTTCACGCTTTTTCTCAGTCGATTCTACAGGGGATTCCCAGGATTTACCGGTAGATTTTTTATAGGTAACATTCTTTTTCTTTGCGGAACTTGCCACCTGAGCGGCTTTTGAGGTTTTCTTTTTCTGAGCCATTATGTACTCCTCCTGTTAAGTCATCAGGTAATAGAGAAAACTAAAGATAGCGAGGCCAAAGCAATAGTGGGAAAATCCGTAGAAACCCATTTTAACTGCAAAATAGCGCATCAGTCGAATGGCAACAATTGCGCAACCGAATGCAGCCAGTGCGGCTAAAAATCCACCAGCTACTGCGGCAGTGGATAACAGGTTCGCACCTGCGGAAAAAATAGAGATAATCTGCACAAGGATAGACCCCAGCAACATAGGGATGGAAAATAAAAATGCCAGCTCCAGGCTATACTCTCTGCTGCAACGGCGCTGGCGGCAGACATAGCAAAGCAATGCGATCTTGGATATACCGGGAATGACAGACAAGCCGCAGCATACACCAAGCAGTAAACCTTCCAACCGATTCATATTCCGGGAATCCCGATCTTCATGATATAAAAACTGTCCGGCGTAGAGGAAATAGCAATTGACCGATAGGGTAAGGAAAATCCAAGGTAAGGAGAGAAAAAATGCATTGGCTTTTGATTGCAGCAAGAGACCAATGATCATAGGGATCAATCCGGTCAAAACCAGTCGAAAATCTGAAACAGCTTGCATATCAGGCATCCGCTTACGACGTTTTTTAGGCAGTGAAGCCAGCCGCAGCTCCCGGCGGATGTGAGAGAGCCGGGATCTGCAGCAAAACAGCACGGCAAAAAGGCAGCCAAGCTGACACATCAGCGGCAGAAAAGAAGATGTTACAGAGAAACCCGTGAGATAGCAGTAAAGAAACTGGTGGGCAGAGGGAGAAATTGGAAAAAATTCGGATATGCCATAAATCAATCCATAAATGACGGAATGAAAGATTTCCATATTTACCCCTCCCCTACTGATTTCATAATTTATCACATTATAACATAAATTTCATCCAATTTCCACCCCGGAAAATAAATTATTTCTCGGATAAGGATTTTTTTCTTTCGATCATGCGATGCAATGCCGCCAAAGCATCACTTAATGATCCTAACTTATCGATCAATCCGGATTCTACCGCTTCTCTTCCATACAAAATAGTACCCACATCGGTGGCCATCTCACCGGTTGCCATCATATATTTTTCAAAGTCTTTTCGACTGATTCGGGAATTGGCTGTGACAAAATCTGCAATTTGTTCCTGAATACGCTGGAAATACCGGAAGGTTTGAGGAGCCCCTACTACAAGGCCGGTCATACGGACAGGGTGAACCGTCATGCTGGCGGTGGGGGTGATGAAACTTTTTTTCGTGCATACAGCCAGCGGAATACCAATGGAATGTCCACCCCCCAGGACAAGAGAAACCGTAGGCTTCTTCATGCCTGCTACCATTTCGGCTATTGCGAGACCCGCTTCAATATCTCCGCCTACTGTATTGAGCAGCAACAGTAAGCCATCGATCTCTTCACTTTCTTCAATACTGGCGAGCAAGGGTAAAATATGCTCATATTTTGTTGTTTTTACATTCTCTGCCGCATTCATATGGCCTTCAATTTGACCAATAATGGTCAAAGTATATATATTTCCTTTCTTGGATTTAGTCAGATCTGTGCCAAGCTCTGTGATCTGATCCAATTTCTCTTCTTTTGTTTCCTTTTGCATATTTTGCCTCCTAAATTTGTTTTTTTACAGCATAACCAAAAAGAAAACGAATCATTCACTCTTGCAATAAGAAAAAGATTGTTGTATAATAGTGTTAGAAATAAAATTAGAAAGGAAGCACATTATGCAGTATTCTTACAACACCTCCGGTACCTGCTCCCGCGAGATCCACTTTGAAATCCAGGACGGCAAGGTTAGAAATCTTTACTTTGTCGGTGGCTGCAATGGCAATTTGCAGGGTATTGGCAAGCTGGTGGAAGGCATGCCTGTAGAAGAAGTCATCGCTCGTGTGGAAGGCATTAGCTGCGGCGGTCGCCCCACCTCCTGCCCCGATCAGCTGGCTCAGGCTCTGAAGGCAGCAATGGCACAGGCTTAAGATGGAGTGTTTTCACACTCCATCTTTTTGCAAAGGAAGGTGAAAGGTTTTGCGATGCAATCAATGTAACTGCCATTTTGAAGGTAAAAAATGTCCGAACTGCGGCACACCTGCTGCAAAAACTTTAAAAGCAAAGACCAACGGACAACGCCAGAGTCATCCGGCGGAAGTGAATGAACGCAGTTTTGTTCTCTTTGGTTTTCGATCCAGGCAATGGTGGAAGATGCTGCTTTCCACAATGTATTTGTTGTTTTGCGCACTTTCGTTATTGGGTGTCATTCAGCAGGATCGGTCGGGCACTATGCCGTCGAAGGATCGCACAGTAGATATTTTTGTAGATATCTGTGTGATACTGCTTTTGGTATCTCCCTATCTGCTTTTCTCTGAATGGCCTTTGCGGCACATCTTGCCTCTGGTAAAAAAACAAAAGCTTGGCACAAGTATTTGCGCCGTTTTGCTGGTGTTTATTGCCATGAGTTTTGTGATCCAGGGTATTGATTCCCTCCATACAGATGCCTATGTGGCTGATCAGGAGAACCATGCCTATGTAGTTGTAGAGGAAGCCCCTGCAACGTGTAAAACCGTCGGATTGCGGTTATTGCATTGTACATTCTGTGGGCATGACACGGAAGAGGATATTCCTACCCTGGCGCATGATTATGAGGAAAAGCAACAAGAAGACGGCAGCATTCGTCGGATTTGCTCCCACTGCGGTACTGCGGAATAAAGGATTCAGACCACGGAAAATGCTTCCGTGGTCTTGTTTTTCGCAATACGGAGTGATATAATGATAAAAAATCGTGAAAGAAGGCGTAGTTTTTGACCAAATCAGAGTTGCATTATAAAAAAATGGTGGAAACGCCGGTGGCAAAACTGATCGTTTCCCTTGGCATCCCAACCACTATTTCCATGCTGATCACCAGTATTTACAATATGGCCGATACCTATTTTGTTGGTACTTTGGGTGAAAGCGCCCAGGCTGCTACCGGAATTATTTACACGCTGCAGACCATAATTCAGGCCATTGCTTTTATGTTGGGTCAAGGCTGCGGTACTTATATTTCCCGCTATTTAGCCAATCGGGATGAAGAAAGCGCCAGTAAATTTGCATCCTCTGCGTTTTTTATCGGTGCAGTGGCCGGTGTGCTAATCATGGCTTTGGGCCTGATTTTCCTGACGCCCTTGGTCCGTTTTTTGGGCAGCAGTGAAACAATTCTGCCCTATGCCCAAGACTATGGATTTTGGATCCTGTTGGCAGCACCCTTTATTATTTGCTCTATGATCCTGAATAATGCGCTGCGATTTGAGGGACGGGCCCTGTACTCCATGTTTGGCCTCACCACCGGCGGTGTACTAAATATCTTGGGCGACTATGTGCTGGTCAATATTTGCGGCATGGGCGTTTATGGTGCAGGTCTTGCTACAGCGGCTTCCCAATTTGTCAGTTTCTGCATCCTTCTGATCATGTTTATGACCACGGCTCAGAGCAAGATCAGGCTTCGTTTTGTCAGCCGAAAGATTAAGGATTATTTGAATATTTGTCGGGTTGGTATTCCTTCTTTGATCCGTCAGGGTCTGACCTCTATAACCAGCGGTGTGCTGAATAATTTGACAAAACCCTTTGGCGATGCAGCCATCGCCGCCATGAGCGTTGTGAACCGCTACTCTATGTTCCTGTTGTGCGTTGGACTTGGTATGGGCCAAGGCTTCCAGCCCGTAGCGGCCTTTAACTATCAGGCTGGTAAATACAAGCGGGTCAAGCAGGGGCTGACCTTTACCATGTGTTTTGGACTTTGCTTTATTGGCACCATTTCCATCATCAGCATGTTCCTGGCAGATCCCATTATCTCCATTTTTCAGAAGAGCCAGGATGTGCGTGATATTGGCCGGGTCGCACTGCGGTATGCTGCCTTTGGTATGCTGTTTATGCCCTTCTCCGTGCCGGTGAATATGTTGTATCAGAGCATTCAGAAGCCCACTGTATCGTCCATATTGTCCCTAATCCGTTCCGGCGTAATCACCATTCCTCTGCTGCTGATTCTGGTGCCCATCATTGGCCTTTCCGGTGTGCAGCTGGCGCAGCCCTGTGCGGATGTGGTGGCAGGACTGTTCAGCATTCCCTTTATCATACATTTCCTGCGCAAGCATCCGGATGAAATTCCTCAAATTGCTTCGTAAATATATAACCCCGACAGAAATCCTTCTGTCGGGGTTCATTTTAGGACAATATGTCACTATTTCCTGTTTTTTTCAGAAGTCGATTCCACATTCTTTTTAGGAACGACGGCTGATTGGCAGGCGAAACAATTTCATCTTCGATCAGCGGTTCCTCCAATACCCAGGGCAGATCCATGGGGCCGACCCAAAGAATGAAATAAGGCATTTTTATTTGATGGACAGGCACCATGGCCGTATCGGGATGTTCCGCATAAATAGAAATATTGCCAAACTGCTTCATGGGGCTGCCGAATTGGAGTATTTTGCCCACAATAGCATAGGCGCAAAGAATATTGGTAGCAGTAAAAGGCATCAATTCTTCCGGTGCCTCAATATGGATACCAAACCCAGCAAGAAATTCACGCAGCCCGGGGTAAGCAACATCCACAGCAGCATAGAAATTCCGGCAGTAGGCGCAATCGCAATGGTCCGCAGCTTCGGCAGCAGAATATTCCATGGTTCGCTCCATGTCGATATGGAATTTCCAATCATCGATCTGCAGAATCACAGAATCACTCCTTCACCGCATTCAGGATCAGTCTGATCAGTTCGTCCTTGCCATTGCCTTTCTCCGCGGAGAAAGGAATAATGGGTGTGCCCTCCGGCAGCTCCAGGTCCTCCCGAATGGTGACAAGATTGGGCTCCAGTTCACTTTTCTTCAGCTTGTCCATCTTGTTGGCCACTACCACAAAAGGGCAACCGCTTTGGATAAACCAATCGGCCATGGTAATGTCATTTTTTGTAGGCGGATGGCGGTAATCCACGATAAGAACACCCAGATCAATGCGTCCAGCAGCAAAATAGTCCTCCATAAGCCGACCCCAGCGTTCCTTTTCCTTCTGGGACACCTGGGCGTAACCATAGCCGGGAAGATCCACGAAATAGCATTTCTGATCCACAGTAAAATAATTGACATGGATGGTTTTGCCTGGGCGCTCACCCACTCTTGCAAAATTCTTTCGATTTAATAATCGATTTATTACGGAGGATTTGCCCACATTGGATTTACCGGCAAAGGCGATTTCCGGAAGACGGTTTTGCGGGAAATCCTTGGTTGCAGCTGCTGAAATGAGAAACGCAACATTATTGAAATTCATAATTCACCTCACTGGCGGACAAACGCATGCCGCTCACTACGAATAGCCTCGGGAGGCATATCCGGCAGCTTGGATGCTGCAGATTCATATGTAGCCACCAAGGCGGTTTCCAGAACGGTATTCATATGTCGTGCAGGCACAAAATGGAGTGCAGCACGGACAGTTTGGTCAATCTCTTCCAAATCCCGCAGATTATCCTCCGGGATAATCACAGTATTGACACCATGACGCAGTGCGGCCATAGTCTTTTCTTTCAAACCACCAATCTGCATGACCCGACCTCGAAGACTGATCTCGCCAGTCATGGCAATATCATGCCGCACCGGTATGCCGGTTAAGGCAGAAACCATGGCGGTACATACGGTGATGCCGGCAGAGGGACCATCCTTGGGAACCGCTCCCTCCGGAAAATGAACGTGGATATCTTTTGTTTTATAAAAATCAGTGGGAATACCCAGTTTTTGGGCATTTGCACGAATGTAACTGAGGGCTGCATGGGCAGATTCTTTCATGACATCCCCCAAATTACCGGTCAATTCCAGTTTTCCGGTGCCATCCATCACATTGACTTCCACTTCCAGAGTCTCACCGCCAACAGAAGTCCAGGCCAAGCCAGTAACCAAGCCGATTTCATCTGCCGTGTTGATCTGCTCCGGAAGGTACTTCTTGACACCCAGATACTGCTCCAAATCAGAAAGACGGACTTGGATAGTCTTTAATTCCGGCTCTTGCACGAAATGCATATCTGCCTTACGACAAAGCTGGCCAATAGAGCGCTCCAAATTACGTACACCGGACTCTCTGGTATAGCACCGGATGATTTGGCGGATCACATCATCAGACAGCTTCAACTGGCTCTTTTTCAGGCCATGCTTAGCAATCTGCTTGGGTATCAGATGATTTTTAGCAATCATCAGCTTTTCTTCATCGGTGTAGGAATTGAGTTCAATGACTTCCATGCGGTCCAGCAAGGGGCGCGGCACCGTATCCAATGTATTGGCTGTAGTAATGAAAAGGCACTGGCTCAGGTCTACAGGGATCTCTAAATAGTGATCACGATAAGTCTTATTCTGCTCTCCATCCAGCACTTCCAGCAATGCTGCGCTGGGATCGCCACGGTGGTCCGAGCCCAGTTTATCGATTTCATCCAACAGTAGCAGCGGATTCATAGCGCCGGATTGCTTTATGGCATTGACGATTCTGCCAGGCATAGCACCCACATAGGTTTTTCGATGGCCGCGAATCTCGGCTTCGTCATGGACACCGCCCAATGCAATACGGGCCATTTTTCGATTCAGAGCTTTTGCGATGGAATAGGCAATGGAAGTCTTACCCACACCGGGAGGGCCAACCAAGCAGATGATCTGGGGCGGCATTTCCGGGGCCATTTGCCGCACAGCGATGGTTTCCAAAATACGGGTCTTAACCTTTTGCATGCCAAAATGGTCCTTATCCAGCACCTTTCGTACCCGCTGAACATCCACCTTTTCTTTAGTGGTGGTATTCCAGGGCAGCTCCAGAACGGTATCCAGATAATTGCGCAGCACAGAGGCTTCTGCAGAGCCAAAAGGCTGCTTTTTCAGCCGATCCACATCCTTCAGAAGCTTCTTTTCACTGTCGGCATCCAATTTCAGAGCTTGAATACTGGCAGAATATTCTTCAAATTCTGTCATCTCATCGCCTTCGCCCAGTTCTTCCCGAATGGCGCGCATCTGCTCCCGCAGATAGTAGTCCTTTTGGTTCCGGTCCAGGCTGGCGTGGGTCTTTTCGTGAATGTCAGCTTCCAGCTTTAGCAGTTCCAATTCCCGGCTTAGCAGCTTCACAGCGCTTTCCAGGCGACGAACAGGATTCAGCTGGCCCAACAATTTTGCTTTTTCCCGGAAATCAATGCCGGAATTTTGGCCGATGGCATCGGCAATATAGCCGGGATCATCGGAGGAGAGCATCTTCAGCTGAACAGTTTGCGCAGGATGCTCCGTCATTTCACAGTAAATGCCATAGAGCATATTGGCATCACGGCACAGCGCCTGAACCCGGTTATCATTGGTATATTTACTTTCTGTAACCGCTTCCACAATGCCGGAGAGATAGGGCTCTGTTTGTTCAACTTCAGAAATACGGCCACGGCAAATACCGTTTACCAGTACTCGCAGGGTGTCACCCTGGTTTTTCAGAACCTGCTTTACTTTGACTACAGTACCAATGGTAAACAGGTCAGCAAGACCCGGGTCATCCACCAAAATATCCTTTTGGGGAACCAGAAGCAGGGTTTGATCGCCCTTCATGGCAGTTTCCAGGGCTTTGATCGATTTCGCTCTGCCTATATCAAAATGAACGGTCTGGTCAGGGAATACTGTTAGGCCACGCAGGGCCAAAATCGGCAGGATCCCGGCAATGAATCGATCGCTCATAGTACACCTTCTTTCTAAAAGAAAAGGGGTAGTTCCCTACCCCCTTATCAAAACAATTTTAACTGCCGATCTGCTGGCGGGGATTGGCTGTGTCGCAGACCAGAATGGGATCAGCACCTTCAAGGCACTGCTCTGTAATGGTAACTTTATGGATGGACAAATCAGAAGGAATCCGATACATAATACCGGTCATTACCTTTTCCATCACAGCACGCAGACCTCTGGCACCGATCTGGCGGTCCATTGCCTTTTGTGCTACTGCATCCAAGGCTTCGGGAGTGATCTCCAACTCCACATTGTCCAGCTCCAGCAGCTTCTTATACTGCTTTACCAAAGCATTTTTGGGCTCGGTCAAAATCCGTACCAGGTCTTCTTTTTTGAGACTTTCCAGGCTGGTGATCACCGGAAGACGACCTACCAATTCGGGAATGATGCCGAATTTCAGCAGATCATGGGGCTGCACCTGAGAAAGCAACTTGCCAACATCCCGATTTTTCTTGCTGGTCACCGGTGCATCGAAGCCGATAGCAGACTTATCGGTTCGGCTTTCAATGATCTTATCCAGGCCATCAAAAGCGCCACCGCAAATGAAGAGAATATTGGATGTGTCAATTTGGATCAGTTCCTGCTGAGGGTGCTTTCGGCCACCCTGGGGCGGAACACCAGCCACAGTGCCTTCCAGGATCTTCAACAGTGCCTGCTGCACACCCTCACCGGATACATCCCGGGTGATGGAGGTGTTTTCACTCTTGCGGGCGATCTTATCCATCTCATCGATGTAAATGATACCACGCTGGGCACGATCTACATCAAAATCTGCTGCCTGAAGCAGTCTGACAAGGATGTTTTCCACATCATCGCCTACATAACCGGCTTCTGTCAGCGTGGTAGCATCTGCAATGGCAAAGGGCACATCCAGAATCTTCGCAAGAGTCTGTGCAAAGAGGGTCTTACCGGAACCTGTGGGGCCGATCAGCAAAATATTGCTCTTTTGCAGCTCCACATCAGAGTCAGCAGCCAGGTAAATGCGCTTATAATGGTTGTAAACTGCCACAGCAAGGGCCACCTTGGCATCATCCTGACCAATGATGTAGCCATCCATGTACTGCTTCATTTCCATGGGGGTGGGCAAATGGTCAGGCATGATCTCCTCGATTTCATCATCATGCAGCAGATTGCAGCAGGTTTGAACGCAGTCGCTGCAAATACAAACACCGGGACCGGCAATCAGCCGAGCCTGACGCTCTGATTTGCCGCAAAAGCTGCAAAGAAGCTGTTTTTCTTCTGTTTTCGCCATGAAAACTACCGCCTTTCCGGCTTAATGATGCTCCAGCACCCGGTCCACCAGACCAAATGCCATGGCTTCTTCTGCGGTCATGAAATTGTCTCGCTCACAAGCAGCGGTAACTTCCTCCACGGATTTGCCGGTGTTTTCCGCCAGAATGCGGTTCATGCGATCCTTAATGGTTTGCAACCGCTTCATGTGGATGGCCATATCGGTGATCTGACCCTGGGTACCGGCGGAGGGCTGATGGATCATGATCTCCGCATTGGGCAGAGCCATACGCTTGCCCTTGGTGCCGGCACTGAGCAAAAATGCGCCCATAGAGGCGGCCATACCCACGCAAATAGTGGCTACATCACACTTAATGTAGCGCATCGTGTCGTAAATGGCCATACCGGCAGTGACAGAGCCGCCGGGGCTATTGATGTAGAATTGAATATCCTTGTCCGGGTCCTGGGCT
>JAEIGA010012037.1_pt1 | contig 13125 bp, 13 predicted proteins | sample 9270691 | NCBI WGS metagenome assembly JAEIGA01 (sample SAMN17057246, study PRJNA624740) | gut metagenome | biome: biome; isolation source: fecal sample | host: Bos grunniens | place: China: Xizang | collected 2019 | reverse complement strand
TAACAGCCGGGGAGCTTCTCCTGGTTCAGCTTGAAGAGCTCGCCGGTAGCGCAAGCCTCAGCGCGGAGCTGTTCAGCCTGCTCCTCGGAGCCGTCGATCAGAACGACTTCCTTAGGATTGACCAGTTCGATCATTTCGTCAAGCCAAGCGTTGACTTTGACATTCTTAATGCCGAGATTGTTCATCGTTTTTTCCTCCTGAAGAGAATTTATATTTTTTATTTTCTTTTTTCAATTTCATTGGCCACCAAAGCAAATTGCTGGGTGGAGAGCATTTCGCCGCGGATATCTGCTCGTAATCCCAGGGAAACAAGGATCTCTCCGATGTCCTCCTTGGTAAAAGCGGGGAAGTAGGCCGCCAAAGCGTTGCTTAATGTCTTCCGCCGTTGCAGAAAAGCCGCTTTGATCACTTCAAAGAACAGCTCTTCGTTTTCTACGTGGAAGATGGGCTTCTCGTAAAGATCGATACGGATCACCGCACTGTCCACCTTGGGCTTGGGGGAGAAATTTCCTGCCGTAACGGTAAACAACCGCTTGACCTTACCGTAATAACCGATGGAAGCCGTAATGGCGCCGTAGCCGTCCTCGCCGCTCTTGGAGCAAAGCCGCTCCGCAACCTCTTTCTGCACCATAACAGTGATGCTGCGGAAGCCGTGCTTCCCTTCCAAAAGCTTCATCAAAATGGGGGTGGTGATATAGTAGGGGAGATTTGCGCATACGCACACAGGCATATCCGGAAACCGCTCCGAAAGCAATGCCTCCAGATCTACCTTCATGATATCGTTTTCCACCAGGCTGATGTTGGAATAAGGTGCAAAGATTTCCGTCAAGGGCTCGATCAGCTCGTGATCGATTTCCACTGCAACGATCTTCTTTGCCACGGGGGCCAGCTGTAAGGTGAGCGCACCCAGTCCGGGCCCGATTTCCAGAACACCGCAGGTCTCGTCGATCCCGCTTTCCTTAACGATCCTTTGGGGGATCGCAGGGTTGGTAAGGAAGTTCTGCCCGTACTGCTTCTTTTTGTGAAACTGCTCGCTCATTCTTTATCGATAATGGTCAGGAACTTTGCGTTCCCTTCCAGGGCAATCTGTCCGTGGGGGATGGAGGGCTTGAAATAAATGCTGTCTCCCGCAGAAAGCTCCAAAACCTTCTCGCCGAGGATCACGCCGATCTTGCCTTCCAAAACGTAGTTGAATTCCTGCCCGCCGTGAACCAGCAGACGGGGCATGGTCTCCGAAGGGGAAAGGGTAACGATCATAGGCTCTTTGTCTCTGCCCTTGAAGTTGGTGGCAAGTGCCTCAAACTCGTAGCCCTCGTGACGCTGAATAGCGATACCCTGACCCTTACGGGTGATGCTGTAATCCGCCATACGGGGTGCTTCTCCCGAGAGAAGCTCGGTAGCGTCCACGCCTAAAACCGCAGAGGTGGCGTAGATAACGCTGATGGGAATATCCGTCTGACCGATCTCGTACTTGCGGTACTCCTCTAAGGAGACTCCGATACGCTGGGCAACTTCCTCCTGCGTCATGTCCATCGCATCTCTGAGATACATGATACGATCGGCAATCTGATGAATTTGCTCGTTTACGCCCATTGGGAAAACCTCCTTAGAATTGGGACTCGTCGCATGACAAACCCTATTACTGCATCATAAAATCATACAAGATTATTATACCATATTATGCAAATAAGTCAATAGAAAATCAAGGATTTTTCCTTTGTTCAACGAGATTTTCCAAATTGGACAAATTCTCCAGAATCCTTGCTCTTCCTCTCCACGAAAATGCAAAATGTCGAAACTCCTCATCGCTCATTTTTGCTACTTCCTCAGCGGAGAAATCGCCGTGACGATGCTCCTTGAAAAAGGGAACGCAGGTGAATTCCCGATCGGCGTTCAGCGGGCAGATCTCTTGGCATCGGTCGCAGCCCCAGGCAATTCCCTGCGCGCCGATCAAGGCGGCTTCCTCCTCCGTCAAACGCTTCTTTTGGGAGAGCGCGGAAAGGCATTTTTCCGGAGACATTCCTTCGACGGAGAGGGCCGTTCCGGGGCAGGCCGCTAAGCAAGCACCGCATCCAGTGCAAGAGAGAACTTCTCCCGCAGTCTCTTGGGTTTCCATATCCGTCAAAACAGAGCCCAAAAACAAATAACTGCCGTAACGCTCGTTGATCAACATGGAATGCATCCCAATCACCCCCAGCCCTGCCTTTGCCGCTGCTTCTTTTTCGTGGATGGGGGAATGATCCGCAGAGCCGAAAAATTGTTTCACGGGAAAAGCTTCTTCAAGTTTAGGGATGATTCTATCAAACAGCCCCTTGAAGTACAGATGGTAATCCGTTATGTGGGCATAAGCGGAAACGCCGTCGGTGTATATACTTCCGTCATCGTAAGGCACCGCCAGAATGATGGCAGATCTGACCCACGGAGGCATCAGCTTCGGGTTGATCACCGTAAGAGAATCTGCGGGTAGAATACCAAAAAGATCGATTCCTTCCGCTTCCAAAATTTGTTTTACCGTCTCTCTCATATTTCCTCAGCTTTCTTGTTGATAAGAAAAATGCTGTGTTGCAAAAAATGCAACACAGCAAAAAATCAGTCGCAGATGTAGGGGATCAATGCAACGTGTCTTGCTCTCTTTACAGCGAGAGTAAGCTGTCTCTGGTGCATTGCGCAGGTGCCGGTAACTCTGCGGGGAAGGATCTTAGCACGCTCGGAAAGGTTCTTTCTGATGCGGGGAATATCCTTGTAATCGATGTTAGTGATCTTATCTGCACAGAAGATGCAAACTTTCTTTCTTCTTCTGTTACGCAGCTGAGGCTTGTTTTCTCTGGGCTCTCTTGCTTCGGTAGCAGGAGCGCGATCAACAACCTGTTCGTTCTGGTTCTCCATTGTGGTAACCTCCTTTTAAGTTTTTAGAATGGGAGCTCGTCGTCAGCGGAAAGGTCCTCAAAACCGGAATCCGGAGCGGAGCTGTAGCTGGGCGGCGCATCGTTGCCGTAGGGAGCAGGTGCAGAATATCCGCCGGAGTTACCCTTGTTCTCGACAAAAGTAGCCTCGTCGGCAACCACTTCCGTGGTGTAACGCTTTTGACCGTTTTGATCGGTCCAGCTTCTGGTCTGCAGCTGTCCGCAAATCAGGATGGGCTTGCCCTTGTTGAAGTAACGCGCGACGAATTCAGCGGTCTGTCTCCAAGCGACAATGTTGATGAAATCCGTCTGCGGCTGTTCGCCCTGCTTGGTGAAGCGACGGTTAACAGCAATGCTGAAAGACGTGACAGAGACACCGCTGGGAGTTTTCTTCAGTTCGGGATCGGCAGTCAAGTTGCCCACCAAAATCACTTTGTTAAAGGATGCCATTGTCAATACCTACCTTTCAAAATTAACTGTTAGCTTACTCTTCGCAAGCCAAGACGAAAGAACGAAGAATGCCGTCGGTAATATTAAAGATTCTGGTCAGCTCAGCCGGGAATGCATGCTCGGACTTAAAGCGGACAAGAACATAATACGCCTCGTTCATGTCTTCGATGGGGTACGCCAGTCTTCTGACACCCCACTCGTTCACGCTCTCGGTCTCTGCGTTAGCAGCGATCAGGCTGGTGAACTTCTCAACGAGAGCCTTTACAGCCTCTTCGCCAAGAGAGTTGTCGATCAGAAACATGGTTTCGTACAGTTTCTTCTGTTCCATCTTGTAACACCTCCTTATGGACTGTTGGCTGTACACTTTCTGTACAGCAAGGAGAAAACTTAAAAGTTTTCATGCGGAATGAATTATACCACGCTTTTCACAAAAAGTCAAGGGCTTTTTTGCATTTTTTGACGAAATGTAATCCTTATTTTTCCACTTATTTTCTTTTTTGTGTCCTGAAATTAAGACAAACGTATAATCCGAGAAGCAAAACGGTACTGCCGCACAAAACCAGATAGCAAATCGGTTGGGAAACTTTTGTGCCAAAGAAATAAATATTGCAGTCAAACACATCCTTCAAGGTTTCCGTCAGCTCCGACGGCAGCCCAACCGTCTCCATCTCTCGTAAAGCACCCTCTAAAGCGTGGGTACGGAACAGCGATGTTGCGTAAGTTCCGGGAAGGAGAGAAAGGGCATTCCTGAGCCCTTCCGAAAATTGGGAAAGAGGCATGTATGCACCGCACAAAAAGCCGTACCCTGCACTGACGATGGTGCCCACGGCGGAAAGCTGTCCCTGGGTGGATAAAAAGTGATGAATTACCGAGGAAAGTGCCGTCCCGAAGGACACGGTCAGAAAAATATCCAAAAGCAAGAGCAAAACGTCTCCCGCAGAAAGATACCAGCCCACCATCCCCATATAAGCAAATCCGATCCCTGCCGTGATATAACAGATCAGCAGGGTAGAAAGCATTGTAGCAAGATAATAAGACGCAGAAAGGGCGGAAGGATTGACGGGCGAAGCATCAAAATCACTTCTTGTGCCGTTGGCTTTGTCCTGCACCATCAGCATATTGGAGCAAAAGGCAACGGTAATACAGCTGACTGCAAGCAGGGAAGAGATCAGCTGTCCTCCCACAAATCCGTCAATCACCCCCTCCTCCAAAACAACGCCTTCCGGAAGATTGGTCACAAAGGAGTCACGGTAAACGTTCCCTAAAAAAGTAACGTACAAAACAAGAAGAATGGCAGGTGTGATCAAGGAGGTAAAGAACATTCCCTTGTCCTTGAAAAACAGCTTGCAGTTGCGGTAAATCAGCGTGCGTACCGTGGTCATGACAACTCACCTCCCAAACCTTTCTTCCCGGTTGCGTTTAAAAATACGTCGTCCATTTTTCCCTTGACAACTTCAAAATCATTAAACAGCTCCGGGTGTTCCAAGAGCATATCCTTCACTTGGGAAACATCCGAGAGTATTACGCGGAAGTGGTCTCCGACCCGCTCGTACTTTTCCCCCAGGCGCCGTACCGCTTCCTCGGAAACACCGTAAAGGGTTAGGGAGTCATAGGCAAAACGATTTTTCAGCTCCAAGGGCGTGCCTTCCGCAATGATGGAGCCTTTATCGATGATCACTACGTGATCCGCATCGGCCGCCTCCTCCATATAGTGGGTGGTCAAAAACACGGTGGTTTTGTTGTCTCTGCGCAACGACGAAATAACATTCCAGATGGTTTGTCTCGTCTGAGGGTCAAGGCCTGTGGTAGGCTCGTCCAAAATAAGAATTTTCGGTTTGTGTAAAAGCGCTCTGGCAATATCGATCCGCCGTCTTTGTCCGCCGGAAAGCTTGCCCACAGGGCGTTTCAGCAACGGTGCAAGCTCTAACAGCTCCTGCAGCTCCCGTAATCTGCTCTTGAATGCATTTCCGGAGATCCCATAAAGCGCCGCTCTGCTTTTCAGATTGTCGAAAACAGATAAAGAAGAGTCCAACAAAGAATTCTGGAACACCACGCCGATTTGTTCCTTCACCGCGGAAGCCTCACCGGCAATGTCGTGTCCGCAGACCAAGACCTGCCCTGCATCCATTTGAAGCAATCCGCAAAGAATGGAGATGGTAGTACTCTTTCCGGCACCGTTTACCCCCAAAAAGGCAAACAATTCTCCCTCTTTAACGGAAAATGACAAATTGTTGACTGCTTTGATCTCTCCAAAACTTTTGCAAAGACCGTTTATTATAATCGATTTTTCCGCCATACGACAGATCCTTTCAAAGAATACTTACAAATTTTATATCACATCTCGCAATATTTGTCAATCTTTTTTCATCTTTTATCCGCACGCTTTGATTGACAACCGATGTTGAGTGTGGTATCATAATTTCAGAAAAACTGTTCAGGAGAAATGTGCATGACAAGAGAAGAAATCGCTTCCGTTGTAGCCTCCCAAAGGGCTTTCTTTGAAACCGGCGAAACGCTGTCTGTGAAATACAGAATATCCGCACTGAGAAAACTGAAAGAAGTCATCGAAACCAATCAAGATCGCCTCAACGACGCCCTGGGAAAGGATCTTGGGAAATCCGAGTTCGAGGGATATATGTGTGAGATCGGCATGGCACTTTCCGAGATCTCTCACATGTTGAAGCATATTCGTTCCTACGCACGCGCAAAGCGTGTCCGCACCCCCATGGCGCAGTTTCCGTCCCACAGCTTTCAGGTGCCCTCTCCCTACGGCGTCACACTTATCATGAGCCCGTGGAACTATCCCTTTCTCTTAACCGTCGGCCCCTTGGTGGACGCCCTCGCCGCAGGAAATACCGCCGTTGTCAAGCCCAGCGCCTACTCTCCCGCAACAAGTGCTTTGATAACAGAGCTTCTCTCTTCCGTCTTTCCGTCGGAATACGTAGCGGTGGTCACAGGCGGCAGGGAAGAGAACAACTTTCTCTTGGAGCAGAAGTTTGATTACATCTTCTTCACGGGGAGCAAATCCGTAGGAAAAACCGTTCTGGAAAAAGCAAGCAATTACCTGACCCCCGTCACCCTGGAATTGGGTGGCAAAAGCCCCTGCATCCTGGACGAAACCGCCGATCTGAAGCTTGCGGCTCGTCGCATCGTGTTCGGCAAATATCTCAACTGCGGCCAAACCTGCGTTGCCCCGGATTACGTTCTTTGTCACGAATCTGTCAAGAAGCTCTTTGTAACTTACGTAAAAGCGGAAATTGAAAAACAGTATGGCGCAGATCCTCTCTCCAACCTCGATTACGGCAAGATGGTCAATGCCAAGCACTTTGACAGAGTGTTCTCTTTGATTGACCCTCAAAAGGTTACCCACGGGGGCAACGCCAACCGGGATTCCTTGCAGATTGCCCCTACGGTGATGGACAACGTTACCTGGGAGGACGCTGTGATGCAGGAGGAGATCTTTGGCCCCATCCTGCCCATTCTGACCTACAAGACCATCGATGAAGTGATCCTTGCAGTCCGTTCCCACGACAAACCCTTGGCACTGTACGTGTTTACAGGTGACAAATCATTTGCCAACCGTATCATCAACGAATGCTCCTTTGGCGGGGGATGTATCAACGACGTAATCATCCATCTTGCCACCTGCAACATGGGCTTCGGCGGCGTTGGAGAAAGCGGCATGGGCTCCTACCACGGCAAAGCGGGCTTTGACACCTTCACCCACTATAAAAGCATGGTAAGCAAAAAGACATGGCTGGATCTTCCCATGCGGTACCAGCCCTATAAGCCCTTCTACCGAAAACTCATCAGCCTCTTCTTGCGTTAACATTGCGTTTCTTTGGAGATTATTAAGGACCTTTCTTTTTGTAAAGAAAGGTCCTTAATCGTTTCTTATCAAATATTCACCGGGTAATCTCCGTATCCCATGCAACAGCTGATGCCGTGTACCTCGCCCTCACGGGTAGTCTCCAGAACAGCCATCAGGATGCAAAGTCCCGTATGGTACATATCGTTGATCTTGTAGGTCTTTCCCAACGCCTTATGCTTGGAGATCTCCTCGAAAACGATCTTGCGATGGATCAAAACCTCCAGTTTTTCTTCCAGCGCCTGTTCCTCCAACTCCAAACGCTCTGCCAGTTCATAAATGCTGATCTCGCTCATGGAAATGATAGCAAGCAAAATCTTCAAGCGGTCTTTATCCGCCAAAGCCTCCAGAAGGGGAACGGTGAACTTTACTGTAGACTCGTCGATTTCCCGAAAAAAATCCTTGGTTACCAAAGCACCAACCCCTTTGCTCCACAGCAAAGAGAGACCTTCTTGATTGGAGATATGATTGGGGCAAGGGGATTCAAAGGAATCCTTCGCCCACCTCCCGCGGAAGATACCGTGATGGGCGGCACCAAAGACCTTCAAGGCGTCCTTGTAAGATTGCTCCGACATCTGGGGATGCTCACAAAGCTTCTGAAAGATCTTCTCGTGAATATCATCGTAAACAAGTTCCTTCCCCTTATACAGATAATCAACGCTGACGCCAAAGACATCTGCAATCAAGGGCAACGTCTGCACGTCCGGCAGGCTCGCTCCCGTTTCCCATTTGGATACCGCCTGGGAGGAAACGTTCACCGCCTGTGCCAGCTGTTCCTGGGTCATGCCTTTTGCTTTTCTCAGCTCTGCTATGTTCTTCGAAATATCCATAAATATCGTTCCTTTCGTTTTTGATCGCGGCGCCTCGGTTCTTGCCTAAAGCATAGCATATGCTGAGAGGAATAGCAACAACTTGTTTTTCTACCAAACCAACCAACGGTTGACTCATCTTTCCATCACTCTCTTGTTGGTTGGAAAGCATTCTCTGACTTTGTTTGTGCCTTCATCTGTTTCTTAAATCATACTCTTCTAATGCAAATACATGGCCGTTTATAACAGGGTTTTCTTTGCATTCTAATCCATGTTCGCGGAATATGTTTTTAAGTTCGAGATAGATTTCTTCGCAGTAAGGATGTACCTGAGCATTCCAAAGTCGAGTTGCCTCGGCACCGTCAAAGGTCGTCTCCTCGTAGGTGATCTCACATTCCTTCTGTTCAATCCGGGGAAAGGCATCAAACATACGCACCGTATTTCCCAATTCGTCATTTGTCCAGAAAAGGAACTGCAAGGTAAAGTAGTCTTCAAGCAAATTCCCCTTGCAAGGACTTCCGAGGTAAACAACACAAAAAACAGAGCCATTTTCGTTGTAAACATAAGCGTCTACGTCAAATTCGTTGGCATTTTCCTCCGCAGGATCGCCGTAACCCACGCAACGAACAAGACTGCCATCCCTGAGCCAATACTGAAATGCGGGATATTTCCCGGTGGGATACTTTTTCACCAATCTGCCGGATTTAACGTTCGAAACCATATATTTCAAAAACTGAGAAGGATTCAAAACGCCCAACCCTACCGAATGCCGCCCCAAACCGTACTTGATTTCACAGCTTTTGCTTTCGAAATCGTCGTATAGATCCTTGTATACGTTGTAAGGCATGAACTCATTTTCCGCCTTCTCCAGCAGAGGAAGAAGCCCGAGAACAAATTCCCCCGGAGTATCGCTTTCCGTCATGCTTCCGTTTTCTTTGAAGTATTCGGAAAACAAATCAAAGTATTTCTTAAGCAAAAATCTCACCCTCTCTTCTTTTTAACGTGCCAATAAACGGGAATTGCCGCCAAGGGGAACAGCATCCCCACCAGCAGGCCCAGCTTCAAGCCCATCTGCTCGGGGGAAAGGCTCAATGCTTCCGCCAAGGAAAGGAGCCATGGGTTCTCCATGGAAAAGTCCGTGATCACGCCGATCAGCTGCGGTCCCACGGAAGCGCCCAAGTCACCACCCGCCGCCATCATGGCGTAGAGAAACACGCCACCGCTTGGGAAATACCCGGAGGCTACGATCAAGCTCCCCGGCCAAAGCATGGAAACGCAAAAACCGCAGAACCCGCAGGCAAGAAGCCCCAACAGCGGGAACGGGGTAAAGGCCGCGGCGAGGTAACATACCACCGCACCCATAGCACCGAAGAACAACGCATTTCCCGCGTTTTTCCCCAGCTTGGCGTAAAGGCTTCTGCCCAAGCCCAGCATTGCCGCAAACATTGCAACGCCGAAAATATCGCCCCAAACCTTATCAATGCCCAACGCACCCTCTAAGTAGCCGGAGGCCCATTGTGCCATGGTACACTCTGCCGCACCGCCTAAGAAGATGGCGCCAACGCAAAGCCAAAGGGTCTTGTTTTTCAAATAGCTTACCACACCGGAAACCTTCTCCGGAGTCTCCATCTTGGGAATCTCCGTGCCGCAATACAGCACCGCAGAGAGAGCAGGGATCAACGCCATGAGCGTCATCAGCCAATGCCAGTTTTCTTTCCCGAAGGCCATCAGGAACAAGGTTCCCACCGTGATCACCCCAACAACGCCCCAGGCGTAAATAGAGTGGAGCTTGCTCATCTCTCTGTCGGGATTTTCCGCAGGAATGGCGGCAATCACCGGGCTGATCAACACCTCCGCAAACCCGCTTGCCGCAGAGAAGATCATCGTTCCCAATACAAAGCAGAGATAAATCTGCCCCGGAAATACAAAGGGGAGAAATGCAAACAAAAGCAATCCCACCACCGCCAAAACGGGAGTGAGCTTCACCATCCGCGGAATGTTAAACCGATGGGAAAAGAAGGAAAAGATCAGATCCACCAAAAGCTGGGTGGAGAAATTGATCAAAACCAAAAGCCCCAAAAGGGAATAAGAGATCCCGTAAAGCTCGCGGAAGGTCAAAAACAGCATGGGCGGCAGATTTCCCACCACCGCCATGGAAATATTCACTGTGTAGCAAGCAAATTTTAACCGCGTGTATTTCATAGGTATCTTATGAATCTCCCAAAACCGCCAGAGCGCCTTTTAAATTGTTCCGTTCCTCCAGGGTTTCCGAAACACTTTTGCCCGTTACAGGGTCGTACATATATTGATAGCAGAACATCACCACGCCGGTGCAGTCTTCCTGATCCTCCAGATATTCCAGACAACGCTTCAGAACGTCCTTATGGTTCTTCCATTCGTCCTTACCGCTTCCCGCGTAGTTGTCCACGCCGCTTTGCGCCTTACCCAAGGTCATACCAGCCCACAAAGTCACGTTGTCGTTCTTAATGATGCTCTTCCAGGTGCGGTACACGGATTTGAAATCGTGGGTCTGATGCTCCAGCCCAAAATAGATCTGCGGGCAAATGTAATCGATATACCCGTCTTCCTTGCACCAGGTATAAACGTCTGTATACAGCGTTTCGTACCCTTGCTGTAAATTGCCCATGGGGCTGATCCCAAAGAGAAGGTCCTCGTCCACGCTTTTTACTGCAGCGTAGATCTCTCGTACCATGGCGTTTACGTTTTCGTAGCGGAACTTGGAGAGGGACATCGTTCCTCCGGCTGCCTTGTATGCATCGTATGATAACTTGTCAAAGCTTGCATTCGTGGTGGGGTAGAAGTAATCGTCCATGTGAATTCCGTCCACCGCATATTTTTCGCAGATCTCTCTTGCACCGTCCGCAATCAGCTCCCGCACCTCTTTGTGAGCGGGATTGAGATACCACCGCCCGTCTACCTCCGCGATGAGATCCCCCTTGGCATCTTCGTCATCGTACCATTTCTTGATCTGATACCCATCACCGATCTGCTTGATCTCGGCAGACTTCATCAAGCGCATAGGGTTGATCCACGCGTGCACGGAAAGCCCAAGCGCCTGCGCCTGGCTGATCAACAGCGCAAAAGGATCGTATTCCAGCTCCTTGCCATAACTGCCGCTGGCATAACGGGAGGGCGGGTAAAGCTCGCTGGGATACATGGAGTCCCCAAAAGGACGCACCTGCACAATGACCGTGTTGTAACCGTCCTTGGCCACGTTCTCCAAAACCTGCTTCACCAAAGGCAGATACTCCTCCGCAGGGCGTTGCTTTCCATCGGCGGTGTATACCGACATCATATCGTATTGGGAGAGCCAAACAGCTTTCACGTATGTACCCATAGTCTCCTCCGGAGGCAAACTGATTTCCGTATCGTTGCAGGATTCTTCTCCTTCGTGGGAAGAATTGCTTTCCGAGCTCTCGCCCTTTTCAGCAGAAGAAGCAATGCTTTCCGGCGCACCGCCTTCCGAGGATTCCTCAAAAATGCTGGGCGGTTCCATCACGCAGGAGGTTAATACCAACCCGCAAAGCATCGACAAAAAAATACGTCTGAAAATCTGTTTCATAAAATCAAATCCGTTCTTCGTTTTCTCTTTATAAGTATAGCATATCCCGCGGGAAAAATCAATACCGATCAAGTTCGACAAAATGTTCCAAAAAAGAATTTTCCCGCCGCTCCAAAAACTTAACCTGCGGTTAAACCAAATTGAATTCCGTTCCCTTGCAATTTGCATCGTTTGTGCTATAATAAAAATCGAAGCAAGGCCTTGCGGAACATTACCTTTCAAAGGAGAACCAACCATGGACATAAACATCGGACAAACCATCAAACGCCTGCGTCTTAAAGGAATTACTCCAAAAGACCTACGGCACCGATCGACCTTTGGAATATCAATTGCATTGGCTGGAGACCTCACAGTGGTCCGGCCATGTGGCTTTGAGAAACCACAAGGAGTATACCGATCTGCTTACCCACTGGCAGGAAAAACTGAATTAACAAAACAAAACCGAGCGTCTCGCATCTTGCAAAACGCTCGGTAATATTTTTATCTCTCTCGCTTCAAACGGAACTCTACGGAGCTTCTCAGATAGGTAAGATAGTCCTTATCTCTGCACATTTCCTTGCCGTGCACGTCGGAAAGCTTTGCCACGGGTCTGCCGTTGACGTACTGCAGCTTGATAACAATGTTCAGCGGATCCACGCCGGTATCGTTGGAGCAGAATGTTCCGATTCCAAAAGAAACCTTCGCTTTATCCTTGAAATGATCGTAAAGCGCCTGGGCGCGGTCAAAATCCAAGCTGTCGCTGAACAGCAAAAGCTTTGTCTTGGGATCCACCCCGTACTTCTTGTAATGGGCAATGATCTTCTCGCCCCATTCAAAAGGATCTCCGCTGTCATGGCGCACGCCGGTGTAGTTGTTCACCATGGCGCGGTTGAAATCCAAAAGGAACAGATCGGTGGTGATGGTATCCGTCAAAGCGGTACCGTTGTCGCCCTGGTATTCGTCGTACCAGTCCTTCATGGCGTAATGATTGGTATACGCCAAGGGAATGGAATCGATACCCTGATACATCTGCACGAATTCGTGAGCGTACGTACCGATGGGGGTCACGCCGTGCTTCATAGCAAAATACACGTTGGAGGTACCTACGCAGTTCTTGGTCTCCGTGCAGAAGCGCTTGATCACCACGTCCTGCCACTCTCTGGAAAGACGTCTTCTGCAACCGAACTCCGCAAACTTAAAGGTATACTTGCCCTCGTTGAATTCCTTGATCTTTCGATTCAGCTTCTCCTCCGCAGATCTTCTCAGCTCCTCGTAATCGTAAGCCATGCGGAAGTATACCTCGTTGACGATCTCCAGAAGATAGATTTCAAACTGCATAGCAGAAAACAGCGGACCGTTGATCACGATATTCAGCTCGCCATTCTCTGTACGAGAAACATTTACGTAATCTCGCAGAGGATGCCAAAGTCTCAAAAACTCAACGTAGTCATTCTTCAAGAAACGAATGGAACGGAGATACTCCAACTCGCTCTTGGTGAAGCGAAGCTTGCAAAGATGATCGATCTGCGCGTT
>JAEIGA010012036.1_pt1 | contig 13125 bp, 20 predicted proteins | sample 9270691 | NCBI WGS metagenome assembly JAEIGA01 (sample SAMN17057246, study PRJNA624740) | gut metagenome | biome: biome; isolation source: fecal sample | host: Bos grunniens | place: China: Xizang | collected 2019 | reverse complement strand
TTATCTTCCTAAAGGTCCGTAGAATTTCACCCACCCCCTACCTAACGAGCAAAAACGGCTTAATTCTTTACGAAATTGAGTAAATCGATACTCAATTAGGCTAAAATAAAAGATAGCCTTAAAACGCAAATATGAGCGTCCTAGAGCTATCTCGACTTTTTAATATATTTCATTCTCTTTTTAAATCTATCATGCTCGTCATTATGACACTGAGTGCATAATAGTTCGAGGTTATCATAAGCAAGCCTTAACTCCCAACCCTCAGAAGATTGTATAGCTTTCTTATGGTGTACTTGAGTAGCCATAACCTTACACCTCTCACACCTATAGCCTTTATCCTGTGCATACTTAGCTGATAGAGTACGCCAATCCACACTATTATAAAAGCGTACATACTTAGGATCTCTCGTCTTATTGTATCTCTTATTACTCTCTTTCCTGTACTCAGATAATCGAGCCTCTTTCTCAGCCTCTACGATAGGAGTACATTCTTTACAATAAGGAGAGCCGTAAGGAATAAGATTACCGCACCTATTACATGATTTTAATAACATGATATTTCCTCCTTTATTTTGACACTAAAAAAGGACCTATATATTATGGGATATATAAGTCCTTTCTCTGTATTGGAGGTTTTTAACCAAATGAGCAACCTTTTTTCTTTAGATTGGCACATTACCATATTACTACTCAGCTCGCTAATTTATAATAAAGAATTAGTATAGTAAAACTAAACAAAAATTAAAGTTTAATTAAACGCTAACTCATTGATAGCCTCGCGGTATAAATTATAAATATGCACCTCAGTATAACCCATATCCTCGGCGATATCCGAAATAGTCTTACAATCTATCATATAAGATTCTAATACCTCGCAATATCGCGGATCCTCCAGAGAGTCGATTTCGTCTAAAATCTGACTCTTTATTTTTTTACCTTTTACTTTTAATCGCTCAATTCGTTTTTCAAGGTCGACCTTATCAGATATCAACTCCTCAAGTGTAACCGGCGTACCGCCTCGAGGCATACCCGAATAATTAGGCGATTTTATAGAAACGATTCTTTCCTCCAGGAGCGTTAATTTATCCTCGAGACGGACGATACAAGAGCGATTTTCTCGGTAACGCTTTAATGATCGTTTTTTATTTTTAATCTCCTGGATTTCTTGTTTTTCCATATGCACACCTCCGGAAAATGAAAATCACAACAAAAACAGAAAAAAAACGTCAACTCTTATATACATTTATATTTATATCTATATACCTATATATAATATATATCTTCTATTAAATAGATAATAATTATGTTATTATGTTATATTTTATGCAAAACCCTTGATTTTACGGGCTTTTTTCATAACAAAATCAAAAAAGTTTTTGTTAAGTTTTTGTTGTGTTTTCACTTTTTGTTAAAATCAATTTTTTTATTAAAAATGTGTTTTTGTTATAAATCAGTTTTTGTTATGCGTTTTGTTAAAGATTTTGTTATTTATCACACAACATAGCGATAATAATACCTACTACACCGACGATAACTCCTACTAAAAACACTGATACAATCTCAGCACTCATATTTTTACTCCTCTACTTTCTCAATTTTACATCTGTCACCTAGTAACCAATTAATACTAACGTTAGAGAGTTTTACGTCGTGAATTACGGTACCGTAGCTCGTATGTCTCGGTTGTATTTTCCATACGGCTCTATCGTCAATATAATAAAGGTTATTTGTTTTCTGATTGCTAAATCGAAAATACTCGTGATTTTTGAGTCCTAATTTACGACGGACTAAAAATAATATTAGTCTAACCATTATCTTTCTCCTGTAGAGCCAATCCCTCCGCGAGAGATTTCGTTTAAGTGATCGACAACCTCGAACTTTATACTAGGCTGATTTTTTACAATTCTAAATTGACAAATACGGTCGCCTTTCTTGATTACTGTATGTCTCAACGCCACCGCCGGGAACTTCCACTCGTCGGAGTCGCCGGAGTAACTGTTATCAATTACGCCCATAGAATTAGCGCACATGATACCGAACTTACTAGGAGTCGAGGAGCGAGGGAGGATATGAGCCTCGTAACCGTCCGGTAAAATCATACCAACGCCGAGACGAATTAAAGCGTAGTCGCCTTTATTTATTTCCACGTCCTCGGCGGATCTCAAATCGATCCAGTCTCCGACGCTGAGTTTTTGGATTTTCTCGATCTCTTGGTCGAAATATTTAATTTTGATTGTTTTATTAGATACGTCTAAATCGACCTTTTTTAAATCTTCTTTCAATCGGCTCTTGCTCATTTGTTCCCAACCGGAGCAAGTATCATATAATACACACCCCTCGCAATGATCCACCATGTCGCAATATTCTTTTAATTTTTTAATCATTTTTTCACGTTTCATACGATACCTCCTAATAAGCGAACCAAGAAAGATCGTTAAGGTTACTCGTCATAAGTACATCTGTAATTTTAATAATCTTTCCAGACTCTTTTGCGCTGATTAACTCCATTTCGCTATTATACGCTTTATTATAATAGTCGACTTTTAACTTGAAATTTTCCGCCGGATTAATAATAATCTCTGGTTTAGGATTACCTTGAGTCTCGATTTTAACTACCATAAAGTAACGACCTCTATCGACACCCTCTTTAATTGTTTCGAAAAATTTCTTTTTATTCATTTGTTTAACCCTCCCATAATTTAATTTCTCCGAGTCGTCTCGTCCTCGGTATATCAATAATTCTTTGGTTGCTGGAGCCTCTAAACTGTAAGGATATATCCTTAAGATTCTCCATAAATGGACCGTCGACCAAAACGTCTATATAATTCATAATCTCCAGGTCTTTTAAATCCTCATACAAATAACCTGTATAAATCCAAATTGTTTTACCTCGGTTATTGATATGTACGAGTCTACATAGCTCGGTAACAATCTCGATATTTTCCGGCTCGAACGGATCGCCTCCGAGAATTGTTAAGCCTGTTATATGCTCGAAGTCTAAGGCGTTATCTATTTCTAAAAACGTCTTAAGAGTAAACTCCTCTCCGTAGTTAAAGTCCCATGTCTCCGGCTGAAAACAACCTTTACAATGATTACGACAACCAGAGACAAAAAGACTAACTCGGACGCCTGGACCGTTAGCGATATCGTTTTTATTTATGCGTCCGTAATTCATTTTTACGCTCCTATTTGAAAACAATTTTTTTGCATTTTAACGCCTTTTTTTTTGCGAAAAATTCGTAATTTTTTAGGTTAAAACGCTATTTTTTGAGTTTTTATCAAACCGCTACGTAATTAAAATTACTCTTATATCGACCTTTTTCGTCTCGGATTATATGTCCGATTTCGGCGGTCTGATTAGTATTTTCTTTAGCGGTACACCACTCGAGATTTTCTACTCGATTATCCGAACGGATACAATTTTTATGATTAACGTATTTTTTACCAGGCTCCGACGGTATAAAATATTGAGCTACTAATCTATGTACGTATAAATCTCTACGTTTACCTGTCTCGCTATTTCTCGCATATATTCGAGCGTAACCGCTTTTCGTATATCTCGGACGAATTTCGTAAAAGTCGACCGTTTTACCTGTTCGTCGATTACCTCGTCCGAGATTACAATAAACTTTACCGTCGTCGGAGATAAAATAACCGTTATAGTCTTTTATCTCTTTAATCATAAATGCAAAACCCTCTCTTTAATTTCTTGAGTACGACCTTGATTAAAGAAATTACTTCCGATATATCCGCAAACTCTACGAGCTACGTTTAATTTACTCTCGTCACGGTTTCCGCAATTAGGACACTCCCAAACTAATTTACCGTCGTCCTCGATAATCTGGATTTCTCCCTCATATCCACACACCTGGCAATAATCCGATTTCGTATTTAACTCGGCGTACATGATATTATCATAGATAAACTCGATAACCGATAAAACCGCCGGAATATTATTATTCATGTTAGGGACTTCTACATAAGAGATAGCTCCCCCAGGAGATAATGCTTGAAATTTAGACTCAAATTTTAATTTCGTAAACGCGTCGATTTCCTCGGTAACGTGTACGTGATAAGAGTTAGTAATATAATTTTTATCCGTAACTCCTGGGACAATACCGAAACGATTTTGTAAGCATTTCGCGAATTTATAAGTAGTCGACTCGATAGGAGTACCATATACGGAGAAATCGATATTTGTTTTTTCTTTCCACGCTTTACAGTAATCGTTTAACTTTCGCATAACCTCAAGAGCGAATACTTTACCGTATGGATCCGTATGAGAAACACCTGTCATAGCTTTTACACATTCGTAAAGACCGGCGTAACCGAGTGAGATAGTTGAGTATCCATTATATAAAAGCGGATCAATAACCTCGCCTTTTTTAAGTCTCGCGAGCGCTCCATATTGCCACAAAATCGGAGCAACGTCGGACGGAGTACCTTTTAAACGATTATGTCTAATCATAAGAGCGCGATAGCATAAATTCATACGCTCTTTAAAAATAGTCCAAAACTTACCGAAATCTCCTCCGGAGGATAATGCGACGTCTACGAGATTGATAGTAACGACTCCCTGGTTAAATCGTCCGTAGTATTTATGTTTACCTGGCTCGTAGTTTTTAGCATTAGCAATATTACCAACTCCGGCGTCCGTAAATCTGTCCGGAGTTAAAAAGGATCTACAACCCATACAAGTATAGACGTCTCCTTTTAATTCCCTCATAACTTTAGCGCTAATATAATCCGGTACCATTCTCTTAGCGGTACATTTAGCGGATAACTCGGTTAAGTAATAATACTCGCCATCTGGTCGGATATTATTCTCGTCAAGTACGTAAATAAGTTTTGGAAATGCTGGAGTAATCCAAACACCGGACTCATTTTTAACACCCTGGATCCTCTGATTAAGTACCTCCTCGATAATGACCGCTAAGTCCTCTCGAGCCTGTCCCTCCTCGACCTCGTTAATATTCATATATACCGTAATAAATGGAGCCTGTCCGTTAGTAGTCATTAACGTAACTACTTGATACTGGATAGTCTGTACGCCTTTTACAATGTCTTTATATACGAGTTCTTCGATAAAGTTATGATAATCGTCTAAACTCATGTGAGAGAGTAGATTGGAATAATCTTTTCTAAATTTCTCTCGGCTTGCCTGTACGAACGGCGCTAAATGTGCGAGAGAGATAGACTGTCCGCCATACTGACTACTCGCTACCTGGGCGATAATCTGAGTAGCAATATTACACGCCGTACTAAATGTATGAGGCTTTTCGATTAATGTACCAGAGATAACGGTACCGTTTTGTAACATATCCTCGAGGTTAACCAAGTCGCAATTATGGGAGTGCTGAGCGAAATAATCCATATCGTGAAAATGGATAATCCCGGCGTCGTTAGCCTCTACAATATCTTTCGGTAAAAATACTCGTCGAGTAAGATCCTTACTCACCTCACCAGCCATATAGTCGCGCTGAGTGGAGAGAATCGTAGGATTTTTATTACTGTTTTCCTGTTTGACCTCCTCGTTATTGCACTCGATAAGAGTAAGGATAACGTCGTCCGTCGTATTGTTATTACGCACCTTTTCACGGTCGTAGCGGTAACGGATATATTTTCTCGCTACCTCATGCGCTCCGGAAATCATAATATATTTTTCTACGATATCCTGGATCTCCTCGACCGTAATCGCTCGATTATAAGACTCGCAACGATTAACGATAGTATGAGTTAAAGTAATAATCTCCGACTCTGTTAATCTGTCTTTTTCGTCTACCGACTCATTAGCTGAGGAGATAGCTTTTTTAATTTTTCCAGGAGTAAAATCGACCTCTACTCCATTTCGTTTAATTACTTTCATAGTAAACACTCCTTTTTCGAGTGATAATCGAGTCGAAACTCGACGACCACTCGATAACTTAAATTTTCATAATAAAATAACGTTTACCGTCGTTCTTTTGTTTTGGTTTCTCCTCGAAATCAAATTTCTGTATTACCTCTTTAAAAAATGTCTTTTTACCTGTGATATTACCCGACTTAATACCGGAAATCTTACACCAATCAGAAAACTCAGAATACAGTACGTCGCGAGGTTTCTCGAGTAAGTAATCCTCGTCTAGCTCCTTATCCTCTATCCAGGATAAAACCGTCGAGTTATCCGCTTTATATGCCTCCAACGCGTCAATAACTACTTGAGGCTCCGTAAAACGACCGTTTCTTATTAATCTCTGAGCGCCTCTAATAGCGATATTGAGTAAATAAGAGAGCGCCGTCGGAGCGGTAATCTTATCGGTAATCATCGGATCGTAGTCCTCGTCGTCGATTGAAAATCTCGCGTTAAAGGGAATGAGTAACCAACGTCGATAGAATCCGTCGGACTTATCAAACGAGCGAGGGATAGCGTTACAAGAATAAATATGAGTCGCGTAAGGTTCAATCGTATAAGGTCGCTCTCCTTTTCTCTCTACCATAAGAGCGTTACCGGCGAATACCTTTTTAAGAGTACCTGTATCTTTAAGAGCTACGTTATCCACGTCGTCGCCGATATTAAATAACTTATGCTCTAATTCAGCCGTAGCGAATCTCTCTGTAACTTTTTCAAGTGGGATAGCTGAGTAGTTTCTCATACCTACGAAAGTACGGATTAAATCGAGTATCGTACTTTTACCGTTAGAACCTTGACCGTAGCATAAAAACGCTTTTTGATAACGTGAGTGTTTGATTAAACCGTATCCGATCATTTCCTCGAATAAGTTAATAACCTCTCTGTCTCCTAAAAATACTCGATTAAGCATTTTATCCAAATCAGCACAATACGCCGACGGATCATATACTACCGGTATTCTATCAAACTCGATAGCCTCTGGAGTAAACTCTAAGCACTCGCCCGAGCGAATATCGAGACGAGTATTTTTAAGATTGAGAATATACGGATTAACGTTTAAATCGGTCGCGTTAATATGAGTCTTAATCTTTATGTATGCGAGAACCTCCGTTCTCTGTCTCTGTAAAATACTAGGATATAACTCAATCATTTTATTTTCGATAATCTTATCGTCCGCCTGGTAATAACCGTCCTCATATACATAAAGGACACCGTTAACCTCGATAATTTTAAACTCCTGGATAAGCTGATCTCCAAAATCATTATGAGAGAATCCGGCTTTTTTATCCGCCTGTTTTATTTGCTCCTCGATAACATCGTCCGGTTTAAAAGCCTCGTCTCTACATATCGTCGTGATTTCGCTATCCGATAGAGGATCAGCGAAAACATAATCGTTAATAATCTCGATTGTTTTTCTAATTTCGTCTCGGTTAAAACCTTTCGTCTGTAAGTAAACGATATAATTAAATAACTCCTGGTTACGTCCCGAACCGTCGCCCATATCTTTAAATCCAAACTTACCCGACGGAGCCGATACGGAGGTTAACCACTTAGGGACGACCTCGATATCCTCAGCTTTAATCTTGCGAATCCATTTTCTCATTTTTCCGTCTTGCTTAACTTTTACGTAGGCATTACGTCCTCCGGCTTTACGGTCGCAATAAATACCGATAGCGAGACGATTTTTAATAAAGTTTTTAGGAGCCTCCTCCTCAGTCTTAAACCAGCAATGAATACCGCGAGTAGTTTTTAAGACTTTACATTTAAGGTCTAACGCCTCGACAATCTTTAACATAATCTCAGCGTCCGAGGTAGTATCGAAATCGAGAACGACGTAGCCTTTTGGTACGATTACGGCGATATTATCAAAATCTTTAACCTCGTCCCAGGTTTTCGCGCCCTCGCCGTCTTTAAATTTGTGAACGGGCGTTTTTCCGTCTAATATAATATATTGCATTTTATACCTCTTTTCCGAATAACAGATAATCAGCGCTCACGTTAAGCGTTTTACACATACGAGCGAGCGCCGTTATATTAGGCGTCCTTTCATTATAGAAATACGCGTATATGCTCGGAGGAGCAAGGTCGCAACGCTTAGCGAAATCGTGAACGCTTAACCCTGTAGCTATAACGCACTCATACAACCTTTTACTAAACCCCTCCGGCTGATAGTATTTCATAATACTACTCCTTATCTGTAATCAATTCTTTAGAATATGGTAACGACTCAATCCACTCCATAAAGCCGATACTCCACTCGTCGAGTTTATGGTTTTTACGAGATTTATAGATATTACGGAGAGTCTCGTAGTTGAGAGTTACGGTCCTTTTCTGATTGTAAGAGGACGGTAATAACTGAATCATATCCCACCAATCGTCTTTATCGCCTTTAGGTAAATCCTCAAACGCTCCGATAAACGCTTTACGGCTAAAGTTAAGGTTATCAATAATCGTATTTAATACGGATAAAGCTACCTGGGATAAATGCTCGTGACTAAAATCCTCGAGAGTAAACTCTTTTTTGTGGATAGTGTGCATAGTTGAGCAAGAGTTAGCGACGGTCGCTACCTTGTAAGTATCAAACTCTTTCCACCAATAAAGAGGAGCGGTAATATCCACGCTTACGAAAATCTGTCGTAAAAATTTTCTGTGATCGGAGCCGGCTTTAATAAGTCGCTGAGCGAGATCTAAGTCGTTTTTACCGATTTCGACTACTTCATATCTATCCTCGTGAGGATCATAACTTACATAATCGTAGCTAAAAAAACTATCTCCTTTTTCCCAGGAGTTAAGAGGATTTCTCATACCTCTAAGAGCGCCCTCGAAATTAAAAACCTCTGTTTTTTCAAACTTAATCATATAGATACCTCCGACTATTTAACGATAGACTCAATTTTATTTCTCAGATGCTCATATTCTCCGATTTTATCGGCGTACTGTTTATTTTGAGCCTCGGCGGTTAAAATCTTCTCGTTATTCTCGTCGATACCGTCGTTAAGTTCTCCAATCTGAGTATTTAACTCGTCGACGATATTAGTAAACACGGCTACCAATTTATCTACTTTATTTTGCATTTTCTTTAAATCGATTCTCATTTCGCTACCTCCTCTAATTCTTTAATTCTACGATTAACGTACCAGGACGCTTTTTTAAGGTCCTCGATCTCTTTTGTCGGATCCTTTTTACCGGCTCTAGCGATATACTTAACCGCATTACCTAAACAAAAACCGAGTTTTTTATCCTCGATAAAATCGATAACCTCGATTTTCCCGTCTGTATAATGAAACGGTCTATTCACTGGATCGTTACTAGACTCATTGTTAAACTCACCGTAGATAAGTTTTAACGCTCTGTCTAAATCTTTATCCAAACTACGACCTATATCCAAACATTTTCTCGGTAGTAATTCTCTCTCCCAACCGCCGGCGGTTAATTTACAACTGTCACAACTACATCGACGACAATATTCAATTAATAACTTTCTTTTTTCTTCTACTGACATATATCTACCTCCACACTTTACCCGTTTTCGTATCCTTAAGGACGATTCTATCCTCCAGATGAAAACCGGCTAACTCGCAAATACTAAAAATAGTAGCGAGTAATTTTCTATATCTCGCCTCGGCTTTCTTTTCAAGCTCAATATTTCTAATAGCTTGATAAGCCGTTAAGTCCTTACAACCGGAGGCGTTTAACTTCTCGTTTCTCATTTTCACAACTCCTTTCCGGTCGCTCCATTTAGTAACCTTTAAATACCTTTGATTTTAGAGGCTATCATATCCGCCGTATGAGTATAAAGTACGTTCGGATAACGCTCGATAGCTCTACCGTAATACTCCCACATTTTCGGATCCTTTTCGTAGGCTCCCATATGCCAACGAATACAAGCGATTTCCTCGTCTGTAAGTGTCATATATTGCGAGAGCATGATAACCGATTTATCTCCATGACCTGGAATAATGATATCTGGATTACAGATATATTTCTCCGTCTCAAAATCCTTTACGTAGTTATCACACTTACATAAATCATGGAACATACCAACGATATACGGACTCTCTGGACGCTCCCATTTAAGACCGAGCTTTTCGGTTAATTCCACTAACGCCTCAGCGGTAGCGAGAGAGTGGTCGAATAATCCGCCCTCATACGCTCCATGATATTTAGTGGACGCCGGAGCCGTAAAGAATCCTAAATACTCCAATTCGTTTACGTTATTGATAAATCCCTCGATTGTAGGCTCCATAAACTCGATATATTTTTTAATTCTCTCGTTTATATCCATTTAATAAATCCTCCACTATTTTTATAAACTCCTCCAAAGTATAAGGCGAGTAATGTAAGCCTCCGGATCTTTTTATCCTTAATCTATGTAACTTTTGGTCGTCCTGTAAATCATTCTCGCCGACCTTTAACTCGAACGCTACAAAACGACCGTTTATACATACAATAAGATCCGGTTTACCTTTACCAGACCACCCATCGCCGAAAAGATTTAAATGATAAATCCCTCGGCGCTTTAGGTAGTCGATAGCCTTATCCTGGAGTTTTTTCTCCGGCTTAATCAAGGTCGTCTAAGTCGTCCAGGTCGTCGATATCGTCTAAATCGTCCTCGTCCGGCTCCGCTTTACTGTTAGCGTTAAAACCTGTCGCGGTTGTATAATCGCTAAGTTTTGCTTTTTTACCTTTTTCTCCAGCTTTTTCACCTTTAGTTTTGGTGTATTCCTCATGTTTAACTGTAGCGGTAACATAACAACCTACAATATCCTGGGTATCGATTTCGTCCGCCTGGAAATTATTAAGACAAATACGAGCAAAATAAGACCACGCTCTCAACGCTCCCTCGTTTAATTCGCCTTTACCATTTAAAAGAGTAAATGTTTCTACATGAGTCTCACCTTTTGCGGTCTGTAACTTAACCGCGAGTTTTCCGAAATCGTCATATTTAGAGTCGTCTACTTCCATAACCTTAAAAGTAGTAACTCCCTCTGGAATCATTTTAAAAGTGCTTTCTGATAATTTCATTTTAGCCATGATTTTATATCTCCTTTTTAATTAAAATTTGTCTGAACCTGTGATAAAGCCTTTGATTTCGCCCGACATATTGTAAACCAATACGTATTTAATAGTACGAGCCTCCTCGTCCTCTGTTTCCGGAGCCTCAATCTCGCCATAACCGAGTAAGTCTTTCTTTTCAAGTAAGCCATAATCGGCGTTAATAATAGCAACTTTTTCTCCTAACTCGGACTCAAATACTCTATAAATAGAGCTTGCGTTTCCTGTTGGATCCAGAAGTACGGCGTCTATGAGTTTTAATCTGTCGTCTAACTCAGCGTTAGCGATTACGTCTACGATAGAGGCGTATTCTGTATCTTTGGTTACGCCGAGAATATTATCAACTCCTCGAGGGATAACCATACCAACGCCACCACATACGAGCCATTTTTCGGACTCGTTACGCTTAATAACTTCGCCGTGAGTCCCTACCTGTTTTAAAAATTTTTCAAACTTCATACTTAAAACCTTTTAACCTTTCTTTATTAAACAAATTCTCGCCAATGCTTAGAAAAATAACTAGGATAGTTAGATTTTTCTTTATTAACACGGCTATATCCAGCTTTCTTCATTTTGTTATGAGCTACTAAACGTCTTAATTTACGCATACCTTACACCTCCTCAATAATTTTCTTAGTCAATACATATTTAACGGTTTCTTTTGTTTTGTATTTTTCATATACACCAGGATTATCTTCCTCGAATTTCTTTTGGTCGAAACTCTTAGATACGTCTCGACGTAAATCCCAGGTATAGGCTGAGCCTTTTACTTCTACGTGTTTATCGCCGTCTCTAAATTGGCTCATCATTGACTTTTTAACCTGTTCGTCAATCTCTTTAAGTCGTTTCTCTTTATCCTCGATTTTAGCTTTAGCCTTATCGATTGACGCTTTAAGACGATCCGCCTCTTTCATCAACTTAGCGATATCTGTATCGCTTGCCTCGGTAACATTCTTACGGAGTACCTTAAGAATCTCGGCGTCTTTTTTCTCGTCAAACTCCGGAGAGATACCTGTTAAAACATTTTCACGCCAAAACTTAAGAGCCGGCTCGATATAATCCTCTTTAAAATTCGGAAACTCCTCCGATAAGCTAAACTCGATAACGACCGTATTATATACACTAGGTACGAACGCCTCCGGATCTAGGTAATGTTCAGCCTCCAGGAACGAACAAGTCATAACCACGTTATCGAAATTGAGTAAATAAGCATATAAGCAAGCCTGTAATTTGTAGTAAATAGGAGGCTCGACTTTACCGTCTTTACCTCTCCAATCCTCTACGCGCTTAGTCGTTTTTACCTCGACCACGAAATCGTCTCCTAAAAAGTCCCACATACCACCAAGAGCCTCGACGTCTGGAAAGAAATCGCCCCATGTTTTTTTAAAGTAATCCGGACCATATACGTCCGTAGGACTCTTAATATTCATGAAGTAGCGAGAGCGTAAATACTCGCAAATCTTAGGCTCGATTACTTTACCGGCGATAGTATAAATCGTATCCTCGAAAGGCTCCTCGTAAGTACGAGTCATTTCACACCAAGCCGAGAACGGAGTCGCCCAAGCATTTAAACCCATGATAGTAGCGAAACGAGTCGCCGTAAGTTTCTTAGGTTTTTTAGGCGGATCCACTTTAATACGGTTATTATTTAAAAAATCCATGAGGAATTTCTCTCCTTTCTCTTTTCGACTACTTCTACAAGCTCCACACGTTCACAACGGATTTTTCCGTCTGTATAATAAGGTACACATACACCGGCGAGCCATTCGAAACGGATCAATACTTTCCAAATATCGCCTTTATGTCCGTAATATCTTCTGACCCAATCAATAGGAGCTACGTTAATACCGCAACCACATTCTCTAGTACGGTCGAAATTTACATTCTCGGTAATTACGCTACCAGGTTGTAATACCCATTTTTCTGGAGGATTGTACTCTCCGCCGAATGTCTTATAAGCGATAAATCCCTCGTCTGTACGCTCGAAATGATTAAGTAAATAATCAATCGCTGATAATAAACCCTCGGCTCGGCTCAAATTGGCTCCTCTCAAATCGGCGTCGCTCAAATTGGCTCCTCTCAAATTGGCTCCTCTCAAATCGGCGTCGCTCAAATCGGCGTCGCTCAAATTGGCTCCTCTCAAATTGGCTCCTCTCAAATTGGCTCCTCTCAAATTGGCT
>JAEIGA010012035.1_pt1 | contig 13127 bp, 16 predicted proteins | sample 9270691 | NCBI WGS metagenome assembly JAEIGA01 (sample SAMN17057246, study PRJNA624740) | gut metagenome | biome: biome; isolation source: fecal sample | host: Bos grunniens | place: China: Xizang | collected 2019 | reverse complement strand
CTTCATTCCGAACGGCGATCAGGGAGCTTGGGGCAGTAATTGAAAACCCGGCCTTTTATCTGGATTTAACAGGGTGGCAGAATCTTTGGCTAGTAGCTAACCTATATAAGGGCATCACGAGGGAACGCATACTTGAGGTGGTTGAGCTCGTCGGACTTGAAGGGAGCATCCATGACAAGGTAGATACATACTCACTCGGCATGAAGCAGCGGCTCGGCATCGCTCAAGCCATTCTTCATAAACCAAGGCTGCTGATACTCGACGAGCCGACCAACGGACTGGACCCGAGCGGAATCCATGATTTGCGTGAGCATTTATTGCGTCTCGCCCGGGAGGAAGGGACTGCTATCTTTCTATCAACGCATCTGCTGTCTGAAGTTGAGATGCTCTGCGACCGGATTGCCATCATGAAGGATGGCAGGCTGCTGGATATTAGACAGACGGACCGGGAAGAAGTATTGGTCATTGAAACGGATGAGCAAGAGAAGGCTGCTGGATTATTGCGGGGGCGCTATTCAGTTCTATCATCTGACAAGGGGCGAATTCGGCTTATGATTGAAAGGTCAGAAGTCCCTGAAGTCAATGCCATCCTTGTTGAAAATCAAATTCGTGTCTATCATTTGGCTTATGAGAATCAGAACCTTGAGCAAATATTCCTCCAATCGGTGACAGAAAAGGAGGTAGAATAGAATGATATCCATGCTCGTCAATGAGCATTATCGTCTGGCAAGAAATCGCTTCATCCAGCTTTCCATGCTAGTCATGCCAGTGCTTGCTTGCCTAATGGCGATGTTTTTCTCAGATTTAGTGAAAGTCAACAATGGAAATATGTTAAATTATATGTCTATCATCGCTAGTACGTTGATTGTCATCTCATTTATGGGAATTGGTGTCGCAGGGACCATACTCTCCAATGAATATCAAAATGGAACGCTGAAATTAATTATGATACGGCCTATTTCACGGTCGGCACTCTTATTTTCAAAATGGCTCACAGTCATCTTGTATCTTCTATATCTCTTTATTCTTGCGTTTGCTGCATCGATGGCGCTTGGCAGCCTCTTGTTTGGATTTGAGGGATTTGGGGCAAATGGACATATGTTCAGTGCGATTATGCTCAAATACGCGATGGCATTCACGGAAGCCTTTATGATTGTCACATTTACGTATATGGTATCTGTCGTCTTCAAAAACGGGGCCTTTTCAATCGGTCTCGGCATGGCAGCCCTGCTTGGAGGAAAAATGGTGACAGAGGTTTTTCGCTTGCTTGAATGGAAGGGTGGAATCTTCCTCTTATTTGCGAATACGAAGCTTGATCAGTATTTTTTCGGGAACAAGCCGGTCTATGATGAAATGAGTTTCTCCTTTTCTATGATTATCTTAGGATTACATTTTTTCTTCTTTTATGGCGTTGCTTGGTGGTTCTTTGTCAAAAGGGACATTTCCGTTTAAGATAAACAAGAGGAGAGAAATGCGATGATCATTAGTGCGAGCAGGCGAACAGACATCCCGGCGTTTTATTCTGAATGGTTCATGAACCGGATCAGGGCGGGATACTTTATGAAAGTTAACCCCTATAACAAGAAGCAAACGAAACGAGTTTCCTTAGCACCAAATGACGTCGATGCAATCGTGTTTTGGTCAAAGAATCCAAGACCGGTCCTTCGTCATCTCCCGGAGCTTGTGGAAAAAGGCTATCAGGCGCTCATGCATTATACATTAAATGACTATCCTGATGAGCTTGAGCCTGGTGTTCCGAGTCTTTCCTACCGGATTGACACGTTTCTGCGTTTGGCGGAATTGTTGGGGACAGAACAAATGATATGGCGATATGATCCCATCATTCTGAGCAATAAAACGGATGTGGATGGTCACCTTGAACGGTTCAACCGTATCGCTTGTATGCTGAATGGGCGCACGAGGAGAGTAACCATCAGTTTCATGGATTTTTATGCTAAATCTAAGGGGAGGCTTGGGCGATTAGAAGTAGAGAAGGGGTATCAATTCTCTGACTGGCTCAATCCTTCTAATGGAGACAAGCTGTCTGCCCTAACAGAAGGGCTTAGCAGTATCGCCTCTGCTAACGGGATGTCTGTTGTGACCTGCTCGGAGCAGGCGAATTTGGATGAATACGGAATAAAGCATGGGGCTTGTATTGATAAATCACAAATCGAACAGGTGCTTAACAGGAATATAGCCGGCAAGAAGGACAAATACCAGCGGGCGGAATGCGGTTGCATGGAATCTGTTGATATGGGCAGCTATGACACTTGCCCGTTCGGTTGTCCGTATTGCTATGCGGTCAGAAGTGAAAAGCTTGTTCAAACAAATCGAAAAAAACATGACCCAAACAGTCCGTATTTGATCGGAGAATAGGTAATAATGAAATAAATGGATTTTTGAATTTAAGGAAGCGGTGAATGTAAATGAATGAATTACAACCAGGAATGAAAGTACAGTTAACAGTGGAAAGGGAAGTGTCCTTCGGCTATTTCCTCTCCAATGGTGAAGAGGATGTATTGCTCCACACGAATGAGATTGTCGGAGAGATTGAGATTGGCCAGGAAATCGAAGTATTCTTGTTCAATGATAAGGAAGGGCGCTTAACCGCATCAATGCATCTTCCATCCATCATAGAAGGAGAATACGGATGGGCGCCCGTTGTGGATGTACACCCAAGTCATGGGGTATTCCTCAACAGTGGTCTTCAGAAGGATTTGCTGATCTCAGCTGATGATCTTCCTCGTATTAAACGTATATGGCCCCAGGTCGGCGATGAGCTATATGTAACCCTTATGGTAGACAGCCGCGGCCGTTTGTTCGGGCGCCTCGCGACAGAAACAGTTGCGCAGGAATTAAGCCAGCCAGCTCCGCAATCACTCATGAATAAGGAGTTTGAAGGACGTGCTTATCGCCTCTTGAAGGTTGGAACGTTCATTTTGACTACGGAAGGCTATCGCTGCTTCGTTCATGAAAGCGAACGTTCTGTGGAGCCCCGTCTAGGTGAGCTCGTTAAGGGCCGCGTAATTGGCGTGAAGGAAGACGGCAGCCTGAATGGTTCCCTTCTACCGCGGACTCATGAGCGTCTGGATGAAGATGCAGAAGGTATTCTCACGTATCTGGAAAGCCGCGGCGGCAGCATGCCATATTGGGATAAATCTGACCCGGAGGATATTCAGAAGCGTTTTGGCATGAGCAAGGCGGCGTTTAAGCGTGCCTTGGGACGGTTAATGAAAGAAGGAAAAGTCACTCAAGCGGACGGCTGGACAACCGTAAAGAAATAGGAGAAACCAGATGAATATATTATGGGACTTTGACGGAACGTTGATGGATACGTATCCCGCCTATACAAAAATGGTCAAGGAGGCCAGCCGGTGCGGCCTTCAGGATGAGGAAATCTTTGCCCTGTTGAAGGTTTCCTTCGGCCATGCCTTCAAGGAGCTCGGTTTATCTGAGGAGCAAATTAAGCATATCAAAGAGCTTGAGAGAAGTTTGGCGCCAGAGGATTTCAAGCCGTTTCCTGGCTTAGAAGCGGTGCTTGAGGCAGCCGATGTGAATGTTATCATGACCCATAAGGAACGGGCGCTTGCACAGGCCATCCTCGAGGCAAATGATCTGGACCGTTATTTCACGGAAATCGTCGCAATCGATGACGGGTATCCGCGCAAACCCGACCCTGCGAGCTACCGGTATTTGCATGAGAAATATGGAATCGACTTAGTGGTGGGTGACCGGGAACTAGATATCATACCGGCCAAAAAGCTGGACATTCAGACATGCCTATACCAAAACCACGCGGCTTCGGCTGATTACTATGTGGATGACTACGGGGAGTTTTTTGAGAAGGTCCCACTATTGAAAAAATGATTGAAAGGGAATCCTGTTATGACGGGATTCCCTTTTTTGATATTGGTTTCTTAAGCAGAGCCAGCGGTGCTATTCATTTCTTTTATCACCGGGTAATGTGTTGTTATATGTGCATCTCATCAGTTTCCGCATGTTCATGAACAATTTCGGTTCAAGTTCTCATCAAAGCCTTTCCATTTTAGCCAAAGGAGAGTGGGTGGAAGTCCTGGAAGGACATGAATAAAGCCTGCATGAGTTAACTCATGCAGGCTTTTGTGTTTTGGTATTAGTTTTTCACTGTTTCCAAATATTCATCATAGGTCATTTGCTTATCAATCAGCCCGTCCGGCGTGATTTCAATGATCCGGTTTGCAATCGTTTGGATGAACTGATGGTCATGGGATGTGAAAATCATCGATCCCTTGAAATTGATCAATCCATTATTGACGGCTGTGATAGATTCCAAGTCCAAGTGGTTGGTTGGTTCATCAAGCAAGAGAACATTGGAGCCGCTCAGCATCATTTTAGAGAGCATGCAGCGGACTTTTTCTCCACCTGATAAGACAGAGGCTTTCTTCATGACTTCCTCGCCAGAGAAGAGCATTCTGCCTAAGAAACCGCGCAAGAAGGATTCACTCTCATCCTGCGGAGAGAATTGGCGGAGCCACTCAACTAATGTTAAATCGCTGTTTTCAAAGAACTCAGAGTTATCCTTAGGGAAGTAAGACTGGGAAGTCGTGATTCCCCATTTGAAAGTGCCCTCATCGGCTTCCATTTCACCCATCAAGATTTTGAAAAGGACAGATTTCGCATTGTCATTTGCTCCGATTAAAGCGATCTTATCATCTTTGTTCATCGTAAAGCTGATGTTATTCAATACTTTCTCGCCATCAATCGTTTTGGATAAGCCTTCAACACGCAATAAGTCATTGCCGATTTCACGTTCTGGCGTGAAATGTACGTATGGATAACGTCTGGAAGATGGCTTGATATCATCAAGTGTGATCTTCTCAAGCAATTTCTTACGCGACGTCGCTTGTTTGGATTTGGAAGCATTCGCGCTGAAACGAGCGACGAAGGCTTGCAATTCCTTGATTTTTTCTTCTTTCTTCTTGTTGGATTCAGCTGTCAGCTTTTGCGCTAATTGGCTGGATTCATACCAGAAGTCATAGTTGCCGACATAAAGCTGGATTTTTCCGAAATCAAGGTCAGCGATATGGGTACATACTTTATTCAAGAAGTGACGGTCATGGGATACGACAATGACGGTATTCTCGAAGTTGATCAGGAACTCTTCCAGCCACTGGATGGCTTTAATGTCCAAGTGGTTCGTCGGCTCATCGAGAAGAAGGACATCAGGCTGGCCGAATAATGCCTGGGCAAGGAGAACCTTAACCTTTTCGCCGCCATCAAGTTCTGCCATTTTCTTGTTATGCAATTCTTCCGGGATGCCAAGGCCTTTCAAGAGGATGGCTGCCTCTGGCTCTGCTTCCCAGCCGTTCAATTCCGCAAATTCGCCTTCAAGCTCTGCGGCTCTCATGCCGTCCTCGTCCGTGAAGTCGGCCTTCATATAGATAGCATCCTTCTCTTGCATCACTTCATATAGACGCGCATGGCCCATGATGACCACTTGGATGACCTCTGTGTCCTCGTATTCAAAGTGGTTTTGTTTCAAGACCGCGAGTCTTTCGCCAGGTCCCATGCTTACATTCCCTTGCTGCGGCTCAAGATCTCCAGACAATATTTTCAAGAATGTGGATTTACCTGCACCATTTGCGCCGATTAAACCGTAGCAATTTCCAGGCGTAAATTTAATATTTACGTCTTCGAATAATTTTCGGTCGCCAAAACGCAGACCAACATTACTAACTGTTATCATGTAATAAAATTCCTCCGTTAACTGGTATCTAGCAAATTATATCATTATCATCCCTATTTTTGAAAGGGAGCGAGATGAAGAAGCCCCGAAAATATAAAAATGACGGCATTTTCATGTGGTAAGTAATGGTTATATCGCGTGAAAGCAGAGAAAAAAGAGCTATGTCCAGATTCAAGAATGAAGCAGAGTGGAACGGTTACAAAAAGATTTTTCTGTCATTTTGTTACATAACTGTAATCTTGGTGTAAATAACGTCATGCTCTTATTACAGTTTTGTTCTTAACAGAACTCCGCCTTCGCTGGTACGATGATTCCTGCCTGAAAAAGTGGCTAAAGACAGGAGGATTATTGTTTTGAAGAAAATTTGTATGACGTTTTTAGCGTGTGCTTCAATCATTGGCTCCGCACAGTGTCTTTATGCGGCAGATCAAGAAATGCCTTTGACGAAAGAGCTGCACAAGGAAGAAAAAAACATGAAGAAACTAGATATAGACAAAGATACAGCTTATCTATCCCCTGAGTTGATCCAGCTATCTTCAATGAAGATTGATAGACAGGTGGATGAGGAGGAGACAGAAATGGCTGACCCATATACCATCAATGATTTAATGCAAGAAAAGACTTTAGAGCATGCGGCCAAGGGAGATCAGGATAAAGTAGATGGGGAAACTGGCATGTCTATTGCCATTGAGACGAGAGAAACAAGCAACTCCGCCAAAGAGGCAGAGCCTCATGCAAGCGAGGAAGAAGCGGCGGAAGCTGAGCGAGAAGTAACAATGCCTGTTGTGGAGAATGCTGCAGATACCGAGGGTGAAACAGTCGCTCCGCCAAAAGAAGAGATGGCAGAGGAGCCTGTGGCCGAAACGGAGGATACGACTGAACCATGTGCAGATGAAACCGTGATTACCGTCACTGCCACCGCCTATACGGCAGATTGTGAGGGAGGAAGCGGCGTTACCTATACAGGAGTCGATTTAAAAGCGAATCCTGATGCGAAGGTCATCGCCGTTGACCCGTCTGTTATCCCGCTTGGGACAGAGGTGTATGTAGAAGGATATGGCCATGCGGTTGCGGCAGATATCGGAGGAGCCATTAAAGGGAATAAGATAGATGTCTTCATTCCAAGACAAGCTGAAGCAGAGTCTTGGGGCGTGCAGACGGTTGACGTCACCATAAAGCATTGATAGATTAAAGGGAGCTGTTCGGAATTGAAGGACGACAGGCTCCCTTTTTTATTTGGGCAATAAGCGAATATTCACAAAATAGGAACAGTTTATTTTTTGCGGATTTTGTAGTAAAATCAAGGTCTTTGACGGAGTGCTATTTTAAAATAAGTTTTACGATATGATGGAGGAAATGGAATGACAACAGCTACACATGTTGATGAGTACCAGCTGCAGACGTTATTAGACGCCTTAAAGATGGATGCTCTTAAAAATATTCGACGTAACCTAAATTTAAAAAATATGAGTTCATTAAGGAAAAAGGAACTCGTTCAGGCCTTAGCGGAACACATTCCTGCATCCGTGCCTGAAAGAACAAGAATGATGGATTTACAGCAGTATACATCGATTGTGGCACTAATGACAAAGAGCGGAGTGATGCCGATCGATCAAATCGCTCTTGAGGATGTATTCTATTTATCTAGTATCGGATATATTCACCCATCCGAGCAGGATGAACAGGCAATTGTCATCATGCCGAACGAAGTGATGAAGCAATTCTTCAGCCTGGATCCAAAAGATATCATGGCCGTTGTGAACCGGAATCAAAAGGTATCCAATATCCTCTTTGGCATTGTGCGTTATTACGGGTTTGCCGATTTAGAGATGGTTAAGAAAATGGTTGAGGCTTATCTAGAAGAAGAGGTCGAAGCAGAATGGTTAACCAACTATATCAGCTACCTTGCCGATTATTATGGAATGTTCTACATGAAGGATGGTTATTTGATCCATCAAACGATTCGTGAGCTTGATAGCTTCAAACAAGTGCTCAAAGCAAGGGAAGACTTAAAATACTACCCGCTACCAGCAGAAAGCATGCTGAATCTTAACCGTTATGAAAGCTTTGAGAAAATAGCTGAAATGACTGAATTCAGCCAATTCCTGCAGGAAAAGTACTCCCTGGAGGCGGCTTATGCTAATGAATTGATTGAACAATTCCTTTATAAAGTTCAATTCGGTCATGGCTTGCAGGAAGTTGTTAAATGGTTTGGGGAGAAAGTTGAACTTCAAACTGAGAAGGATGTTAACGCAATCGTTGAGCAAATCGCAAAGGTCGTCAACCATACACGCCTTTGGGTCTTGAAAGGTTTCACTCCTTTAGAGCTAGCTCCTCAGTTGGAAGAAAGCGATAAGCAAGCTCCGGTGAAAAACAATAAAATCCCGCGTAATGCCCCATGTGTATGCGGAAGCGGCAAAAAGTATAAACGCTGCTGCATGTAAATTGAATCTAAAAATGCCCTGTTTATTCATAAAACATGGGCATTTTTTCTTTTTCTCCAACATTATTGCTAATGGGCAAAAAGAGACCGCTCTGGTATTCAAGAATACTTCCGCTAATCACAAGGTTACAAGCTTCAACCAAAACTAAAGCAGAGGCCGTTACTTATATTTCGTCTAATAGGTTAGATTTTTTAGATGTTTTCAATAGATTTGTTCATTCTGTATATCATTATGAATAACCAGTGGAATGGAGTGGAGGCTACTCGACTCCTGCGGGAAATAGAGGAAAGGCTGAGACCCCGCAGGCGTAGCCGAGGAGGCTCTGCTTCCTCCCCGCGGAAAGCGAGTGGCTGTAGCGCAATGGAACGAACTTGTTCTTCTAACGTAACTCATTGATAAGTAACAAAGTCTCTTAAGTTCGTCTTTCAGGACCATTTATAAGCTATTCCCAGCCTCTTTATTCTATTCTTACTCAACTTGCTATCAACGTCTAACCCTTAAACTGCTCAAACAGCATTTGCTAAAAGAATATGATAAAGTAACTGCATAATCTATATATTTTAGGGAGGGCCTAGGTAAATGGAGGATTTTGAACAATTAAGACTGCCGGTCTATCTTGACTATGATTTAGATATCTTGTTTTGCGGAATCAATCCGGGAAGAGTTTCGGCACTGGCCGGTCATTACTTCGCCAATCCTGGCAATCTGTTTTGGAAGGCGCTCCATTTAGGAGGCTTGACTCCCTATCAGTTTCGTCCGGATGAAACACCGAAGCTGCTGGATTACCGGTATGGCATAACCGATATTGTGGCGAAGCCGACAAGAACGGCATCTAAGCTGACGAAGCAGGATATGCTGGAAGGGGCTGTGCGTCTTGAAGAAACCATTAAGAAATACCGTCCGAAGATTCTTTGCTTCATCGGCATTACGGCTTTTCGGCATGCCTTTCAAGTCCATAAGGAAAAAGTGACGCCCGGCTTGCAGGAAGGTTACTTCTATACGACAGAAGATTGGATAGGCTGCCGTGTTTTTGTGGCTCCATCCACAAGCGGTTTAAATGCAGGCTTCAGCAGGGAAGAGAGAATCGGCTATTTCAGGAAGTTGAATGAGAGTAAGAACCAAATTCTGAAAAAAGATGAATAAGATTGGCAGCAATGGCATATAAATAATTGTGGATAGCGAACATATTGACATTTCGCAGGTTGGTTGTTAAAATAGTCTATATTATTTATCTATATAAAATTACCCGTAAATTGATTGTTCACTTATTATAAAGTGTTACCTTTTTACATTGCGGTACATTTTATAATAGGTGAATTTTGTTTATTAACACATTTTTGGAGGTAACAAAATGAAAACTGGTAAAGTAAAATGGTTTAATGCAGAAAAAGGTTTTGGATTCATCGAAGTTGAAGGCGAAAACGACGTATTCGTTCACTTCTCCGCTATCCAAGGCGAAGGATTCAAAACTCTAGAAGAAGGACAAAGCGTACAATTCGACGTAACTGAAGGCGCTCGCGGTCCTCAAGCTGAAAACGTAATTAAACTTTAAGATTTGTTTATAAAGGCTATCCATTGAAACGGATAGCCTTTTGTTACATAAATGACTTAATACGAAAGGTGTGCCGGGAATGTACAATCGAAAAAATGTTGAGGAAGTAATCCCTGAGGAAACAAAAGTGTGGGAGTGTACAGCTGATGATTGCAATGCCTGGGTTCGAGACAATTTCAAAAGTACAGAAACCCCTTCCTGTCCTTTATGCTCAAGCGATATGACGGAAGGAACTAAAATGCTTCAAGCGATTAATAATCCAAGACGGATCGATTAAGCCGGAACAGCTTTCATATTAGACAACAAGAGACCTGACTGATTAGGTCTCTTTTTTTCGTATCTATAGAAAAAGGGGGAGAGAAAAATGAAAAAAAGCATCGTCACGGTTGTTGTTGCCATTCTGATTGGTTTCGGAGGATATTTACTCGGGAAGGAATACGCAGCAGGACCGCCAGAACCTGCCGTTGCCATCGGTGAAAAAGAAGTGCCAGCCATTCGAGGTACGTATTGCTGGAGCTCGCTAGTGAAGAATATTTGTGAAGATTCATTATCTGCGCCGGCAATAATATCATTTGAAAATCAAAAACCGCTTTCAGCGGACCCGGGAGCCGAGGTTACCATCGATTTCAATGAGCAACCATTAAAGGATTCCATTTATTCTGAGCAGATGGCTAAATGATGAAAAAGATATTCAGGTTCCGTTAAAGGGAAATATGTTTGAGCTGCCGAAAGATAAAGGGACCTATGTATATAGTGTGTCTGCTAATTGGAATAACGGAGATGCTGTCTATGCATTTGTCATTGAGGTTAAATGAACAAATGGGAGGTAAATTTGTGAAAGAAAACCTGAAATTTGCCTGGATTGCATCCTGGTTTGCGCTTGTTGGACAGCTGATGATTTTCACGATTATATCTATAAAGGTGAATGGCGTTATTTGATGTGGAGTTTCATGGCGGCCATGATGGTTGGTGTGCCAAATATTATCCATACATGGCAGGCACAGAAGAAATCAGATAAGGAACAAAAAGGATGAGTGACCTCTTTAAGCTATGTTAAGAATTCAATATGAATGATAGGTAGGTATATCAGTTGTAAGGGGCAACTAAGGACGAAATTTAAGACCGGGCTGTACTGCCCGGTCTTCTTTATTCTGATTTTTTTTTCAAGCTTAATAACAGTTGTAGTACTTAAGGCAGATGCCTCATAGCTTAAAATTCCATCTTCATAAGTGAAGTCTTTTGTTTCGGCAGTTGAAGCTAAAAGAGCATTCTCAGTCTTGGAGGTGTCATTTTTTGACGTCCATGTATAGGTTTTTGAAGCCTCGGTTGGGGCAATGAAGGTGCCTGACCAGTATAAAGATCTGGTGTCGCCATTATCGCTTATCCAATTGATTTCGATTACATCATCGTTTATGGCGGCTTCCTGCCAAGCATCTTTTGAGTTAGAATTAACCTGAACCCATTCGCCTGTCAGGTCTAGCGGCTTTTGTGATTTTTCTTTTTCGCTGGTTTCCTTGTTACCGCTGCATGCAGCCAATGCAAAGAGCATTGTGAGCAATAATACAAATGGTAATATTTTCTTCATCTTTTCCTCCTTTTCTTATTATAAAATAATCAATGTTCAGTTTTATTATATTATTAGTAAAAATGATACACAAATTTACTCCTAGAGTTAATTTCAATAAAAGTGAAACAATTTATTGCAATCATCCGTAATTATTAATGTAACTTTTTCGAAATGAGGGTACACCTGACATGCATAGATTTGAAACAGCGGAAATCAACGAGTGGAAAAATTTTCTCATCGGCTATCGATTTGCCTTAAATGAGATGAACACAAAACTAACAATCTTGAATGAAGAATTTGAATTGATTCACAACCACAATCCGATTGAGCATATCAAATCACGTTTGAAAAGCCCTAAGAGCATCATCAGGAAGATGAATTATAAAGGGCTTGAGATGACTCAAGAGAACGTAGAGGCAAATATTCGTGATATAGCAGGAATCCGGATTACCTGCTCATTTACAAAGGACATTTATGCCATCGTAGATGCTTTAAGGAAACAAGATGATATCCGGATCCTTGAAGTGAAGGATTATATCCAAAATCCGAAGCTGAACGGCTATCGAAGTCTGCATATCATTACAGAAATCCCAGTTTTCTTCTCCAACCATAAGAGATGGATGAAGGTGGAAATCCAGATTCGAACCGTCGCTATGGATTTCTGGGCGAGCCTGGAGCATAAGATTTATTATAAGTTCGACAAGGGAGTTCCGGAGCATATCCTGCAGGAAATTAAGCAATCAGCTGAAATGATTGCCGAGCTTGATCAAAAGATGGAGAGCATCAATGAAGAAGTGAAATTCTTGAAAAGCCAGGCAGAAACAGTTCCCAAAAGCTAAAGAATCCATTCTAGATGTGTCAAATGAACCCATTAGGGGAATAATAGGGGCACATGACTAATAAAGGATGGGATGAAAGAGTATGCCTTACTTACGCGATATCATGACAACAAATGTAGACTTCGTATCACCGCTTGATAATGTATATGAAGTGGCAGTGAAGATGAAAAACGATAATGTCGGAATCATTCCAGTATGTGAGGAAGGGACATTGCTCGGTGTCATTACAGACCGAGACCTTGTCGTAGACGGCATAGCCGAAAAGCATCCTGGCTCAACAAAAGTTACGGATGTTATGCACGGAGATGTGGTAACTGCCAATCCGGATACAACGGATGAGGAAGCGGCTGCCTTAATGGCCCAACACCAAATCCGGAGGCTGCCAGTGCTTGAGAATGGCAAGCTCGTCGGAATCGTCTCGTTAGGAGACCTGGCTGTTGCATCCGGTTCGAGTGATGATGCCCGGGAGGCATTGGAGGATATATCGAAGGATCATTAATGATTAATCGCAAGAGATTCACGAGAAAGGGAGCGCTGATTAAGTGCTCCCTTTAAGCTGTTTTTGACTTGCTACTGTTAACAGGATGATATTATTTGTGAATATCATAAACGAGAGTATCGAATAATTTTTCGTTAACATAAAGTAAAATCGCCCATTCCCCTGGCTTTGGTATTTTCACGCTCGAAGGAATATGTGCAGCAGCGCCATTATTTGGTCCGCCAAGTTCCATTGTCCAACGATCTTTTGTCATTTGATGGACAGTTTCTGAGTCCTTATGATAACCCACGACGGTTAATTCCTCGGCATTTTCGATTCCCCAAAGATGCCACATCCATTTTTGTTCATCTAGGCTTGGCATATCTGCACCAATAACCCCTGATTTGTTCTCATTTCCAATCATTCCATTGTCGTCAAATTCAACCGCTTTTCTATCCCAATTGATTTTGTCAAAATCGCTCTCTTGAACAAATTCAGGAATACCATCGGGTAAAACAGATT
>JAEIGA010012034.1_pt1 | contig 13129 bp, 6 predicted proteins | sample 9270691 | NCBI WGS metagenome assembly JAEIGA01 (sample SAMN17057246, study PRJNA624740) | gut metagenome | biome: biome; isolation source: fecal sample | host: Bos grunniens | place: China: Xizang | collected 2019 | reverse complement strand
TCGCGCACAAATTCTGGGTCGCGACCATTGATTTTCTCTACTCTCACAAGTGGGAAGTATTTTTCGCCTTCTTTTGGAGGACGGATAGGACCTTCCACTGTATCACCTGTTTTAAGACCAAAAAGTCTTATTTGTGATTGAGAAACGTATATGTCGTCTGGAGATGGGAAATAATCGTACTCTGGAGAACGAAGGAATCCATATCCATCTTGAACAATTTCCAATACGCCAGAACCTTTGATAATGTCGTCAAACTCGTATGGTTTGTCGGCTTTTTCATAAGGTCTTTCTGTTATAACTCTTTTTTCTGTTTTAGAAAGTATAGTTTCTACTTTTTCTGTAGATTCTATAGTTTCTTGCATCGGTTTTTCTTCTATTGAAGAATTAGATGAGGTAGCTTCTATAGCTTCTGGAATAGGTTCTGCTATAGGCTCGGCTGCGGGCGCTTCTACAGGAGTAACTTTAATACGGGCCCTTCTTTTCTTAACGATTTCTTCTGCCATAAATATTGAACTTTGCACTAAAGCAAAGTGGAGGGGAATAAATAAGATTTGTTATTATAAATTTGAATTTCAAGAGTGTAGTAGGCTCTTGTTGTTAACGTCGTGCAAATTTACTATTTTTTTATGTAGTGACAAAAAAAAGCGGTGTTTTTTACACCGCTTTTTTCAAGTTTTATAGAGATTTGTTATTTGCGAATAACTTTGCTTCTTATAACTTCTCCGTTTTGTAACATTACGTTAACGAAGTACATTGAAGGATTTAGAGAAGATAAATCAATGTATGTTGATTTAGTTCTAATTACTTCGCTACCATTGATAGAGTAGATTACTACTTGGTTGATATCTTCTGCGCAATCAATGTTGATATAGTCATTGGTTGGGTTTGGATAGATATTTAGTTCTACAGCGTTTGCTTCGTCGATAGCGGTGTAAGAGCAATTTCCTGGTTGAATGTGACCTTTTTCGTTGGTGCCTATAATGTTGTTACCATCCCAGCAAGTATTACTTGTAGCTGTTAAGTCCACTGTTTGGTTTGAACCAGAGTTGAAAATTACATTCACACTGCTTAGGTCTTTAAAGGTTTCCATGTATTGACCAAGTGAGTTTTTGGTTGCTGCTTTTCCTGGCCATTTACCGAACAATTCGTTACTTGCACCTGTCCAAGCGTAGATATATACATTGCTCCAATCTGAAGGTGCTGTAAATTGTACGGTGATGTCAGTTCCTGGTACTGGAGGTACTGGAGGGATAGGTGATCCGCTGCAAGTGCCTGGGATTTTCTTGGTATCGGTAGCGCTCCATGAGCTGGCATCCCAGCAACCATTAGCTGCTACGTTTTCAATGTCGGCGGTTTGTTGGGTACCGTTGTTGAAAATGATGCTGATAGGACGTTCGTCAGTTTCAGTAATGGTATAGGTATAGTAATCGCCACTTTTGCTGATTTTTTTACCAGGCCATTCTTCGGTAAAAACGTTGCCAGTTGCAGTCCAAGCATGTAGATAAACGGTGCTCCAAGAAGAAGGTGCTTTGAATTCTACAGTTAGACCAGCAGGTTTTTCTGTTAAGAAGGTGCCGCTAACAATACTTGATTTTTTATCTCCATCAATTGCAATTGCTTTGATGGTAGTTTTGTTTTTGGTAATGGTAATAGCTTTGCTATATTTGGTAGAACTAGCAGAAGGTGTTGTTCCGTCTGTTGTATAATAAATTGTACCTTTTGATGCTGTTAAAGTTACAGTACCATTTTCACCTACGTAACCGCCTGCAGGGCTCATAGTTACTTTAGGACCATCAGGTTCTCCGCCTTTAGTATAGAATGCCCAACCATTGCCACCACATGCTTTGGTGTAGCCTGCAGGGTCTTGCCATCCGCTACCGATAAAGCAGATTAGAGATCCGCTTGTACCAGTTGTGGTACATTTGTAGTAACTACCGCATGTACCTTCTGTAGTACATTTAGATTGGCTGTGAATACCTACTTTTTTACGAGCAGCAATCATAGCTTTGATGTCGTTTTTGCATTCTTTCCAGTGAGGCCAGAATACACAAGGGATACCAGGCGCTGAAAGAATATATGCATTTGCTTTGGTCCAGTCACCACCAAATTTATTGTGGTCACGGAAGGTATCGTGGTTGTCAACGAAAGTTACAGCATAACGTTTCATTTCGTCTGCCCCGCAAAGACCGTGAGGAACACCATAACCGCCAGCTAGACCAGCGTAGTTATTTCCTGCAAGTGCGTTGTTTAATGCAGCATATTTCATTGGGAAGTCGAATGCCATTGAAGTGTTGCCAGTTGAGTTGATCCAACCTTTTACTTCGTTGTAATCACCTGACCAATACTCACCGACTGACATATAAGCTCCAGCTGCGTTATTGTATGTTTGGGTATACTTACCTAGATAACCTTTTACAAGGTCATAACGCCATCCGTCATAACCCATTACGGCTTTCATCCATTGTAGATATGATTTGATCACGCCTTGAAGATAAGTATTGCTGTGGTCTAAGTCGCGAGACGCACAGTATAAACCGTTACCGCCGTATCCGTACTCATCGCAATATTGGTACGCACCAGCATCTGCATTACCGCTAGTAGTATACCCTTTTTTATTACACTCATCGTTGTTACAGATTAGTTGTTTACTTTTGCTATAAAAGTCGTCATATTGAGCTTTTATGCCATCTTTTGTAACAAAGGTAGAGCCATCAGCTAACTTGAAGTGCTCGTTGCAAAAGTCCACCCAACCATTATTACCGTCGCGATGGTTGATTACGATGTCGGCAACGCAACGTGTGCCTTTGTCTTTAAATGCTTGGATAAGTTGTTTTAGTTGGGTTGCACCGCCCCAATCGCTAGTTTGGTTGCACCATTCTTTTGGGTGGTAACCTGTACCACCACTTGATTTGGCTGAAGGTGGAAGCCATACAAGGTCAAATGATTCTGCAATTTCATCTACATGGTTTTTAAGATTGCTCCAGTTGGTGTTGCCATATGTGCCACCTTGGTAAGAGTCCCAGTAGAAACCTTGTAGCATTACGTCAGGAGCGTTTGCAGGAGCTTGTGCAAATAGAGATGCGCAAGTCATTAATAATGCCCCTAATAATAAAGTAATCTTTTTCATAGTTAAAAAATTTATTTAGGATTTAGATAATTTTTAACACATAATCGGTGCAAAGTTAATAATAATAAATTAAACCTGCAAACGTTCCAAGGCAATTAACATTATAATGCTACTAATCGTTGACCATAAATGTTTCAATTTTTATTTTTTTACTTGTTTTTGAATTATTGTTTGTTTGATTATATAGTATTGCTTGTTCTATCCAAGTGGAATCAAAAATTTCTTCTGTTGCGATTAATAAATAGGTGGCATCATCATTTTTTAATTGAATTTGGTTAAATGATGTGTTGCTATTAGGTGATACCAAAGTGAAGAAATATTCACTATCTGTTTTATCTAGATTAATGCAAAAGCTTGGATTCCCATTTTTAGGTATCCGTAATATATTCACAACGTATGCTTTATTGTTATTGTTTTGTACGTTGAATCCTATAATATCTTCTGATAATTGTACTTTCTCCAATGATAAATATTTTGAAGGTTTAGGATATTTGCCCATATGAATTTTCTCTATTATTGTAGCTATTTGAGTAGCAAGTATTTGATTTGATTCTATTGTGTTTTGATCTGCTCTCATAGTCGCTCCGTATATATTATAGTTTTGTTTGCTACCACTTTTGCTTACAGACTGAGCTATATTTTTAGTGGTGTATGCTAATACGTTTGACAATTCTTTAACTGTGGTGTCAATTATCTTTTTAGCTTTGTGTTTTCCTGCTTGCTTTATTTCTATTATTTGATTGTTTGATGTGTTTAGTAAGCTTAGTGTAGTTCCTTCTTGTATATGAATACTATCGGCAAGTGATATTTTCATTCGTTTTTCTGCGCTTATCCATTTATTTTCTTTAAAAACTAGTGGATTGCCTGTTTTGCGAAATACTTGATATGTTTCTGCATGAAGTGCAATAGAAAAAAGTGAGAAAATACAAATAATTAGATATTTCATTTTTTTATCTCCTTAGGTTTACGTTTTATTATTAATCTTAGTTTTTTATATGTTTTAATAATGTATAGGAAAACAATGCGTGTATATTTTGCAATGTATTTTATAGTAGTAACTGATATATTTATTAATAAATAGATGATAGGTTCCACTGCAACTGCCAATACTCCTAAACCTACCATAAATAGTGAAGGCGCAAAGTTACAATAAAAGTGCCATTGGGCAAAAATGTAACATCCAATATACAGAAAGACAATAATGATTAGTACTTGGAAAATTCTAATAGCAAAGGTGGTGTATGATTTTAAAATATTATTTGCTTGAAAGGTTACTATCATAAAAGATAATATAAAGCTAACTGCAAATGCAATACACCAATTTACCCAGTTTGGAGTGCTATCAATGTACAAATCGTTTAGAATGGTGGTTAAAATATGCGCATTGATAATTATTCCTGGCATATTGGAGGTGATAGGGGTTTGATGTTGGTCGAATGGGTTGTGTGTGTCACCTAATAAAACTATCTTGTTGTGTAAAATTTCTTCTAAATCTAAAAGATTTATTCCCCCACGTAGAATGGAAATGCCTTCTACAATTTCAAATTCTTGCGATGGATAACAAATAGTTTCTAGTTCTTTATTTCTATTTACAAGTTTATCAAATGCTTGTGGGTTTGTTAGTTTTGCCAGTTGGGCAGAAAAAGCGTATATAGAATCGTTGAATTGTGGTTGGAATTGTCGAATAATACCAGATGTGTGTTTGGCTATCAAGTTTATTGCTCCCCATGTTGTGGTTTTAAGGTCTGGGGCAAAGTATGTGTTAGTTTCCTCAAAAGCATCGTATGCCAAAACTAAATTTGGAGTTTGATTAAAAATATCAACAATAAGTGAGTCTTCGTTTGAACAATATGTGAAAAATACGTCTACACCAATAGCAGAAGGCTCAGTGTAGTTGATAATCTCTATGAGTTGAGCAATTTCTAGGCGAGAGCAGTTGTCGATACTTACAATAACAATATCATCGTAGTATGTGCGAACAGGTCTGTTGTTTGCTACTACATTGTAAAAATCAGACATCTCAAAGTCGTTGCCTTTTTGCTGAGTAAAGATAGGGGAAGATATAATTTGAAATAGTAAAGAATATGATAGTATATACGATAATAATGTTATCGTAACTATTCTAAACCATTTATTATTTTTGAGTTTATCTAATGTTATCTTAGATAAAAATGTTTTTATCCTATTCATGTTTTATTTTATATAACAATCATTTTGATGCTATATATCTGTTGATTCTTACTTATCTTTAATATGTAAATGCCTTTTTCTTCTGGTACTTTAAGATAACCGTCGCTACTTATTTTTATAGGTAGGTTTTGTCCTTTTGTATCTAGAAGAGATACGTTGTCGTATTTACCAACAATACGTGCTATGCCTCCAGCTTGTATTGGGTTAGGGAAGATGCTCAACTCGTCGAGGTCGTATTCTGAATGCACAGAAGAGTCTAATTCTCTTTGTAGGTAAACTGGCATTTCATCATCGATATATATTGTTACTTCGTATAAACCTAATGGAATAGGCATATCTACTTCTACAAATTGTTTTTCTGATGGTAAGATACTACTTTTATATTCCCAAATATAACGAGCATCTTTTAACTCTTCGAAATTGTTTGGGTTTTGAACAGCAATAAATCTATTTTGTAGTACTGTGATTGCAGCATCTGGAATTGCTCGTGTAAATTCTGCATACAAGGTATGGCTTTTAAGGTTGCCAAACTGTGTAATAGATGCACTGTCTACAACTGCTCCATTAATAGAGTCTGTATGCCAACCATGGAATGTGTAGAACCTATTTATTGGCTCTGGAACGGGTATTTTAGTAGGGTTGTCGTAATTATATGTACTAGGTAATTCATTATTTATGCTAACGCCATTTAAATTATATGTGATGCCACCCTCTGATGTGCCAACCAAAATGGAGTCTTTTATTTCTGGATGCATAACAGATTGGCAGTAGATATAGGTTTGTCCGTGTTGTTTGATGTTAACACGGGCAAACATGTCAATTGTTGCAATGGTTGTGTCGGCACTGCTCCAAGTAACACTTTGGTAGGTAGCATCACTTGGGGTGAATTTAGGGTACAAAAATAGTTGTGTGCTATCTTTTGGGGTTGGCAAAGGAATATCTAGAATGTCTGGGTTTTTAGTGTATAGGTATTTGTTTGGTACGGTATCTATTTTTATGGATTCTAATGGGTAGATGTCTCCTTGGGTAAAAATAATATCATCTATCCAGTATTCGCCTTGCGAAACAGCTGGCATGAAATCTATATAATCAACCTTTTTAAGATTAAGGGAATTCCCTATAATCCTAAACTGTCCCCATGGAATATTGACAAGTGTTAATTCATCGTGTTGTGGTATTCTGTAGTCATCATCTCCTATTTGTACATATACAGCAATCCCTTTATGTAGCAAGGAAATGCCTGTTGTGGAACTTAGATCCATGTATTGCTGGGGAGCGTTATTATAAATAGACTGATTAACTAGATAACTATTGCGTAGGTAGAGTAGTGTATGGCAGTAACCAGTATTCTGGGTAACGTCGCTATGCATGGCTTTGGTATTATGCCCATCTAGTGGTTTGATACTTGTTGTTATTATATTATTAAGGTCTTTGCCGTATTTTATGTCAATTGCTCCTGTATTACATAGTCTATTATGGTCAAAGTCTGAGTAAATAATATCTTGTCCTGGACCCCATTGGGTGTATAGGGTGATGTCGCCCATTTGTAGGTGCGAAATTGAATCTACTTTTACACCACCTTCTGGCTGGGTAAACCAACCTTTAAAAGTTTTACCAGCATAAATAACCCTTGGTAATTTTTCTTTGCCAAACCCCTCATTGTAGGTAGTATCAGAGGTTACCCATGTTTCATCCAAGGTGTTTACGTATGTAATCTTGCGTTGTGCGGATACGTAAATGTCTAGTTTATCATATGTTTTTAAATTATTGCCAAAATAATGGGTACTATCTTTTTTTATCCCAATAACAAGGCTATCGTTGGGCTGTTGGCTGTTTTTGTAAATAAGGCGCAGTGGTTGCTTGTTGAATCCTGTACCTACCACTGATTTAAGGGATTGTAGGCTATTGATATCGCCTATTTCCCAATAAAGGCTATCTCCACTAACTGTGCCGCCATCAAGGCGAATCGTAGTCCAATTGTCTCGTAGTCCTAGTGGGTGGAATTGTATGCGTGTAATTTTGTTGCTATTTTCTTTGTGATAAATGTTGATGCAGGTGTTGTCGGTAAATTTGATAAGGCATTGGTCTTTATGTGCGGTTATACTACCGCTATGCAGGTTTAAGGTGTCGTTGTAGCAAAGAAATTCAGTGCTAGCTAAATGATAGCTATACCAGTGCCCTAAACGAATAGGAATTTCAGTTGCTTTTATTTGACCATTGTAAAAATGAATGATGCGTTTGCCGTAAGAAAAGCTTGCATCACTAACACTGTGTACGTTGTTAGAAAGAAATCCTATCGTTCCTCCATAAATATTCAGGTCGGCATGGGTTATCTCATCTTTGGTGAATGGGGAAGGATATAGTTGGTCAATTTTGCCATTGTAAATATCTGCCATAGCGCAAATGCGTCTAATGTACGAAGCATTGTTGACAACAACACGCGATAATTCGGTTGAATGTAGCTTCTTGCTCTCATAACCGATGTTTGCATCTATAATGGTTTTTTCTCCTTCTTTTTCTTCAATGAATATCGTGTCTCCACTTTCTATAAACGGTACGTTGGGTTGTTGAGTTTTCAGGGTGGTATTTTCAATAAAAATTTTCCCTTTAGAATATATCATAGCATTGTGCCATGAATAATCATTTGCTTCGTAATAGGTGTCTTTTAATGTTAATGTGGTGTTTTTACCATTCTCTAAAAGAGTCTCTTTAATAGAACATTCTTTTAGAATAACATTTCCCGCTGCATTTTTTATACCACCAGTTTCAAATGTGCTATTGGTGGGAATATGGAAAAAAATAGAATCTTCTTGGCTAAGTTCTGTATTGATAAAATAGTGTCGGTGTCCAGATTTACTTCCCTTTTGACATAAAAGAGTTTCATTTATTTTACAATGAAATGAAGGAGATTTTCCCGTTACATTTACATATGGCTTACCATATCCAATATTAGATATATCAAATAAACGACAAGTACCCTCAAATAGCAATTGGATATTACAAGTATCATTTTCTAAATGTAGAATAGACTCATTACCTCTAGCTAATTTACGACCTGCACGTAGGTTCTTAAGTGAAACTTGCAGGGTGTCATTGCTTGGTAATCCTTGTTTTACTAAATCGTCCTTTATATCATTGGCACGTACTCTCAACTCGATAGTATCGGTAATGGTTTGTTCAATATGATATTTGCCAATTTCGGAAATATCAATCAAATATTTACCTACTTCATTAAGGTATATAGTATCATTAGGTGAAATAGTTTGCCAATTGCTTTCGTTTGGTTGCAGTGTAATTTTACTGGCAAATACACCTGTTATGATTGACAATCCTATTAATATGTATATTAAACGTTTCATCTTTCTCTATTAGTAAATGTAAATTAATTCAACTCTACGATTTTTCTCTCTGTGTTCTTCATCTATGTTTTGCAGAGGTGAATTAGTTTCACCTTTTGAAATAATTTCAAATGGAATATTGGTTATACCGTATGCTTTAAGAAGTGCTTGTACTTCTTGTGCACGTTTCAATCCTAATTTATAGTTGTTTGCATCATCGCCTATATCGCAAGTGTATCCAACAATAATTATCTTTGATGGAGGCGCTTCTTGGATTGATGCTGCTATGATTTGTAATATTCTTTGTGAATGATAATTTGCTATATATGAGTCTTTTTCAAATAAAACTGGTGAATTTAGTGCTCGTCTTTGTGTTTGTTGTGTTTTTTGTATTGTTGGTTCAATTCTTTCTGTTTTTTCTATTTTTTGTGTTTCTTGTGTTGGAATAGTATCTTCTACAACAACTTCTTTTTCAACAATTTCTTCCTTTACTATATTTTCCTCAAATATTTCTTCTTCAACAATATCTGTCTTAATAGTGTCTTCTTTTATTGTTTCTGGAAGTTTTTCTTCCACTATTTCTTCTTTCGTTTCAGGTATGGTTAAGATATTATCTTCAATTTTTTTATCTTCTTCTATAGGTGTAGATTCAGTCTCCTTGACTTTAGATACTTGAGCAAGGTTAGTATTATATGCAGACATATCTATATTGTTGCCTACGCCTCTAAGTTTTCTTTTCTTCCAATTAGGCAAGAATTCTTCTTTTGCTTTACCAAGGTATACAGAAACTCCGATGCGTGCTCCATGTGCAAATGGATGAATATCACCAACAAGATTTGTTGTTGCAATACCTTTATAGTCTTTATTCATTGAAATAAAGTCTTCATAATAACTATGTGTATTATTTAATGCATAACTACCGTATAAATCAAGGTTTATTTGGCAACGCTCACTCACTTTTATTCCGATACCAATTTCTGCGAGTATTGAAACGTGAGGTTTAAGAATTGTATTTGGTGAATAAATAGCTATATCTGTAAATCTGCCTAATAGTAATGATTCTGATTCGTCTACTACAATATTTTGGTTGGTATAATTGAGTTCGGCATCATAAGATCCAGTTAGATTTTGTTCTGTATAGATATTATACCCAACATTTATGCCAAGTGCAGATCGAAATTGTACTTTATTCCATGATGGAGTAATAAATAGCACTTTTATTGGCACTTCAAGATAATGAAGACTTGCGTTTTCTGTAACATTGTATCGTTTTGTGTAATAGTATGGGTTGTTTGGGTATTCTGGGTCTGTATTATCTTCACCATAAATGGTATGTTCAAAATATTCAAACTTGTAGTTACCTGTATATTGCAACCATTGTAGTCCCATAGAAACCCCTATGTTTTGATGGAAGAAAAATCTATAATCTAGCCCTGCACCAATATTAAAACTACCCGTACTGCTTTTATTTGAAGCATCAGAGTAAATTAGTCTTGTATGACTAGGCATTGCGTATATTGAAACTTCATGTTGATAGAAAAAACGTTTATCTACTGCTAATAAATCCACAGCACCACTACGTTTAACCTTAAAGGCTAAAGTAGGAATTGGTATGAGTAAAATTATTATGTATAGAATAAAACGTTTCATATTTAGAGTGTTAATCTACAAGTACAAATGCACCAAATAATTCTATATTGTCGCCAGAAATGGATGTTCCTTGGATATTAAATTTAGTTTTTCTTACATTCTCTATAGCTATTGAAAATGCTGTATAATAATCATAGTTCAATAATAGTGCTTTATAGAAACTAGTCATTAATTTAGCGGTAACGGCATCGTTTACTTCCCATAAACTAACAATAAGTGAACGTACTCCTGCAATTTTAAAGGCTCTTTGAAGGCCAAAAACACCTTCCGTTGTAATGTCGCCAACACCTGTTTGACACGCAGATAAAACTGCTAGTTGAGTGGTTTTTAAGTCTAAATTTGATAGTTCTTTTATAGTTAAGATGCCATCGCCAAGGTTTGAATTAGGTCTTAATGATAGTGTGTTTGCCCCTGCCATAACAAGTCCAGATTTCTGCATTTCATCATCTTTTGTGTCAGCATAAAATCCGTGTGTGGCAATGTGTATTATATCATATTTTTTGCCTGTCAATGAGAATAGTGCAGCATCTGTGGCTGCGTCGTGTGTAGCTAAAAAGCTATTGTGCCCTGCATTTGTGATAAGACTATCAATAGTTTGAACTTCTTTTAAAGCACCAGGAAGTGGTAGCCATATTTTTGTAGGTGCATTGTTTGTTTTTTGGATTTCTGGTTGGTTGTTGTAGCCATATTGGTCTGCATAATATGAAATTTCTTCTATGCTGGCATTGTAATCCATGCCACCTATTAAAGCCACCTCGTGATGAGGTGATTTGTTTTGTGGTAATAATAATTGTTTTGTAGAAGATAAACGGTGCATTTCATATCGTTCGTTCATTCTATAATTTTCACGGATAGTGAAATGCTCTGCTGCCATAAGTTGCAATTCTCCTGCAGGAACAAAATATATTCTATCTTCTGGTTTAGCTTCGTCTATTATATGTTGCCAAACTAGTTTTCCAAATATAGAATTGTCGTGCATTTGCAAACGTGAGATCTGTTTTGCTTCTAATGTTTCTGCTAATGCATTCAAATAATAAACTTTTGGGGTCTTCCAATTGCTACGTAACAATATAACTGCGTATTCAGTGTCTTTTCCACTTCCAAGGCAAATGAATTCAACTGCTAAATCGTCTTTTGTTAGATTTTTTTGTATGTCTTGCCAAGTGATATGAAGTTGAGACATTTGACTTTGTAGTGCTTCTAATTGCTTAAATAGGCATTGCTGCAATGAGTCACTCTTTTCTGACAGTTGTTTAGTTAGGTAAATATCTTTATTTTTTATTTTTATCAGTTCTTGTTCTGTAGATTTTAATTGTTTGTAAGTATTTTTTATAGATTGGTTATTGGTGTTTTCCAAAAGTTCTTCCATTTTAATAGAAGTGTCTAATAGCAAACTTTTGCTTAGTAGGCATATATTATATAGAGTTGAAGCATCTTGTTTGTTAGAAAGTGCAGCGTATGTGGCAGTTACGAGTAAATTGTCCAAGATTTGACTTTGTGAATTCCAATATTTTTCACGTTCAGATTCGCTCATCACAGTGAAGTTTCTCTGTAGTGTGTGTCGTAAAAACTCTAGATATTCTTCAATGTATGGGGTTGTTTCGTTGTATTGTTCGTTGTTGTATAGTGTTGTTATCAGATTAAGAAGAGAACCTCCATAGCTACTATGTGTTGTGCCTATGTGTGTTTTTTCTATCTCAACTGCTTTCTTGTAATAAACAGCAGCATTGCCGTACTCTTTCTTATTTAAATAGTATTGTCCAATGTTGTTAAGTAGCAAAAGATACTCAGAAAATGTGTTTTCTGGATGTTCTTTATAAGTTTTCATCGCTTCCTTTAGGTACTCTTCTGCTTTTTTATTGTTTTGTTGGATATAGATGTTTGCTATATTGTTTAAACTTCCCATAATCCATTTGTATTTGGATGGAGTATGTGTTGTTTTATAAATATTTAAGGCGGTTGAGTAATATTTTAGTGCATTGTCGTGCAATTTTAAACTTTCAAGAATATTGCCATGTGTATTGCATATTGTAGCATAAGTAGTAGATTTCTTGTCGCTACATTCTGTTTCTGCCTTAATGATTTGTTGTTCTGCTTCGCTGTATTGTTTTAGGTGATATAATGCAATAGCATCCCAAAAATATGCAGTGGTTTTTATTTTAGAGTCACTTGAATGAAGCTGTATAAGTGAAGATGAATATTGTCTAATTTGTGCATAAGATTCTTTTGCAATTAGTGCTTTCAACAATAAATTGTAATATAAGTTAGACTTACACGACATGGACTGTAGGTGTTTAATTGCTTCATCATATTGGCTTTGCTCAATAAGTTGTTCTGCTTTTGGTAGAGATACACAATCGTTTGCTCTAAGCAAGTGTGCTTGGAGGATGAAAACTAATAATATTGCAATTATTCGTACGTTTTTCATTTGATTTTAAGGTATAAGCAACGCGCACTAAGAATACCTTATCGCAAAGTTAATTTTATTTATTGTAATTTAAAAAGATTTAAAGAAGTTTTTGATAGGGACAGGTTTATTTTTATAAGACCTGATTAATATTCAACCTTTGTTAAGAACAAAGCGTGGGCTGGGGCAGATGTGCCGGCTTTGCAGCGGTCTTTTGATTCTATTATTTTGCAGAAGCCATCTACGGTGATTTTCTTTGTGCCTACCATAAGAAGTGTGCCTACTATGGCGCGAACCATATTGCGTAGGAAGCGGTCTGCACTAATGTGAAATACCCAATGTGATGGTGAAATTTGTTCCCAACGTGCCTCAAAAATGGTGCAATTGTTGGTTTTTACGTCGGTATGTAGTTTACTG
>JAEIGA010012033.1_pt1 | contig 13129 bp, 9 predicted proteins | sample 9270691 | NCBI WGS metagenome assembly JAEIGA01 (sample SAMN17057246, study PRJNA624740) | gut metagenome | biome: biome; isolation source: fecal sample | host: Bos grunniens | place: China: Xizang | collected 2019 | reverse complement strand
TTCTTTTCCCCATACCGGGGGCTTGCGCCCCCGGCTATGTGTCTGTCGTCCTCCGGACTCTTGAATTCCGTTCGCTGCGCTCACATCAATGAACCCCACAAATTGCTATTTGTGGGGCTATCAACTAAAAACTTTAACAGAGCTAAAGATAAAAGTATGTTCAAAGGGCGTATTCGCTTAGGCGGCTGAGTATCGACTTTCTTTTCAATCACAAAATCAAAGCTCTACAATCAAAAAAAGCGGCTCACCTTCAATGAAAGGTGAGCCGCTTTTTCAAGAAAGGCCTCAGGCCTCCTCGTCGTCCTCGGAAACGAACTCAATTTCCGGAGTCGGAGGGGTGGACGGGCGGCGATGACGTGCAGCTTCCGTAAGGAACAACTCTGCCACACGGAAAGCGCGGCGAGAGGCCTCAGACGCGGTGCGATCATCCATCAGCGCAAGACCTTCTTCGGTCACTTCGCCCAGGAAAATCTTCCAAGCGCGGCGCACGAGCTCATCTGTATCAATTTGCGGAGCGCTCTGCGGCATTTGCTGGTGTTGCTCATTATCGCGGTTGCGATTACGGTTGCGGCGGCGCTTGCGGCGGTTCTTGCCGCCACCGGGGTTGCCATCGTTGCCGCCAACGGTCTCAGGGGCAGCAAAGCCGGGAGCCGGTTCCGGTGCAGGGAAGTCGCGGGACTCAAACTCGATGTCAAACTTCTGCTCCTCCGTGAGGGGGTGATTTTGCTTGGGAGCAGGCTTGAACTCCTTAGCCGGGACCTGCTCTGTGCGCGGGCCCTCTGTTTTCTTGGGCTGTTGCTGCGGGGCGGGCTCAGGGGCAGGAGCGGGGGCCGGCTGGGGAGCCGGGGCTACAGCCTCTGGAGCCGGCTTCTGTTCACGGGGCTGCTGCTGTTTGGGCTGGGCGTCCTTTTTGGCAGGCTTGTTTTTAGGAGTGCGAGACTTGCGCTTATCGGTAGCTTCCTCTGTGGTGGTAGCAGCGGGCGTCTCTACGGACTTAGACTCGGTAGCGGGAGCCTTTTTTCCGGAACGCGGCTTGCGAGGAGCCTTGGCAGCAGGGGCCGGAGTGCTCTCAGCGGCGGCAGGTGCAGCCTTTTCCTTGCTCTTGCGGGCGGAAGGCTTGCGAGTGGCGCGCGGCTTGGCAGTGGATTTGGCCTCTGCGTTGTCGGGGGATTTTGTTTCTTCTGCGTCCATAGTTGTGTGTCAAACAATGGTGTATGTAGGTATGTTATTCCGTTGGAACAGCGCGGTTTATACGGTACATCCACGCAGCGCGTTGGGCTGTGCCGTCTGTTGTTTTCCAGCTGAGGTAAACGGAAAGGAGTGGCATGTAGATGCGGCAGGGAGCGGTCCATTGCACCATGAGCTCCGATTTATTAACTTGCGGCTGCACATAGCCAAAGCCGCTGACTCGCATCGTTACCGTGCTCATATCAATATTGGGCACGGTTGTTAAATTGACAGTAATGGTGGGGATAGTGCACGGAATGGTGGAGTCCGGCTCCGGGGTAACCGCAAAAGTGGGTTTGGGCGTATTGCGGGGGAGTGCACCGGGGGTGTAACCGGTGGCCAAGCCTTCCAGAATTTCCACTTGGCTAAAGTCCATGGCATCCTCAAACACAGAGGAATCTGTGCCTAAAATCATGTAACGGTCAATGAGCAGCGGTGCCTCGTTGTGAGAAACCTTGCCGGGAATGACTGTAAAGGCGGCCACGTAGCCGTACTCTTGCAAGATGTTCTGCATCGCCGCATCGTTGTAGCCGCCGGGGTAGCAGTAAGTGGAGACCGGTTCAAAAATATCAGACAGTTTTTGGCGAGTTTCGCCAATCTCCTGCTTAATCATGGTGGTGTAAGCCTCTTCACCTTTAGCTTGGGCGCGTTTCCAATCTGCCGGATACGGGTGCGTGGCTGAGTGGCTACCAATGGTGGCACCATGTTGCATCATCTCGCGTATCATGTCGTGCGTCATGCTGTCGCCACTGCCCGTCAGATAGGTGGTGTAGAGGAAGAGATGGAAGGGGTAGCCGTATTCCTTAAAAATGGGGAACGCATCGGTGTACACGCTGCGCCAACCGTCGTCCAGTGTAATGAGAATACACTTCTCGGGCAGCAAACGCGTGCCGAATCGCCACTCCAAAAACTCGTTCATGCTGATAACCGAAAAATCCGAGTTGCGAATGCTCTCCATCTGGGCGCGCAGCTCCGAGGTGCGCATCAGCATGCGGGTAACGGTTTTTGTTTCACTAAAATTGTGGTACCCCAACACTGCTACTTGCGTTTTTTCTCGTGCCACAAGCGGAGTCTTAAAACGCTGGGTTTTATTGGTGTTGGTGGTTGATGCCGCAGGCGTTGCGTTTTCCTGCTCTCCCTTTGCGCCCGGAGAAACGTCCGCCGCGGCGCCCGGAGCGGTATGGGCACCTTGCAGAAGCGGGTTCGGGTCGAGTGGCGGGGGGTCAAAAGACAGTCCCCACGTCAGCTGGCTCACCATCAGAGCCAACAAATACGCGTAACGTGTCATTATGCCGAAAAGAATAGCAGATTCGTCACACTCGAGCAAGTCAATAATATGTCAGAGCAATAATTTACGGCAAAACTTGGAGTGTAGTTCAGCTTTCGCGTTGACAGAGCGCTGCAAGTGGGATATAATGCAAGCATCATGGCGAAAGTACATATTACCGGTTTGGAAAATCAGCAGACTGCTCCGTCCTTCTATTTGCCGAACAGAGTAGACGTTGCAGTATTGACCGAATTAGAGAAAATCCTCGGTGGATCAGACAGCGTCACTTACATGGTAGAGGAGGTGCTGGCTCCGGAGCCGACAGTGGCCAAGTTTCTGAAGAAGAGAAGAATTTTAAGTTTCAATTTCCGTAAGGCAAACGTCAAAGTATTGCGCGAGCGTTTGTTGGATGAAATGACACAGGGCAGGGATGTTGTGTTTGTGCCCGGTCGCCCCAACAGCATTATGGGCTGCATGTCGGATGTGCCGATGCCTTTCATGATGCAGCTGGCTGCCTTGCACATTTCTCCGGTGCCTGTTTTTGTGGGGCATTACAGAGAGAATATTCTGCGCGCCTTCACGACGGATAAAACGCATGATTGGGCTTCTCTCTGCATACTTCCGAAGCTTAGTCCCGGCCCGTTGACCGGCGAGCGCGTGTTGGAGGCATGGATGGAGGCGTCTTGCACAGAGTTTGAGCGCAACCCGATACTGGACGTATCATTGGCACGCCTGCTGGTGGAGGGTATGCGCCGCCACGGCAAAACGCAATTGGTGGACGGGTTGGATGACTCCTCACTGCCTTTCTACAAGGTGCTGGGTGTTGCCATGGCATTGGCTAAAGAGCTGAAGAAAATTGTACAGGAGCCCCGCTTGGGTGTAATTTTGCCTCCGGGTAAGGGCGGTGTCATTGCAAACTACGCCTGTTTGCTGGCAGGAATCGTTCCCGTAAACATCAACTACACCTCCTCCGAGCCTGCATTCCGCAGCATTGTGAAGCAGAGTGGCATTAAGCACTTCCTTACGGCACGCGCCTTCATGAGCAAGCTGCCCCAGTTCCCCTGGCCGCAGGGGGATGCCATCATTCACTTGGATAAAACGCTCAAGGGCATCGGTATGGCTAAGATTGCCGGTTGGGTTGCCTTTGCTCGCTTTGCGCCGATGAGTATCGTTAGCTCCACCTTCAACTTGGATGCCCGCAAGGGAGACGACGAAGCCGCGCTTCTCTTCACCTCCGGTTCCAGTGGTGATCCCAAGGGTGTAGCCTTTACGCACCGCATGGTGTTGGCCAATATGGTGCAGTTGCTGAGTAAGGTGACCCTGCCTCCCGGCAGCCCCTTCCTGTGCAGCTTGCCCATTTTCCACAGCTTCGGTTTAACGGTAAGTACGTTGCTGCCCCCGATTTTCGGTTTCGGCATGGTTACTTATCCCTCGCCGCTTGAGGCTAAGAGAATCAACGAGCTGATTGAGAAATACCAGTGCGCACTCGTGGTAACAACGCCCACCTTTGCCCGTGGCATGCTGCGCCGCGCTAAGGCAGATACGTATGCCTCCGTCAAGTTCTTTGTTGTGGGTGCAGAAAAACTGCAGACCGTGGTGGCCGATGAGTTCAAGGAGAAATGCAATGTCACCTTGTTGGAAGGTTACGGCCTGACAGAAACCGCCCCTGTGTGTGGTGTGAACCTGCAGAAAACCGGCCCCACTGCCGAGCAGCCCTACTTTGTGCCCGGTTATCAGTTTGGCAGTATCGGCCAGATTCTGCCCGGCTTGGCTGTTCGCATTACAGACCCGGATGATGATAACGTGCGCCTCACCCTTAATGAGCAGGGTATGATTTGGTTTAAGGGCCCGAATGTATTTAAGGGCTACATTGGCCGCGAGGATTTGAACGAAGGCATCTTCCGCGATGGTTGGTTCAAGACCGGCGACTTGGGTAAGGTAGATTTGAACGGTATTCTCACCTTGGGTGGTCGCCGCTCTCGCTTCTCTAAAGTAGCCGGCGAGATGGTGCCGCACGAAGTGGTGGAAAATGCCATTGAGGATTTTGTGCCGCACCCGGAAGGCTTCGCCGGCCGCGCCGTGGCCGTAGTTGGTGTGCCGGATCCGCAGAAGGGCGAGGCATTGGTGCTGCTCTCTTGCGTGCACCATTCTCACCTGGTACAGGCCTTGGATGAGATTCGCACCCACATGGTAGAGCAGGGCTTGCCGCGCCTCTGGTGCCCGCGTGAGATTATCCCGGTGGAAGTGATTCCTGCACTGCCTACGGGTAAGATGGATTTGCGCGGTTGCCAAATGCTGGCAAACGAAGCCTTGGGCTTACAATAAAACGATACGCGATGAAACAATCCCTTATCAGAAGATTTGTGCCGATGGTGGCAGGGGCTTTAGCCCTTGCCGCCTGCTCGGAGCAGCCTGCTGTGCCCCAAGTGGAGCAGCCCACGCAAGCTAAGAGTATAGCTGTGCAGGGGGTGGAGAATTTTCACCGTGTGAGCGAGGAACTGTACCGCAGCGGCCAGCCTGATAAAGAGGGATTCACAGCCTTGGAAACCATGGGAATTCGCAGTGTGCTCAACCTGCGAGAGTACCATAAAGATACCCGCAAAGCCCGCCATACGGATTTACACCTCATGGCTTATCCCGTAGCGGCGGGAGAGGTAACGGAGTCGGATGTAGAGAATTGCCTGCGCCTTTTGCAACAGGCGCCCAAACCCCTGTTGGTGCACTGTTGGCATGGTTCCGACCGCACCGGTATTGTGGTGGCTGCGTATCGCATTGTCTACCAAGGGTGGAGCGTTGAGGCTGCCGAAAAAGAGTTTCGCGACGACACTTACGGCCACCACGAGTTTTGGTACGGCAATTTGGTTAAACTGTTGCGTCAAACAGATTGGCAGGCTATGAAACAACGCTTGCAGCAAAACTGAGTATTTAGTGGCTGCAAAACGCAAATTCTACCCTAGTGCCCCCTACAATGAAGCGACTCTTTATTAGAAGATTTGCCCTGTTGGTGGCCGGGGCTATAGCTCTTGCCGCGTGCACGGAGCCATTGCCGGTGCCGCAAGGGGAGCTGCCCGCGCAAGCTAAGAGCATAGCTGTGCCGGGTGTGGAGAATATTCACCAAGTGAGCAAGGAACTGTACCGCAGCGGCCAGCCGGATGAAGAGGGCTTTAGAGCGTTAGAAAAAATGGGTGTTCGCAGTGTGCTTAATCTGCGAGATGCCCACATTGATGCCCGAAAAGCCGCCCATACGGAATTGCATCTCATGGCCTATCCTGTGGCGGCGAGAGCAGTAACTGAGTCGGACGTAGAGAATTGTCTGCGTCTTTTGCAACATGCACCCAAGCCCGTGTTGGTACACTGTCGGCAGGGTTCCAACCGTACCGGTATCGTGGTGGCAGCGTATCGTATTGTCTACCAAGGTTGGAGCGTTGAAGCTGCTGAAAAAGAGCTCCGAGATGACGCGTATGGATACAGCTCGTTTTGGTGCTCTAACTTGGTGAAACTATTGCGGCAAACAGACTGGCAGGCCATGAAACAACGCCTGCAACAAAATTGATACTATGGGAGCTCCTACCGCGTTTGCTGCGCTCACATTAACGAGCCCACAAATCGCAATTAGGCGAACAGAGCTAAACTTATAGGAAGTCAGAGCTGCTTTCTACCTTCGAGCGCGCGCAAAAGAGTAATAGCATCTGCATGGCCCAAGCCTGCTCCGGCCGGAATTCCCTGCGCAATACGCGTGATTTTGCAATTAACGGCGGAGAGTCTATCTGCCAAGTAAAGGGCTGTAGCCTCGCCCTCCACATCGCTGCCCACGGCCAAAATAACCTCGCAGCCGGGGTGCGCCTGCACGCGCTCCAGCAAATGCTCCACGCTTAAATCCTCGGGCATAATGCCATCCAACGGCGATATTTTGCCACCTAAGCAGTGGTATAAACCACGGAAGGAGCCGCAGCGCTCAATAGGAAGCACATCCGTCGGCTGCTCTACCACGCAAAAAAGAGAAGCATCTCGCGTTGGGTCCTCGCAGGCGGTGCAGCGCTCGCCTTTCAAGGAAAAGAAGCCGCACTCAGGGCAGGTGCCTACGGAATCCGCGGCGTCTTGCAGGGCGGCAGACAAGGCTCGGGCATCATTTCTCCCTTGTTGTAAAAACCAAAGAGCAAAGCGCTCTGCACCGCGAGTGCCGATTCCGGGCATGCGCTTCAGTCGGCTGATAAGCTCGAGCACCGGTTGAGGATAATCTTGTGCTTTCATGCTACTCGCTTAAAAAAGAATCTATTAATGCTTACTAACACCTGCACTATCAGGACGCAACACAGCAGCGGCGAGGTGTGCAGCACAGAATCCCACAACGTGCACAGCATCCCCGGCAGCGCTAATGCCACCAGTGCCAGAGCAGTCATAAGCCATTGCATGCGGCCAGAGGTCTCCAAACTCAGCACCACAGTACCGTACAGGGTTAACGGAATACAGCAGGCAAAGGCTGCTACGGGGCTCAGCAGACTGCCTTGAGCAGCCCCTTGTGCAGAAAGATAAAACGGCATCCCTTGCAGGAGTTCTGTGTGCAGGTTGTTCAGCATATCCAGTACCCCGCTAATCAGGAGCGTTGCTAAAACCATGAGGGTGCAAAGGCTAATGATGCACCAGTGTAGCCAGCGTGCATCTTCTTTGCTTAATTTGCGGGGAGGCGCCGTTGTGGCGGATTCTGCCTTGGGAAGCATGGCGATGGGGGAAAGCTTGTGAAAGAATGCGCGGCGGTGGGGTACCCCTTCCGCCGCGCATGAGTTAAAGAGTTATCCGTTTGTTTTGGGCGGAAAATCAGGCCTCAAAACGCTTCACAATCAGAGAAGCATTATGACCACCGAAACCGAAGGAGTTGCTCAGAGCCACATCCACCTTCATAGAGCGGCCTACGTTCGGGCAAACGTCCAAATCGCACTCGGGATCTTGGTTGAATACGTTGATGGTGGGGGGCACAAAGTTGTCCTGAATAGCCATGACGCAAGCCAGCAACTCAATACCACCGGCAGCACCCAGCAAGTGACCCGTCATAGACTTGGTGGAGCTGACAACCAAGCCGTTCTTAGCGTAGTCGCCGAAGGTGCGCTTAATAGCCTTGGTTTCGCAAATGTCACCCAGCGGGGTAGAGGTGCCGTGAGTGTTGATGTAGTCTACATCCTCCGGCTTGAGGCCGGCGTGGTCCAAAGCCATCTGCATGCAGCGGCTGGCACCCTCGCCCTCGGGCATGGGGGAGGTAAGGTGGTAAGCATCAGCGCTCAAGCCATAGCCAACGAGCTCAGCCAGAATGCGAGCACCGCGAGCCTGGGCGTGCTCCAAGGTCTCCAATACCATAATGCCGGCGCCCTCACTCATGACAAAGCCGTCGCGGTCAATATCATACGGACGAGAGGAGGTGGCGGGATCGTCATTGCGGGTGGAAAGTGCCTTCATGTTAGCAAAGCCGGTAATGCCGATGGGGAGCACGGTAGCCTCAGCACCGCCGCAAATCATTACGTCTGCATCACCGAACTTCATAATGCGCCAAGCCTCACCAATGCAGTGGTTGGAGGTAGCACATGCTGTAGAAATACTCATATTGGGGCCGCCAAAGCCGTATTCCATACTCAGCATACCGGAAGCCATGTTGGTAATCATGTACGGAATGCAGAAGGGAGATACGCGGCGGGGGCCGGTCTTCACCAGCGTTTCACAGTTGGCGCTGTGAATACCCAAACCACCGATACCGGAGCCAATCATGACACCTACACGGTTCTTGTCCAGCTTCTCAGGATCAAGCCCGGCATCCTCCATGGCCATAGTGGCTGCACCCATGGCAAGGAGCTCGAAGCGGTCGCAACGGCGCACGGCCTTCGGGTCTTGCTTAAAGTAAGGAGTGGGGTCGAAATTCTTTACTTCACCGGCAATATGCACGGGGAATGAAGCAGTGTCTAAACTCTCGATTCTGCTGATTCCGGAGCGGCCTTCCTTCATAGCAGCCCACGTCTCGGCAGCGGAGTTGCCGAGCGGCGAAACAGCACCCATACCGGTGATTACAATGCGACGGTCTTTCATGGTTTGTGTTGTCAGATTAGCCTATAGTTGGAGTTAAGTCAAGCACAAAACGAACAGATATGCTAAATTGCCCCAATTATTCCGCTTTTTCTGCGCTGTATCCCGCGCCGAATCCGCGATTGAACGACAATATGAGCCGGTTGAAGAGGAATTGAAATGAGCTATTTCTTATTTTTTCAGCAGATTAATTTTATCGCGCAGCACGGCAGCAACCTCAAAATCCAAACGTGCGGCGGCTTCTTTCATTTCTTTCTCCAGTCGTTTGATGGTGGCTTGCACATCCTCCTCGTCTTCTGCAGCCATCAGCAAGCCGTCTTCTTCGTCATCATCCGGGGTGTAGAGGCGCAGGGTGCTTTGGTCGGCGCGGGCAACGGTGCGCGGGATAATGCCGTGCTCCTTGTTATAAGCCAGCTGAATGGCGCGCCTGCGGTCAGATTCTTCCACCAAGGCGCGGATAGAATCCGTCACCACATCACAGAAGAGCACACACTCACCGTGCACGTGGCGTGCGGCGCGGCCCGCCGTTTGCACCAAACTGGTTTCGTTGCGCAAGAAGCCCTCTTTATCGGCATCCAAAATGCAAACAAGAGAAACCTCCGGCAAGTCCAAACCTTCTCGCAGCAGGTTAATACCCACCAAAATATCCACCGAGCCGCTTCGCAATTTACGCAGAATTTCCACGCGTTCAATTGCATCCACATCGGCGTGGATGTATTCTACATTTAACCCTACCTTGCGCAGGTAGTCCGTTAAATCCTCTGCTGTTCGTTTGGTAAGGGTGGTGACAAGTACGCGCTCGCGCACACTGACACGTTGGCGGCATAGCTCAATTGTTTTATCAATCTGCCCATCCAGCGGCAACAAAGTAATTTTGGGTTCCGGCAAGCCGGTGGGGCGTATCAGCTGCTCTACGATGAGCGGTTGACCCAAGGCGCGCGGATTAAAGCTTTCTACAGGGGCGGAAGACGAATGGGGCGGCACTCGCAACTCTGCCAGTTTGTGGAAGAAGACACCCCGGAAATCGTCGGGTGCCTGTGTAATAGCCTGGCTTGCTTTTTCGTGGCGCGAGTGGGTGTTGCCACGCTTAGCCTTCAGCACAGGAATATAACCGGGGTTGCCCGGTACACAGTTTACGTACTCAAACGGGCCCGGCGTGGCACTTACATACACGAGCTGCTTTTGCCGTTGCATGAACTCCTCAAAACGCAGCGGGCGATTATCTAACGCGGAGGGAAGGCGGAAACCGTGGTCTATTAACACCTGCTTGCGCGAGCGGTCGCCCTCATACATGCCACCAATTTGCGGCACTGTTGCGTGTGATTCATCAATAATCGTCAGGTGGTCTGCCGGGAAATAATCCTGCAAGGTGGAGGGTGTAGAACCGGGGGCGCGCCCGGCCAAATGGCGAGAGTAATTCTCAATACCCTTGCAAAAGCCTATCTCGTTGATAAGCTCCAAATCATAATCGGTGCGCATTTTCAGGCGCTGCGCTTCAATGAGCTTGTTTTGTTTCTCGAACCAGGCCACGCGTTCCTCCAGCTCACGGCGGATGGACATGATGGCGGGCACGCGTTTTTCCGGAGAGGATACATACTGCTTTACGGGGAAGAAGAGGTAGCTTTTCAGCTTCTCGCGGCTACGGCCTGTTGTAGCATCAATGAGGCTGATGGCGTCAATCTCATCCCCGAAAAACTCCACGCGAATCGCCTCGCCATCGCTCTGCGCCGGATATATCTCCACCACATCTCCGCGCACGCGGAAGGTGCCGCGCCGAAAATCAAAATCGCTGCGCTCAAACAAAAGCTCCGTCAGGCAGGCCAGCATAGCATCGCGGTCCATCTCCTGTCTCACGCGTATCGAGAGGGTGAGCTCGCGGTAATCCTCCGGCGAGCCCAAGCCGTAAATGCAGCTCACACTGGCCACCACAATCACATCCTTGCGCAGCAGCAGAGAGCGCATGGCGTTTAGGCACAAGCGGTCAATTTCTTCATTGATGGCACTGTCCTTTTCAATATAGGTATCGGTGCTGGCAATATAGGCCTCCGGTTGGTAATAATCGAAGTACGATACAAAATACTCCACCGCATTGTGCGGGAAAAAGCTTTTCAGCTCGGAGTACAACTGAGCCGCCAGGGTCTTGTTGTGAGAGAGCACTAGCACCGGCCTGTCCTGCGCAGCAATTATGTTGGCCATGGTGAATGTTTTGCCGCTGCCGGTAACACCCAGCAAGCACTGGTGCCTGTTGCCGGCATCCAAGGATTTCAGCAGTTTGCCGATGGCCTGCTCTTGGTCGCCCGATGGCTTGTAGTCTGTGACAAGTTGAAAGATGCTCATGGCGGTGCCCAGATTGTAGCCCTTCTTTGGTGTGAAGGCAAGCTATTTAATAATATGCCATGTTAAAGTTTTCAGTTGATAAATGGGAGTTTGTAGAAGTACGAGGGACGAATTCCGACATACGAATTTGTGAGTTCCGCGCCTTACGGCGCAAAGATAGCAAAGCTCAGCATAAGCTGCCGCCCGCGCTTTAAGCGCGGAACACAAGTCGATGGATAAACTCCGCTTCCCCTCCGGACTCTTGAATTCCGTTCGCTGCGCTCGCGGTATTTGGTAGGAGGAACGGCTTACGCCGTGGTGAAGAACGCACCTGCAGTGCATAGTACGGAGGGCCGACAAATTCGTATTTAAACTGTTTCCGTAATAGAAGAGAACCCGGTAGCGTGGGCTACCGGGTTCTCCTAAGTGTAAGTTTTGAGAGATAAGAGAAAGGTGATTAATTAGGCCTGAGCTTCGTCTTTTTCGGCCTTCTTGCCGGGCATTTTGCCGGTGGTGAAGTACTGCTCAATTTCCTCGAGGGTGCGACCCTTGGTTTCCGGCATGAAGAAGGCGGCGGTGATGAAGTAGATTACCGTGAAGCCGGCCAGCCAGAAGAATACGGAGGAGTAACCGCTGGAACCAACCCAGGGCAGGAAGGTGCCTGCAATGGTGGTGGAAACAAGCTGGTTGATAAGCAGAGCGATGGCCATACCGTTGGCGCGGATGCGGTTGGGCATGAGCTCAGAGAGAGCCAGCCATACGCAAACACCGGGACCAGCGGCGTAGAAGGCGATGAACACCACGAAGAAGCCGGTTACTGCCCAGCCTGTGATGGGGGAGGGAGTCATGCCGATTTCAGCGCGGTCGATGGTCACTTCCTTCACGGCACCGGCCTCAAGCGGGGTGGACCAGAAGGCAAGCTTGTCCATGAAGTTGGGAGCAAGGGCCTTGTCCTTCTTCACTTCAATCTTGGCGTCATCGTTGTTGTCGCCGGTGTACTTGGCAACCTTCTGCATGTTGTCCAAGCCTTGGGTGTAGGTAACGATGAGCTGCATGCCCTTGGCAACATTGCCGTCGGCATCAAAGAAGTTGGGGTGCTGCTCGCGCAGAGTGGCATCAGCGGCAAGGGCGTCCTTAACAGCATCTTCAGCAGAGATGTTGAGGGAGGCATCCTTTACCTGAGCGGCAACGAGTTTGGTTACGTCAACGCGATCGTTTTCAACCATGAGGAACATGGCGCCCACACCGGCAAGACCGGCGATGATACCCAGCGTGCCCATCTTGAGCAGGAAGGTGCGGCCCTTCTTGTCAACGAGGGTTACGGCCACGATGGTCATGAGCATGTTCACAACCTTAATAGCAAGGTCGGCAGTGTTGGCGGTTTCGCCTTGCAAGCCGGCCTGCTGGAAGATGGTTACGGAGTAGTTAAGTACGGAGTTGATACCGGTAGCCTGTGTGCAAGCCAGTACCACAACGGCCAGAAGGAAGGGGATGATGTACTTGCGCTGCAAGAGGCTGTCACCCTTAGAGGCTTCTGCCATGGCGGCCTTGTCGGCGGCTTCCTTGGCATCGGCGGCCTTCATTTCTTCAAGAATTTCCTTAGCGGCTTCCTCGCCGTTGTTGGAGGCAAGAGCCAGAAGAGCCTCGTCTTCCTTACCCTTGCGGTACAACCAGCGCGGGGATTCCTTCAGCTTGAAGGCACCGAAGAAGAGGATGATGCCCGGAATAGCGGAGCACCAGAAGATTACCTGCCAAGCAATAACCTTGGATTCGCGAGAAACCTCAGCGGCATCTGCTGCACCCACAACCATGGTGGTGACAAGGCCGATAAGAGCGGCGAATACAAGGCCTACCGTGAGCATGAACTGGAACATACCCGTGCCTTTACCACGGGAGTTGGCGTCCAAACACTCTGCAAGATACATGGGAACTACCACGCCGACAAGACCGGCGGAGGCACCCTGCAGAATACGGCCTGCCATCAACAGGGCAAAGATGCCGCTGGAGAAGCAGATAACCGGAATGCTCAGCGTGAAGAGCAGGGCGGAGATGATGATGACCTTCTTTCGGCCCAGCCACTCAGCAAGCATGCCGGCGAACAGGGAGGAAAGAACGGAACCTGCCAGCACAGCAGCTACCACAAGGGAAATCTCCTGCGGCGTGTAGGTCGAGGTCTTCTCAATATACGGAAGGGCCGCAGCAATCACACCTACGTCAATGCCGTAGAGAAGACCACCGAGACCTGCCATTACC
>JAEIGA010012032.1_pt1 | contig 13130 bp, 14 predicted proteins | sample 9270691 | NCBI WGS metagenome assembly JAEIGA01 (sample SAMN17057246, study PRJNA624740) | gut metagenome | biome: biome; isolation source: fecal sample | host: Bos grunniens | place: China: Xizang | collected 2019 | reverse complement strand
TCACCAAAGCGACTGCAACAGGCACTGACATTACCGGAAATCTCATGCGTGGTTATGCTGGAACTGAAGCGTATGCCGACGTACCCCTTCCTGAAGACGGCTCTGTGAACTATGTACTCACCACGCAGAATGGTGAAGTAGGTTTCTACCGCAAAGATGCTGCGTTTAAGGTGTACAACCACAAGGCATACTTAAACGTACCCAGCGCAGCGAAGAGCCTCCACATTCGTTTCGTTAACGGAGATGGAACAACGGATATCGTGAAACTCCCATGCGCAACGTCCAGCAAGGAAACAATCGTTTACGACCTTCAAGGACGCCGCGTAGCCGCTCCCACCAAGAGCGTTTACATCATCAACGGTCAGAAGCGATTGTTCTAACCGTTTCTACTAACAAGAAAAGTGGTCTTGCACTATAGTAATGCAGGACCACTTTCATTTTATCATCAATATACACGATACAACAAAAAAGCCTTTCAGCAGAACCGAAAGACTTTTCCTGGCGGTGCGGACGGGACTCGAACCCGCGACCCCATGCGTGACAGGCATGTATTCTAACCAGGCTGAACTACCGCACCTTGACAAACTTAGAAGAAACTTCCTGGCGGTGCGGACGGGACTCGAACCCGCGACCCCATGCGTGACAGGCATGTATTCTAACCAGGCTGAACTACCGCACCAAATTTGTGTTAGTAAGCTTCGTTCCTTGTTTGCGAGTGCAAAGGTACAACAAAATTCGAAACCTGCAAACGATTCAGACGTTTTTTTTCAGTTTTTTTTGAAAAAATATTACATCCTCAAAGTTTTCTCCATTAAAATGCCAGTCCTGCAATACTCCTATTTGAGCGTAGTTCGCTGATACAAAGAGCTTTCTGCTCACACAATCTGCTGCCGAGGATGTATAGGCATAAAGGTTGCGCAAATTCAGTTTTTGTGTTGCAAAACGTTCCAACTTATCTAAAACACATGTTCCAAACCCTTGTCCCTGCACATTGCGCAAAAGTGCAATCGCAACCTCAGCCCGTTGATGAACCGGGCTGTAATCAAACAAATCTACAATCCCCACCGCTACTCCATCCGCTGATCTACACACTGCGAGCCGCAACATGCCATCGTCAACAATGCTCCCTGTTTGAGTAGCCAAGTACTGCTTCAGCATATAGCGCGAATACGGACCGTTATTATTACTCACTGCCCACAAAGCCGGATCGTTTTCTATAGTATAAAGCAATTCCAGGTCCTCAGGTTCGAGTGCGCGCAAATATATCATAGTTTGCTAAATTTTCTTGATACGTAAAATTATTGATATATGGCAGTGCCTGTTACAATCTTAGCTTCCTGCGGATAGAAGAAAGCCATTGACTGCCGATGGTCGGATTTTTCGAAACCCCGAAGCGCTGCCTCATACGAAACAACACTTGTATCTATTAATATATGAGTAAACCTGGCACCCCCCTCAGCCAATACTGCTTCGGAAAACACAGCACCCATATCTGTCAGCGATATTTGCCACTTGCCCGCCAACTCTTGAGCCACACGATAGTTAGCCTGACTACCTACGTAAGCAAAACTCAACTTATCCTCAGCCGAAGGTTGAATAGAACGCACTTGCTGTTGCAAAATCGTCAGCAATGCTTTGAAAACAATGGCACACTTGATGGGAAACGTGAAGAACCAGCTCAAATGGCCGTAGTGTTTGCGGAAGAAGATGAGCATAGCTTCGTAGAACACGTGGGCATAGCGATACGAGCTCTTATGTGTGCTCTCGCCCTTATAATGAAGTATTGGCGACGGCACATAAAAATTCTTATAGCCATGCTTTATAAAGCGGTAGGACAGGTCTATATCCTCACCGTACATAAAGAAGTCTTCGTCAAAACTACCACATTCTGCCAATGCCTGACGCGATGCCATCATGAAGGCTCCCGAAAGAATCTCCACCTCGCATGGTTGCTCTCGGTCCAAATATCCAACATAGTACTTACCGAAGGTCTTTGAATTAGGAAAGAGTGCCGTAAGCCCACTCATCTTGCAAAACGACACCCATGGGGTGGGCATGGCTCTTCGCGATTCCTGTGCGAACACACCACAATCGTTCAGCATCTTAACACCGACAGCCCCCACGCGCTCCTGCTTCTTCAAGAAGCCAAAGAGGTCGAGGAACACGCTTTCGGCGACCACCGTGTCGGGGTTGAGAAACAAGACGTAGTCACCTTTGGCCAACTTCACCGCTTGATTGTTGGCACGCGAAAAACCTACGTTGCGCGCATTATAAATGCAGTGAATCATTGGGTAATCGGCCTGAGGAAACGTTTTTTCAAAGTAATCCTCACTCCCATCTTGCGAAGCATTGTCAACGACATAGGCTTCCCACTCCGCTTCGGCTCGCTCGGCCGCACGCACCACTGCGCGAAGACATTGCTCCACGTAGTGCTTCACATTGTAATTAACGATAATGACCGTTAGTTGCATATCAGCCAACGACAATTATGGTTTAGACGTAGGCCAGCAGAACAATGCCCCGATTACTGTAATCAACAAGCAATACATCGCCGACTGGTTGAATCCCGAACCGTAATAAACGATGAGGTTCCAAAACATCGGGAAGAATATCATGCTGATGCGCAGCGTGTTCCACGTACGGTATGCCAGAAACGCCTTGTCGGTGTCTTCAGCATCCAACTGCTGCTGCACAACCTTGAGCTTAAACAAGCGCAATGCTGCGAACACACCGCCGAAGGTCAACATCACACAGATTAGGTCGAAGACATATGCCACTTCGGTTGTCAACCCTAAAAAATCAACTGGCAACAAGCCTTCTTCAAAAAGCAACGCTACCACTGCGACGCATAGCGCACACACAATATATAATGTTCTCATCAGGATAAAAATTATGTTTTAGTCAATATTAACTCAATAAATATAATAGGCTGAGCGCGGCATGCCAACGTCAGTTGAGCGCTGTACGATTGATGATAGAGCGGCCCAGAGTCACTTCGTCGGTATATTCAAGGTCGTCGCCCACGCTCACTCCTCGTGCCAGCACCGAAAGCTTCACCCGATTACCCGCCAGGCGTCGCTGTATATAGAAATTTGTCGTGTCGCCCTCCATCGTAGGGTTGAGCGCCAGGATAATTTCTGCAATGCCACCTTGCTCCACGCGCTCTACGAGCGATTGCAACTCAAGGTCGTTGGGCCCAATGCCATCCATCGGCGAAATCACTCCGCCCAACACGTGGTAAAGTCCGCGATACTGACCCGTATTCTCAATAGCCATCACGTTTTGTATGTTCTCGACCACACAAATTGTGCTGCGGTCGCGCAAGGGGTTGGCACAGATGTCACATTCCTCCTTGTCGCAGATGTTATGACAGGTGCGGCAATACTTCACCTCGTCCACCAGGCGCTTAAGGCTATTGCCCAACGCATGGACTTCGCGAGCGTCGCGCCGAAGCATGTGGAGCACCAGGCGGAGTGCCGTTTTGCGCCCAATACCGGGCAATTTCGAAATCTCAGCTACTGCTTGTTCGAGCAGCAGCGAAGGATATTGCTGTTGCATGTGGCTTAAAGCGATTGGTTAATGCTTTCAATATAATCGAGGAACTCCGTACGACCGATTTTCTTCTCCGAACTCGTGATGAAATGAGGGGGCAACTCCTCCCACTGCTCTGCAAGCTTGGCAAGGAAGGTGCTGACATTCTTCTTCAGCTCGCCAGCCTTGTTCTTATCGGCTTTCGTAAAGATGATGCCAAAGGGAATGCCATGTTCGCCCAACCATTCGATAAATTCAAGGTCGATTTTCTGAGGCGTCAGGCGCGAATCTATCAGTACGAACAAGCAAGTCAGCTGTTTGCGCTCAAGAATGTAGTATTCAATGATGTTCTGCAACTGCTGCATGGCTTTCTTGCCACGCTTGGCGTAGCCATAGCCCGGGAGGTCAACTAAATGCCACTCCTTGTTGATTAAGAAATGGTTGATGAGCATCGTCTTGCCCGGTGTAGCTGAAGTCATGGCCAAACCCTTGCGCCCCGTAAGCATATTAATCAGGCTACTCTTGCCCACATTGCTCCTGCCAATAAATGCATATTCGGGCAAGTTCGTATCAGGGCACATATCAGCTCGGCTATTGCTGATGACAAATTCGGCAGAGGTTATATTCATAGCAAAACTAACTTTTTCAATAAATTGCTACAAATTTAACCCTTTTTCCCCATAGTTTTTTTACTTTTGCTCAAAAATATTACCACACACTATGCACGACAGAATCAAACAGCTGAAAATCGTACTCGTAATCTCGGCAGTAATCATTGCCATAGCCAGCCTCGCCGTGTCCCACACGCTCGTAGGCGACCTCTCACGCAAGGAGCGCGCCAACATGGAAGTATGGGCAGAAGCGATGCACGCCTTCAGCGATGCCGACGAGCAGACGGACCTCACCCTCGTGTTGCGCGTCATTAATGGCAACGACTACATACCCGTCATCGTGCTGAGCGGACAAAACGAAGTGGTGGACTATCGCAACATCAACTTCGAAGCCCCCACAGCTGCCGACACCCTTGCCTACATCCAAAACTACGCCCGCCAGCTCATCGACAAAGGCAACGTAATCGAAATTTCGGGCGTGAGCGACCCGCTCATAGCCGAATCCATGAACCTGCGCGTGGCTTACGACGAGTCGCTCATGCTGCAAAGGCTCACGCACTATCCCTACGTGCAGCTTGGCGTCATTTGTCTCTTTGTCGTAGTAGCCATCTTCGCCTTGCTTGCATCCAAACGAGCCGAGCAAGACAAGGTTTGGGTGGGCCTGTCGCGCGAAACAGCCCATCAACTCGGCACGCCCATCTCCTCGCTCATGGCATGGACCGAAGTGCTGCGCGAGACGTACCCATCCGACGCACTCATAGCCGAGATGGGGAGCGACGTCAAGCGACTACAACTCATAGCCGAACGCTTCTCGAAAATCGGCAGCAAACCCGAGCTCAAGCCCGAAAACATCTGCGAAGTCATTGAGCGCGTCGTAAGCTACATCGGCAAGCGTACGTCCGACAAGGTGCGCATCACGTGTAGTTTCCCCGACGACATTGTCATGGTCAAGCTCAGCGCGTCGCTCTTTGAATGGGTCATCGAAAACCTCTGCAAAAATGCCATTGACGCCATGCAGGGAGAGGGCCACATCAACCTCTATCTCTACCGCCAGGCCGACACACTCAAACTCGAAGTCAGCGACACCGGAAAGGGCATCCCTAAGAACAAATTCAAAACCGTGTTCCGCCCTGGCTACACCACCAAGAAGCGCGGTTGGGGCCTGGGGCTGTCACTCGCCAAGCGCATCATGAAGGAATACCACCGCGGAAACATCTACGTCAAGTCGAGCAGCCCCAAAGGCACCACCTTCTGCATCGACCTAAGATTGAAATAAATCCAACACTCAGCACTGCACAGCAAAATCCAGCTAACCACCGCTCACCCATCCCGCAATTACGCCCATCCATTCTGCAAATCCGCTCGCCCATCCGGCAATTACTCCTATTCATTCCACAATTACGCTTACCCACCTCGCAGATTCACTCATAGTAATTTACCTTTACGCCCGACAGATAAGTCGCCGGAAACGATACTAACGTCCCCTCGAAAAAAACATTTTTTGAAAAAAATCACGCGTTTTAAGGTTTTAACATTTATTCACAATTTAGGCGCAAGAAAAAAAGTTTTATTTTTTACGAAATCGGGGGCCGGCAACGCGAAAAGGGACTTTTTCACCCCTAAACCCACCGAAATTTTCACAACATCCGACCTTAGAGAAACAACATCGGACTTAATTTTAACAACCTTTGACCTTGTTTTGACAACATCAAAGGTTGTTTTTGCTATTTTGGGGCCAAAAAAAGGGAGAAACCACGCAGTTCCTCCCCTGTACTACAAAGTTACAACAAAATTTGACGAATTCCAAATTCGGGAAAAAGTGTTAATTAACATCCGTTAACAAATCAAACCTTCATTTTGCAATCTGACACCGCCGAAAACGCCCGTTTCGCGCAGCGCTAACTTCGGCCACCAAAACCAAAAGGCCGATTGATTTTGATGCCTAACTCGCTGTGTTTTATCTTTGTACGAAGACAGGTGTGCAACAGATTTTTTCAACATCCGAGGGTAAACCGTAAAAAAGGTAGCTACACACCACGCCGTCACCATAAAAACAGGGTGCACCAACCAAAGTTGATACACCCATTTCGTTTAAGTCTGAACGAACGTAAGAAGATTGATTAAGCTTCAGCAGCTTCTTCAGTTGCTTCTTCAGCAGCAGGAGCTTCTTCAGCAGCCTTAGCAGCAGCTGCAGCAGCCTTCTTTTCAGCTACCTTTTCAGCGATCTTCTTGTTTACTTCCTTTTCAGCTTCGAGGCGAGCAGCAGCAGCAGCCTTCTTTTCAGCAGCAGTCTTGTCTGCAGCCTTAGCAGCCTTAGCAGCCTTTTCCTGCTTCCAAGCTTCGAACTTAGCCTGAGCAGCAGCTTCGTCGAATGCGCCCTTACGAACACCACCCTTAAGGTGCTTCATGAGGTAAACGCCTTCTGCTGAAAGGATGTTGCGAACAGTGTCAGTAGGCTGAGCACCACACTCAAGCCAGTGGAGAGCACGTTCGAAATTCAAATCTACTGTAGCAGGGTTAGTGTTGGGGTTGTAAGTACCAACCTTTTCAGTAAACTTACCATCGCGTGGAGCTCTTACGTCTGCGATCACAATGCTGTAGAAAGCATAGCCCTTACGGCCGTGACGCTGCAATCTAATCTTAGTTGCCATTTTCTTAAAAAATTTTAATTAATAGGTTTGAATTATGCTACCATCTCGTGATAGCGGGTGCAAAATTACGACTTTCTATCCAACAAAACAAAAATCTCCGACTTTTTTTATCAAATTCCGGAGCAAGTATATATAATTGTCATCTGTCAGTATTTTTTTAAGGTTGCAAATGCGCTCATTTAATAAATAGATTGTAACTTTGCATGGTTAAAATGTCGCATTCTGCAGCGACTATATTCAACAGACTTGAAAATATTTTATTTTTTATAAAGACTATGAAGAAATTCGTATTTTGCGCAGTAGCCCTCGGTGTTGCTGTATCATTCACATCTTGTAAATCAAAGGAAGATTACTACCGCAGAGCTTATGAAGAAGCTAAGAGCCAGGAAACTGCTGTAGCTCAACAAACAAAAGCTGTTGTCGTAACGCCTACAACTAAGAATCAGGTGGTTCCCGTTCCAACAAACACAACGACTACTCCCGTTGACTTGAGCGGCACACGCACTATTGAAGGCGGAGTTACTGTCGTAAGCGGCAATCAGTTGAAGGACTTCAGCGTTGTCGTTGGTAGCTTCCAGACACAGGCTAATGCTGAAACTTTGAAGGAACTGCTCCAGTCTAAGGGTTACGACTCACGCGTCATCAAGACAAACGAAACCATCAACGGCCACACAGGCTGGTTCCGCGTAATCGCTGCTTCGTACGCAGACAAGGCTTCTGCCGCTCAGCTCCGCGATCAGATGAAGGGCGATTATCCTGGTGCATGGTTGCTCTACAACAAGTAATCAATCGCTAACGAACTAACCATTCACGAGTTAGCGAGTTAATATAACAAAGTGTTGACGAGTTAACGAGTTGAAGGTGCTGTAGGACTATGGCGCAACATCAACTTGTTAACTCGTCAATACGTTTCAAAAATCCACCCCTCAACCACACAATAGAAATGAGCACCAAGCATACGCTCTTAGGTTCAAGCGTTGAAGAACTCAAAACCATCGCCACAGATTTAGGACTACCGGCTTTTGTGGGCAAACAGATTGCCGGATGGATTTATGGAAAGCATGTCGCCACGATTGAACAAATGACCAATCTCTCAAAGGCGGCACGCCAACAACTCGCTGAGCACTACGAAATAGGATGCTCAGCACCGGTTGACGCTCAACGCTCGGTAGATGGCACCATCAAGTACCTCTACCGCACAGCCAACGGCGACTACATCGAAACCGTGTACATCCCCGACGGCGACCGCGCAACGCTATGCGTCAGCTGCCAGGTGGGCTGCAAGATGGGGTGTAAGTTTTGCATGACAGGCCGCCAAGGCTACGTCGCATCGCTCTCAGCAGCCGACATTCTCAATCAAATTTACTCCCTGCCCGAACGCGACCGACTGACGAACATCGTGTTCATGGGACAGGGCGAACCATTCGACAACCTCGACAACGTACTGCGCGCCACTGAACTGCTCACCGCCGACTGGGCTTATGGATGGAGCCCCAAGCGCATCACCGTTTCGACCGTTGGCTTAGCGAAAGGACTTGTGCGCTTCCTCAGCGAAAGCAAGTGCAGCCTTGCCATCAGTCTGCACCACCCCATCCCCTCGGACCGCAAGGACATCATGCCGGCAGAGCGAGCTTTCTCGATAACAGAGCTGATTGAAGTGCTCAAGGGCTACGACTTCTGCCGCCGCACGCCGCGCAACCCCAATGCGCCCAAACAACGCCGCCTGACGTTTGAATACATCGTCTTTGGCGGGCTCAACGATTCAAAGCGCCACGCCGACGCACTGCTCACACTGCTGCGCGACCTGGATTGCCGCGTGAACCTCATCCGCTTCCACACCATCCCCGACACGCCCTTCCGCAATGCCGACGAAAAAACAATGCTCTGGATGCGCGACTACCTCACAGAACACGGACTCACAACGACCATTCGTGCTTCGCGCGGACAGGACATCTTTGCCGCATGCGGACTGCTGAGCACAAAGAAGCAGCAAGAAGAAAAATCGCTGCAAACAACTTTTGAAAACTAACAGGACACGACTACCCCAACACTCGTGACCGTCAACAATACATAAACCTATGAACATCATATCAGAAATGAACGAAGACACCACGTACGAAGTGCCTTCATCAAAACGTAACATCCGCGTAGCCATTACGCACGGCGATACTAACGGAGTGGGCTACGAACTCATCTTCAAAACCTTTGCAGAACCCGACATGTTCGACCTCTGCACGCCCATCGTATATGGTTCGGCCAAGATTGCTGCCTACCACCGCAAAGCTATTAACAGCGAAACCAACTATCGCGTCATCGAACAAGCCGAGGAGGCACTCCCTGGTCAGCTCAACCTGCTGAACTGCTTTGACAAAGAAATCCTCATTACGTTAGGCCGCCCCAGCACCGACGCTGGCGAAGCTGCATTCGTAGCGCTCGAAGCTGCCGTAGCCGACCTGAAAGCAGGTAAAGTCGATGTACTCGTAACTGCGCCTATCAACAAAGCCACCATCCAGAGCGAAAACTTCAACTTCCACGGCCACACAGAATATCTGCAGTCCAAAATGGAGGGCGAATCGCTCATGATTCTGACCAACGAAATGATGCGCGTGGCTTTGGTCACAACCCACCTCGCGGTTAAAGACATAGCAGCAGCTATCACAAAGGAAGCTGTTGAAAAGAAGGTACGTCAGCTCTACAGCGTGCTCCGCCACGACTACCTCATCTCTGCTCCGCGCATTGCAGTCTTCGGCCTGAACCCCCACAACGGAGATGCAGGTGCCATCGGCACTGAAGACGATGAAATCATCGCCACCGTCATCCGCGAACTCCAGGAAGGGGGAATGCCCGTATTCGGTCCTTACAGCGCCGACGGATTCTTTGGCGCAGGCCACTTCACTAAGTTCGATGGCATCCTCGCCATGTACCACGACCAGGGACTTGCGCCCTTCAAGGCACTCTCGATGGAGGACGGCGTAAACTATACGGCAGGATTGGAATTTGTTCGCACCTCGCCCGACCACGGCGTGGCATACGACATCGCAGGCAAGGGCATCGCTTCAGAAAGTTCGTTCCGCCAGGCGCTCTATGCAGCCATCGACATCTACCACAATCGCAAAATCGACCACGAAGCTACACAAAATCCCTTGCCAAAACTCTACCAGGACCGCCGCGAAGATGAACGCCGCAACTTCAATGCGCGTCCCGAAAAGCGCACTACGGATGAGTAGCATCAAGCAATTTGCAATCATCGCTGCCGGCGAGGGAAGTCGGTTGACCCAGGAAGGCATAGCACTTCCCAAACCATTGGTGGCGCTGCATGGCGAGCCCATGATCGACCGCCTCGTACGCATCTTCATAGCAAACGGTGCGGACCACATCATAGTCATCGCCAATCCGCAACAACAACAAACTGCCCCTCACTTGCAATTACTGGCAAAGCGTTACCCTGCATGCAAATTCGATATCGTAGCTAAAACAACGCCGAGTTCCATGCACTCCTTCGAGGTCATCGCGGACTATCTTGACGATGCGCCATTTTGCCTCACTACGGTAGATACAATCTTTGCGGAAGCCGACTTCAAGGCTTACCTGGACTACTGCAACAAGCAATCCTGCGCCGATGGTGTGATGGCTGTGACCGACTACATTGACGACGAAAAACCGCTCTACATCGACATCGACGAGCAAGACAACATCCTTGATTTCTGCGACGAGCAAGGACGCTGCACGCACATTTCGGGAGGCATCTACATGCTTAAGCCCCAAGCGCTCTCCACACTTCGCCGCTGTATCAACGAGGGACAACACCGCATGCGCAACTACCAGCGCGGACTCATTGCCGACGGACTTCAACTCAAGGCATTCAAGTTCTCCAAGATTCTGGACGTTGACCATGCCAGCGATATTGCGAAAGCCGAAGACTTCTTAGCCATCCAATAAGCCGATGAACATTCTTTTCATCCAGCGCGCGCACCGGTTTTCGCCCTCCTCGGTCGAACGCGATGCGCAAATCATGCTGAGCGTCGCTGCGCTTCTGCTAAAGGCGAAGCACCACGTTGTAACTTGTGCGGAAGACGAATTACCAGAGTTCATCAACCTACGTCCGTGGCACTGCATCGTAAGCATGGCGCGCTCCAAAGCTGCGCTCACACTGCTTGCTCAAGCCGAGCAACGCGGCATGCACATTCTCAATTCGCCCACAGCGCTGCTCAAAGCCGACAGAGTAAACCTCACCACGCGCTTACTGACACAACAAATCCCGATGCCGGCAACGACCTTTGTTCGACATCCCGAAACCGCTCAAATTCCCTTTCCCTACTGGGCGAAACGTGGAGGAGCTGGCGCTGAAACAAAAAGCGACGTTGTCTTTATCGAAAGCGCAGAGCAATTGCACAGCCTTCCCTATGCGGGCGAAGAATACATCGCCGTAGCACATGCCGAGGGCGACCTCATCAAATTCTACGGCGTGGCAGGCACTGCGTTTTTCCACTACTACTACCCCACAGCCGCAACCAATAGTTTTTCAAAGTTTGGTTTAGAGCGCATCAACGGGCGTCCTGCCTACCATTCGTTTGACGAAACTACGCTCAAGTCCATCGCAACTCGTGCAGCAACAGCAGCGGGATTCGATATCTACGGAGGCGATGCCATCATCACGAAGGACAACAATATTTTGCTCATTGACTTCAACGATTTCCCAAGCTTTGCCAACTGCAGGACAGTTGCTGCTGAAGCTATTTTTCAACGTATAAACAATTATGGCGAACGAACTTAAGTCCACCTTCAAGAGCAACGACACGGAAGAATGGCTTGACATCTACTTCACTCGCCCCATCGGCTTGCTATGGGCACGACTGTTTCGCAGCCTTGGCATCCACCCGAACGTCGTCACCATCCTCAGCATCATCCTCGGCATAACAGCAGGCATCTGCTTCTACTTTCCCGACTACATGCACACCATCGCCGGCATCCTGCTGCTGATGTGGGCAAACTTCTATGATTCGGCAGATGGGCAGCTCGCCCGCATGACGGGACAAAAGACGCGCATAGGGCGCATGCTCGACGGATTCGCTGGCGACGCATGGTTCTTCACCATCTACGCAGCCATCTCTCTGCGCCTGCAAGGCGAGGCAATGCCTTTCGGAACAAATGACACTTGGGGACCATGGATTTGGATGCTCGCGGCCCTTTCGGGTTTGAAATGCCACGCTGAGCAATGTCGCCTTGCGGACTATTACCGCAACATTCACCTATGGATGATTAAGGGAGAAGCCGGCAGCGAACTCGACAACTGCGCGGCGCTCAACAAAGAATACAGCTCGCTCACCTGGCGCAACGATACGTTGTGGAAACTATTCCTTTTTTTCTACAAGCGCTATACGAAAGCCCAGGAAGAAAGCACCCCCTCCTTCCAGCGACTTCACACCCACATCGTCAGTACCAACAAGTTTACGGCTGAACAACGCGCAGCCTTTCGAGCCGGAAGTCTTCCGCTCATGAAATGGACAAACATCCTGACTTTCAACACGCGCGCCATCGTCCTCTATGCATCCCTGCTCATCATGCAACCGTGGATTTACTTCGTGGCTGAAATAACCGTATTCCAGGCCCTATATTATTATATGAGGCGAAAGCACGAAAATCTCTGCAAACAAATGCTCCACACGCTATCCTGAACATCCCGCAAAAAAACAATGTTTCACTAATTTAATAATTCTATTATGAAGAAATTATTTTTCTTAGCAATCCCCGCTCTTGTTGCAAGCTGCAACTCTACAGAGTACAAAATCAGCGGTACTGCAAGCGCAGACGCTGAGGGCAAGCACGTTTACCTCGTATCTGAAACAAGCGACTTCGTTGACTCATGCCTCGTAACAGATGGTAAATTTGCATTCCAAGGCACTATCGAAGACCAGGACCTTTGCCTCGTTTCGTTTGGCTATTCAAGAGCTCCCATCATCCTCCAGCAAGGAACAGAAGCTGAAGTTGACCTCGCATCTATGCCCACAATGGTGAAGGACAACGGCGGATTAAACGACACATTCTACGCTGCCATGCAAACAATCATGAAGGCAAACATGGACATCCGCGACAGAGAAGACAAGATGCGCGATGCCAACGCTTCGCCCGCAGAAATCGAAACTGCTATGCAACCTGCTCGCGACAGCGTTTACAACCTCTACCGCGAAAGCATCACCCTCAACAAGGACAACATGGTGGGCGCTTACATCCTCAGCATGACAGCACGCTCACTCTATGGCTCGCTCGAAGTGCTCGACTCTATGAAGAACGAAGTCAAGTACGTGTCAAAACTCAAGTCCTTCAACTCATACTACAC
>JAEIGA010012031.1_pt1 | contig 13130 bp, 10 predicted proteins | sample 9270691 | NCBI WGS metagenome assembly JAEIGA01 (sample SAMN17057246, study PRJNA624740) | gut metagenome | biome: biome; isolation source: fecal sample | host: Bos grunniens | place: China: Xizang | collected 2019 | reverse complement strand
ATCTCCTCCTCGCTCTCGCCAAGGCCGACCATCAGGCCGCTCTTTGCCACCGCACCACTCTCGGCGATATGCCTCAACGTCTCTAGTGACGTGCGATACTTCGCACGCGAACGTACCTCGGGTGTCAGTCGCTCAACGGTTTCGATGTTATGTCCCACAATGTCGGGACGCGATGCCAACACCACATCGATAAGTTCGGGGCGGGCATCCATATCGGAAATAAGGAGCTCTATTGTAGATTCGGGATTCTCGCGGCGCACAGCCTCTACGGTCTTTGCCCATATCGCTGCACCATGATCGGGGAGATCATCACGCGTTACCGCCGTAATAACAACGTGCTTTAGGCCCATTAATCGCACACTTTCAGCCACCTTATCAGGCTCTTGCTCATCGGGTGGCAAGGGTCTTCCTGTGGTGGTAGCACAGAAGCGGCAATTACGAGTACAAATATCGCCCAAGATCATGAATGTCGCAGTGCGACGACTCCAGCACTCCGCTTTGTTCGGACACATACCACTTGTGCAAATGGTATGCAGACACCTACCTTCGACAATATGCTCTACGTCTGCGGTATTGGCCGTGCTACGGAGGCTTATTTTCAGCCATTCGGGCTTCTTTAGATACTCCTCTTTTTTTGGTACCTTCGGCATTTTAAGTTCACTTTTTTCCAATTAATGCAAAGGTACAAAAAAATTCAACAACTGCAAATTTTTTTGACGAAAAAAGTAAGATGAGAGAGATGTATAGCACAAAATGAATATCTTTAATAACCCCAATAAGATGTTGTAGTACTATTCCAAAATCATATTTTTCAGCGTTTTTTGAGAGCCTTTATTTGACACAAAAAAGGCTTGCTCAACAGTCGAGCAAGCCTCAAAAGTATTTTGCTAAATAGCTGTTACTCAGTAACGATATCCTTGTTTACGTTCTTTGAACCAATCAAAGCGTAGAAGAGTAGGTATGCAAGGCCAGCTACGATAACCCAATAGCTGAAGAGGTAGTTGCCACCTGTTGCATCAACAACGAAGTTCTGCAAAAGTGGAAGGATGCCACCACCGCAGACAAGGGCCATGAAGATACCTGAAGCCTTCTCGGTATACTTGCCGAGTCCCTCAACTGCAAGGTTGAAGATACCGCCCCACATTACAGATGTGCAGAGACCGCAGAGAACCAACAACGCAGCGTTCACAGGAACATTAGCAGTACCGAAGCCCTCGGTGCCCTTGAATACTGGGAGATTAACGCTGATAGCAGGGTCAAGGAACATGGCGCATAGCACAAAAATAAGACCCAATACTGATACAGCAGAGAGCATGCTCTTGGCAGATACCTTTGCACCAAGTGCAGCGCCACCAAGACGGCCAAAGAACATTAGTAACCAGTACGTTGCAGTCACAGTTGCGGCGATAGCCTCTGCATTAGGATTTGTGCCAAGACCACCATTCTGGAGCCACTTCTGAAGCACGTTAGGAATACCTACCTCAACACCAACATAGATGAAGATGGCCACAGCGCCAAGCATGAAGTGACGGAATGACATAGGACCAATCTCCGACTTTGTCTTCTCGGCTACAACCTCGCTCTTTGTCTCTGGAATTTCGGTGAAGAGGATTACGATAAATGCCGCTGCGAAGATTGCCAATGCGATGAACATCAATGGGAATACCTGCTTAATCTCTGCATCAACGATGCTTGGTACAAAGACACCTGTGAGGAAGATTACGGCAGTACCCATCAACGAGTTAAACGAACCACCCACCTGAAGAAGCTGGTTTCCGCGATTACCACCGCCAGCCAACTTATTAAGCATTGGGTTTACAACAATGTTAAGCATACACATTGAGAAACCTGCGATAAATGCGCCAAGGAGGTATACGCCAAATGCGATGTTACCATTAAGTAGGCCTGCGATGGTCTGTACGCCAACGCCGATGAAGCCTACCGATACCGCTGCAAGGGCTGTGAATTTATAGCCACGCTTCTGCAAGAGATTGCCTGCAGGTATGCCCATAACGGCATAGGCAATGAAGTTGGCAAATACACCAAGTGTACCCATCCAGTTGGCAACATCAAACTGGTTCTTAAGTACATCACCCATTGGGGATGCTAGGTTGGTAACGAATGAGATCATACCGAATAGTAGGATCATCACGATAATTGCCAACGTGTAGTTTTTCTTTTCTGTACTCATTTTAGCTAGTTATTTAATTGTTAAATTTAGTGCTTTAGGCTATCTATCTCTCTCTGCGATAAATGTGCAAAGGTCGAGTAGTGATTTGCGGAATGGTGTCTCCTCGTATTTGTGTATTAGGTGCATAGCACGTGTCAGATATGACTTGAGTACCTCTGCGGCATACCCCAAGCCTCCACCCTCTACAACGATGTTGTGTAGCTTGTCGAGCGCCTCGTTGTCGCTATCTGCACGGCGTAGAAGCTCTATCATCTCTTTGCGCTGCTGCTCCGAAGCTCGTTCCATCACCTCAATCATTGGCAGGGTGATTTTATGCTCTCGGAGGTCGTTGTTCGTAGGCTTTCCGGTGTTATTGTCGCGCTTGTAGTCGAGGATATCATCCTGAATCTGGAAGGCTATGCCTATTGCCTCGCCAAACTTCTGCATGCGCTCCACATCTCCGCGGTTAGCACCTACCGACAAGGCTCCCAAGGCGGCGCTAACACCTAGAAGGCTTGCTGTTTTCCGATAGATGATATCGAAGTAGTCATCGCGTGTAGTGTCGTATTTATCAGCATGTTGGCTCTGAAGAACCTCTCCCTCACAAAGAGTGGCCATTGCCGAGCCGATATGTGAGATAAGGTCGTACTGCGCTGATGCCATTCCGAGTGCCATGGTGCGAGCAAGGATGTAATCTCCTAGGATAATAGCCATGTTGCTCTGCCACTTTGCATTTACCGAAGGCTTGCCACGGCGCTCATCTGCCGAGTCGAGGACATCATCGTGAATGAGGGATGCGGTATGTATCATCTCCACAAGCATCGCTGCAAGGTATGTGCGCTTTGTGCAGTGTGGCTTATCGTCAGTGTAGCCTTCGCGAGCAACTATTGGACTGTGCATGGAGGCTATTAGAAGCGTGAGGATAGGACGTATACCCTTGCCACGCGATGAGAGGGCATAGGTTAGCATCTCTTTGAGAAGCTCCCCCTCTGCCGAGAAGTTGTCGGCGATAAATTTATCAAAAGCCTCAAGATCTTTAAGTATGGGCTTGCGTATGTCGTTAATTGATATCATACGGTTCTAATGTTTTCAATTAGGCAAAGATAACGATTTTTTATCAACTTATTGTATTAAGGGCGAAAAATTAAGAATTGGTAGATGTTTTCGTAAATTTTTATTAACTTTGCCCGATTAATCTTTTTTTATTAAGGTATGGAGGTTGGTAACATGACAATAGCAGGCCCTGCAGAGGGTATCCGTAAGGTGTTTTACAACATCGCTCCCTGGTTTGTTGGAGTGTTGTGCTTTTGGTTTGTTAGTTATCATTTCTATGCTCCACAGTTCGATGGTAAGTCGTTGATGCAGGGTGATATCGCGCAATATGCAGGTATGTCAAAAGATATCAAGGAGCATCGCGAGACCACAGGAGAGGACCCACAGTGGACAGGAAATATGTTTTCGGGAATGCCTGCATATCTCATTGATATTGAGTACCCAGAGCAATATATAAAACATGCTGCGTCTCCCTTTATCAAGGGTGTTGGTGGCCCTATGAATATGACTCTATGGGCTATGGTGCTTATGATGGTTGCTGTGGTGCTTATGGGTGTTAATCCATGGCTGGGCATCATCGCTGGCTTGGCATACGGGCTATCTACATACTTCTTCCTAATAATCGATGCAGGACATATTACCAAGATGTGGGCATTGGTCTATGCGCCACCACTAGTGGGTGCTGTGTGGTACGCTTTGCGCCGTAACGTATGGATTGGTGCGGCACTTGCAGCGCTCTTTGGCTCATTGGAGCTAGGTGCTAACCATCCGCAGATAACCTACTATTTTTTGCTTGTCTGCGTGGCGTTGTGGATAAACCAGCTCTATGTGTCGTGGCGCGAGGGTGCTTTAAGATGTTTTGTGCGAAATAGCCTGGTGCTAGCTATGGCGGCATTGCTGGCGGTAGGCTCAAACATAGCGCCATTGTGGTATACCATGGAGCATCAGAAGTATACCACGCGTGTAGCCTCCGAGGCGGTCTCTTCGGATGTGGCTCGCGCGAATCGCATAGAGTATAATACTGCGTGGAGCTATGGTATTGCCGAGAGTTTCAATATGTTGGTTCCTAGCTATATGGGTGCTAGCTCTAGCGACTATAGCATGGAGGCTGCCGAGATTTTGAATAGTCCCAATGCTCAAAATGCTATGTTTAACATGGCTGTTGATGAGCTGGTGAAGGAGCTCTCTAGAGATGTGCCTGGGGTTCGCCGTGCCGACATCCTTGAACTTTTGGAGTCGGGTGATGAGGCGTGTATGCAGGATGTTGAGGCGATATATCAGAGTGTTGCAAATAGGGCGTGGACCTATGTGTCAAACTATTGGGGCGAGCAGCCATATACGGCAGGCCCTACCTACCTTGGTGCTGTGGTTATCTTCCTCGCAATATTAGGGTTGTTACTCCTTCAGCGCAGGGATTTTGTGTGGATAGTCGTGGTGTCGCTATTTGCTCTACTTTTGGCGTGGGGCGCCAATATCATGGGTTTCTACGAAGTTATGTTTGACCTGTTGCCGGGCTATCATAGCTTCCGTACCGTATCTATGGCTTTGGTTATCGTGGAGTGGGCAGCGCCACTTATGGCCGTTATGGCGCTATGGGCGTTGATAAAGAGTGACCTCTCTGTGAAGGCGTTACTCTGCAGAGTTGCCATAGCTGTTGGTGCTGTAATGGTGATACTCCTTGTGATGACCTATACGGCGGACTATGGTCTGGCGAATATATACTCTGAACTTGGCGATAAGCTATGGGTGGAGCAGCTTCGCGAGGCGGCATACACTGCGCGTCATGGCGCTTTGGTTGGTGATGCCCTACGCACCATGGCCTACGTGGTTATTGCAGCAGTAATAGTTGCGGGATATGTTATGCTTCGCGAGAGGTATCTCTCAATGCGCTGGCTAACCCCCGTGGCAATGATAGCTATTGGTGCTGTTGCGACCCTAGATTTGGTGCAGGTTGCAGATCGCTACCTTGCAAAGGATAAGTGGCAGAGTAAGGCTCCAACAGAGCTTATGCCCACCGCGGCGGATGAGCAGATTATGGAGGATGATGAGCTAGGTTTCAGGGTTTTGGACCTTAATGGAGATCCATTTACCAGCGCTAGAGCATCCTACTTCCACCGTTCGGTGGGTGGATACCATGGCGCCAAGCTCGGAAGATATCAAGATGTCATAGATCGCTACTTGAGACTCTTTGACGGTGAGGTTCTCGCGGCACTTAACACCAAGTATGTTATCTACGACAAGGAGGCGTTGCCTGCCGAGAGCGTAACAGGCATAAAGCCCTATGGTGCAGCATGGTTTGTGTCGATGACAGCGAGGTGTGATACTCCGCAACGCGAGCTTGAGATGCTGGGTGAGGTCTCTCTTCGTGATGTTGCTGTTTTGGCCGAGGATGTTGAGGGTGTTGGTGATTACTACGATGCTTCGGGAGATATCCGCCTGGTAAGCTACGCCCCAAATGTGTTGAAATATGAGTATGTAGCACCATCGGAGGCATTGGCGATATTCTCGGAGGTCTATTTCCCCGAGGGCTGGAGTGTGACTGTAGATGGTGAGCCTGCAGAGTATTTTGCTGCGGATTATATATTGCGAGGTGTGGTACTCCCCGAGGGTGAGCATACCGTGGAGTGGCGCTTTGAGGCCCCACGATGGAGAGGAATATCTGCAATAATGGCTATCTGTGCCGTGGGAATACTCCTTTGGATAGTAGCTGTTGTAGCACTCAATAAAAGATTGACAAAGTATGGCAAGTAAGGAACAGAAGATAAGGCGCAATGTACGCCGTTCGTATATCATCTCTACGACAAGCATAACCCTTGTACTCTTTATGCTCGGTGTGGTGTCGTATGTAACGCTGTCGATGCTCACTACGGCGGAGCGTCTTCGCGATAGTGTTGTGGTGTCGGTGGAGTTAAGCCCCGAGATGGAGGATGAGGCGCGTGTGGTGCTTCTCGAGGATGTTGAGGCATCGGGAATGGTGCGTAGCGTGGAGTTTATGGATAGGGATGCAAAGCTAGAGGATGAGGCTTTCCGTCAGCAGTTTCAGGTAGATATAGATATGCTTCTGGGTGATAACCCTTTGCGCGATAGCTATGAGATAACCCTTACCAAGGAGTGTTCTACGGTGGAGAGTGTTGAGAAGTTTGTATCTGTTGTGCGAGGCTATAATGGCGTGGAGTATATCTCGATACCCCCTGTAGATATTGTTGAGAGCATGCATGCCACGATATCTCACCTCACTATAGGGTTGCTGATATTTCTTGGAGTGTTGCTCTTTATCTCTGTGTTGTTGTTGAATAACACCATTCGTCTAGCTATCTACTCGAAGCGCTATCTTATAAACACCATGAAGCTTGTAGGTGCTACAAAGTGGTATATCATGCGTCCTTTGTTGGGAAGTGCGTTGAAGCAGGGTGTTGTGGCAGGTGTCGTGGCATCGCTAATGATATGTGGTGTTGTCTATGGCGCAGAGACATATACCATCGAGGGTATTAAGATGCTTGATTACCGTGAGGTGGGCATTATTATTGGTGCAGTGATGGCCGTGGGTATCGTCATCACCCTTCTTTTTAGTGCCTTTGCGGTGAATAAGTTTGTAAATATGAAATCCAACAAAATACATCTCTACTAGAGCTATGGAAAATAAGGATAATAAGATTGATGAGGGTCGCATGCCCTTTACGATGAAGAACTATGTTATGATGCTAATTGGAGTGGTTGTCATAATCCTTGGCTTTGTGCTAATGTCGGGAGGTGGCGAGCATACCGTAACGGAGTTTGATGAGTCTATTTTTTCGTTCCGAAGAATCACGCTTGCTCCTATAGTTGTCATTGCGGGGTTTGTCGTTGTTGGTGTTGCAATTATGAAACGCTTTGATATCTCGGATAAGGAGTAACGATGGGAGTATTAGAGGCTATAATTTTGGGTATAGTGCAGGGACTTACGGAGTTTCTGCCGGTGTCTAGTAGTGGACACCTGCAACTTGCCAAGGAGCTTCTTGGTGTGGAGTTGGAGAGTAATCTGGCGTTTGATGTTATGCTTCACGCTGCTACAGTTATCAGCACTATCGTAGTGTTGTGGAGCGAGGTGTGGTGGCTCATCAGGGGTATCTTCACACGTGGCATGAATCCCGAGAAGAGCTACTTCCTTAAGCTGGTGGTTTCGATGATTCCTGTTGGCATTGTGGGCTTTTTGTTGAGAGATAAGATGGATGCGTTGCTCGCCTCACCTTATATAATAGTCGTTGTGGGCGTGATGCTACTTGTCACCTCACTACTTCTCACCTTTGCTTATTACGCACGCCCACGTCAGCGTGCGACAATCTCCATGCGTGATGCCTTTATCATTGGCATTGGTCAGGCTGTGGCTACATTGCCAGGATTGTCACGTTCGGGTACTACTATCGCCACAGGATTGTTGCTCGGAAATGATAAGGGTGCTGTTGCGACATTCTCATTTTTGATGGTGCTGGCCCCTATCCTTGGGCAGACGCTTCTCGATGTTGTAGAGGGCGGTTTTACCATCACAGGAATAGGCATAGATGCTCTTATCGCAGGTTTTATTACGGCGTTTGTTGTAGGATGCTTGGCATGTCGCTTTATGATTGGCGTTGTGAAGCGTGGTAAGTTGATATGGTTTGCCATATATTGTGCTGTTGTTGGCTGTGTGGCTATAGGAACTTATATTTTTTAGGGGGCACCATCCCAAAACAGAGAATAACAAATTTGTAGAACATTCCTTAAATTTAAATAGATGAGTGAGTTTTCATTGAAAGGTGTTGATTTCCCCGAGGGTTATGTCGCTCTTATTGATAAGCCCTACGAGTGGACATCAGCAGATGTGGTTCGCAAGATAAAGTTTCAGCTCCGAAAGTGTGGTTATCCAAAAATTAAGATTGGCCATGCTGGAACCCTTGACCCTCTGGCTACAGGCGTATTGCTGGTTTGTATAGGTCGTGCCACGAAGCGTGTCGAGGCGCTACAGGCCGAGGAGAAGGAGTATGTAGCGGAGTTACAACTAGGCGCTACCACCCCTTCAGGAGATATGGAGCATGATATAGATGCCACATATCCTACGGAGCATATCACACGCACGATGGTCGAGGAGGCGTTGCGTAGTTTGTGTGGTGAGCGCGATCAGCTTCCTCCGCTCTATTCTGCCAAGAAGGTGCAGGGTGTGCGTGCCTATGAGTTTGCGCGTGCTGGTGAGGAGATAGAGCTTAAGAGGGCTAGAATCAATATCTACGACATGGAGCTTATGGAGTTTGATATGCCTCGCATCAAGATTCGTGTTCGCTGTAGCAAGGGTACCTACATTCGTTCTTTGGCATTTGAGATTGGTGAGGCGCTGCAGAGTGGTGCTTACCTATCATCATTGCGCCGCACACGTAGTGGAGGTTTTAGAGTTGAGGAGGGTTACACTCTCGATACATTTATGGAAAAGTTACGTGAGTGTGAAACAAAATAGCAAATTTTTCGTATAGTATTTGTTAATCATTTTATTTCAGATATATGAAGTTATCGCAGTATGGTTATGAGTTTAACGAGGATATGATTGCCAAGTATCCTACGATAAACCGTGATGATGCTCGCCTTATGGTGTTACACCGCTCTACAGGTGAGATTGAGCATCGCCTTTTTAAAGATATCATCGAGTATTTCGATGAGAAGGATATGTTTGTGTTTAACGACACCAAGGTCTTTCCTGCTCGCCTTCAGGGTTGCAAGGAGAAGACTGGTGCCGATATTGAGATATTCTTGCTTCGCGAGCTAAATCGTGAGTTGCGTTTGTGGGATGTTCTTGTAGACCCAGCGCGAAAGATACGTATCGGTAATAAGTTGTACTTTGGTGATGATGAGCTGATGGGTGCCGAGGTTATCGACAACACCACCTCACGTGGCCGTACTCTCCGCTTCCTATTTGATGGCTCTTACGAGGAGTTTAAGGAGGCGCTCTACAATCTGGGTGAGACACCACTACCTCGCTGGGTACGCGAGAAGGTGGAGCCAGAGGATGCCGAGTGGTATCAGACTATATATGCTGATAAGGAGGGTGCTGTGGCAGCTCCTACCGCGGGCCTTCACTTCTCGAAGCACCTCATGAAGCGCATGGAGATTAAGGGTATCGATCGTGCCTTCTTGACACTTCATGTAGGCCTTGGCAACTTCCGCACTGTGGATGTTGAGGATTTGTCGAAGCATAAGATGGACTCGGAGCAGTTTGTTATTACTGCCGAGACTGCCGAGTTGGTAAATAAGGCGAAGCGTGATGGTCGCAAGATTGTCGCTATTGGTACTACTGTAATGCGTGCTATGGAGACTGCAGTCTCTGTTGGTGGTATGCTTAAGCCTATGGAGGGTTGGACAAATAAGTTTATCTTCCACCCTTATCAGTTTACCTCTGCCGATGCCTTTGTCTCAAACTTCCACCTGCCATATTCAACACAGTTGATGATGGTAGCAGCGTTTGGCGGTTACGACCTTGTTATGAAGGCGTATGCCGAGGCAGCAAAGGAGGGTTATCGCTTTGGTACATACGGCGATGCAATGTTGATTCTATAATTTATTGCTATAAAACTACTCAACTATGGCAAAAAATAAAATATTGTACGTTTGTCAGGAGATATCTCCATATCTTCCTGAAAATGAGTTCTCGAAGCTCAGTCTTGATATGGCTCGCCAGATGCAAGAGCGTGGTGACGAGGTACGTACTTTTATGCCTCGTTATGGTTGCATCAACGAGCGAAGAAATCAGCTCCATGAGGTTATCCGCCTCTCGGGTATGAACCTTATAATTAACGATAACGACCATCAGCTTATCATCAAGGTAGCATCTATCCCTGCTGCTCGTCTTCAGGTTTACTTCATCGACAACGATGACTATTTCTCTCGCCGTGCAGTGTTGCACGATGCCGAGGGTAAGATTTTTGAGGATAACGATGATCGTGCTATCTTCTTTGCCCGAGGTATGCTCGAGACTGTTAAGAAGCTTCGTTGGTCACCATCAATCGTACATTGCCACGGCTGGTTCTCGGCTATCGTGCCTATGTACCTAAAGAAGGTCTTTTATGATGATCCTCTCTTTAGCGATGTGAAGATTGTTTTGTCGTTGTCTGACGATAAGTTTGATGGTACGTTGTGCCAGGAGTTTAAACAGAAGCTCGAGGGTGAGGGTATCGTGGATGACTCAATGGCAATTTTGGAGGAGCCTTCATACGAAAACCTCTACCGCTTCGTTATAGATTATGCAGATGGCGTTATTGTGACCTCGCCAAATGCCGATCAGGAGGTTGTCGAGTATGCACGTAGCCGAGGTAAGAAGGTTCTCGACTACCATGCTGGAGAAGATAAGGAGGTCTTTGATGAATACAAAAAATTCTATGATGAGCTATAAAAGGGTTTTCCACGTTGTTGCTCTACTCCTCATGGCGCTCTCTGCCGTAGGGTGTGTTACAGAGGTGGACTACGCCATGGGTGAGGAGTTTGTTCCATCGCAGCAGCAGATGGAGCTTAAGCGCCGTATCTATGAGGGTGGTGTATATAGAGACAACGGTAGCGAGGTGGAGTGTCCACTAACTACCACACGCCTATATCACACCGACTCTATTCGCTCCTCAAACATCAAGTATGGATACTTCGGTAGTGAGAATAGCGAGGAGTTTGGAAATCGCCGCGCAGGATTTATGTCGCAGATGATCTTCAGTCTCTCGCTGCCCGAGGATCGTGGCTGGGGCTATCGTCCTATTTATGACTCTATGCTGTTGTCGCTGTATATCACAGATTTTAAGGGTGATACAACAAAGAGATATCGCTTTAATGTGTATGAGATTACCTCAAATGAATATTTGAGTGATAGCCTTACCGACAATGGTGCCTATTATATAAATTTTGATCCTACGGATTATATCTCCAAGGAGCCAATCTTTACCTTTGAGTTCCCAAATCAGGAGAAGGGAGCCTACGTTGGTGATAAGTCTGACCCCCAGCCTAGCAATGTGCGTCTGGAGTCTACGGCTGCCACCGAAGCCTATATTAAGCGCTTGATGCTTCTTACGGATAAGAGTGGTAATCCTATCTCCGATACCCTTGCTGTGGATCACAATGGTATCTACGAGACAGGCAACGAGGAGGCATTTTTGGAGTATATCAAGGGTATATATATCGCCCCTGCAGAGGAGACCGAGGGTATTATGTTTGCTACGGAGCTTGAGAATACAGCATTGCTTCTCTACACACGTAGTAGATATGAGGAGGATCCAACGATTATCCGAGATACTACCTATATGGTTTACAACCTCTATCTCGACCCTACCACTTATGATTTACCATCGGAGAATGTCTCTATAAATAGTGTTAAGCACGATTTCTCGGCAACGCTAGAGGCAAATCTTCAGAAGGAGCAGCTCGCCACATGTTATGTAGATGGCATGGGTGGTGTGGTGACCGAGGTTGAGTTTACCGATGAGTTTATACAGTCGCTAGCAGATATCGTTTATCAGGCTGGTGAGGGTGCTGTGGTCTCTGTGAATAATGCCACTATGTCGGTATATCTCGAGGGTGCAGATTATGATTTCAACAAAGTGCAGGTAGACCCTGGTTTCATAACCCCACTTCTTAACTCTTCGATGATACGAATGGGTTGTTATACCGATTATATTGGTTTGCAGGGTGTTACCGACTATGTTTACACCATCGAGACAAGTAGTAATCCATTGGTTTACGATGGATATCTAAATCGCTCGTTGGCCTGCTACAAGATGAATATATCGCTATACATACAGTCGCTTATGAAGGTGGCTTCGGAGTATACTGATAGCAGTGGCAAGGTAGATTTTGAGAGCTTTGCCCAGGATAGCGACTATGATAAGTTGCGCAAGTTCTACCTAGCTCCCGCGGCATATTCGCTCTATGGCTTCAACCGTCAAGCGATATATGGCATGGATGGCGAGGTAGATGGACATAGGGCAGTAGCACCTATCAAGTTAGACTTGACATATACTATTGTCGATTAGTTTTAAAATTATTTCAATAGCATAAAGAACTATTTGAGATGCAGGAAAATTTAGTGATTGTAGAGTCTCCAGCAAAGGCGAAGACCATTGAGAAGTTCCTAGGTAAGGGCTACATGGTAAAGTCTAGCTTTGGACATATCCGAGACTTGGCGAAGAAGGGTCTCGGTGTAGACCTCGATAATCAGTTTGAGCCGATATATGAGATTCCCGATGATAAGCGCAAGGTTGTTGATGAGTTGTCGCGTTTGGCGCGTGAGGCAAAGACCGTGTGGTTGGCATCCGATGAGGATCGTGAGGGAGAGGCCATAGCATGGCACCTTGCCAAGGTGCTTCAGTTGCCTATAGATCAGACAAAGCGTATCGTATTTCATGAGATTACGCAGCGTGCCATCCTCGATGCTATCGAGAATCCACGTACCATAGACCTAAACCTCGTAAATGCGCAGCAGGCTCGCCGTGTGCTTGATCGCCTAGTAGGTTTTGAGCTATCGCCAGTATTGTGGAAGAAGGTGCGCCCAGCGCTCTCTGCAGGCCGTGTTCAGAGTGTTGCGGTGCGTCTTATCGTGGAGCGTGAACGTGAGATAATTGCCTTTAACTCTGCAGCGCAGTATCGTGTAGTAGGTCAGTTCTATTCATCGCTCGATAGCACAAAGACGCTTTTCAAGGCTACGTTGTCGCAGTCCTTTGCCACACGCAATGAGGCGGAGCAGTTCCTTCGCGAGTGCATTAGCGAGAACTTCACAGTTTCCAAGGCCGAGGAGAAGCCTGTGCAGCGTTTCGCAGCACCACCATTTACCACCTCTACTCTTCAGCAGGAGGCGGGTCGTAAACTTGGTATGAGCGTGTCGCAGACCATGTCTGTAGCGCAGAAGCTCTATGAGCAGGGTCTTATTACATAT
>JAEIGA010012030.1_pt1 | contig 13130 bp, 8 predicted proteins | sample 9270691 | NCBI WGS metagenome assembly JAEIGA01 (sample SAMN17057246, study PRJNA624740) | gut metagenome | biome: biome; isolation source: fecal sample | host: Bos grunniens | place: China: Xizang | collected 2019 | reverse complement strand
GTAAAGTTATTCCTGAATTGAATGGTAAACTTACTGGTATGTCAATGCGTGTTCCTACCCTTGACGTTTCTGTAGTTGACCTTACTGCAAACCTTGAGAAACCTGCTAAATATTCAGAGATCTGTGCTGCTATGAAAGAGGCTTCAGAGACATATTTGAAGGGTATTCTTGGTTACACTGAGGATGCTGTTGTATCATCAGACTTCTTGGGTGACAAACGTACTTCAATCTTTGATGCAACTGCAGGTATCGCTCTAACTGATACTTTCGTTAAGATTGTATCTTGGTATGACAATGAGATCGGTTATTCAAACAAAGTTCTTGACCTTATCAAACATATGAGCACTGTTGCTTACAAATAATTGATAGATCAGCTTTTCTTATAGAGATCCGGGCCTTTTGGTCCGGATTTTTTTGTTGCAGATGGTAAAAGATTTTATACATTTGCATTTGTTATCTTGGCTATCTGTGCCAAATATTGATTTGTTATGGGAATTAGAAGAAAAATATATTCTGGGTTTGTCATTCTGGGAGTTGTCCTTTTGCTGTCGGGTGTAATGGCAATATATGAGTTCGTAAATATGAGAAATAGGGTATCGCAGGTCGTTTCAGACAATGTGACAACCATCAATACTGTGAGTCTTCTGCTTAAGGTTACGGACGAGTATAATTTTGCACTTTTGAGAAGTATGGGTGATACTGGTGCAGCGGCCATTCCGGATATGAGACAAGATACCCGTTTTGCAGATTATATGGAGGCTGCCAAAGACAAGTATACCGATGTCAGGGAGATAAATATGGCAGATTCTGTAGTCTTTGCCTATACTGCATATATTCACGTGATGAAAGAGGCCAGATATGTATGGTTGGGAGAGTACCAGAGCAAGAGGGCATGGTATTTCAACAGGTTGTATCCTGTTTATATGAAGTTGAGAGGATATATACAGCAGTTGATGCAACTTTCCCAAGATTCACTCGCCGAAAATTCAAAGGATTTGAGTCATAGCTTTTATAGGACGCTTATGCCATGTGTCGTGGCTGTAGCAGTTGGTATTGTGCTGGTGATTCTTTTCAATTATTTTATAAATTTCTATTTCATTAGGCCACTGCTCTCAATTACCAAGGGTATAACCAACTATGTAATGTACCGTAAGAGTTATACCGTTCATTTCGATGGTGACGATGAGATTCAGGAATTGAACCAGAATGTGGCCGAGCTGGTGGACATTAACAAAAAGTTGGAAAAGAGGGATACAAAATTATAGCTCTTTGCATAAATTATAGTAAAAGGGAGAGTAAATGAATCTGAGAATTGTTTCAAGAAATATTGGATTGGCATTGATATTCAATGCATTCTTTATGTTTTTGAGTATGATGGTCTCTATAGTATATGACTTTGACTCATCATTCTCCCCTCTATTGCTTAGTTGTTTCATTACCGCTATGGCGGGTATTTTTCCTTTGATATTTGTCAGAAAGAATGAGAATATAAATATTAAGGAGGGCTTTACAATCATTATATTGTCATGGTTCCTCTCGTGTCTGTTTGGAATGTTGCCATATTTGTTGTGGGGAGGAGGTGAGTTCTCAATGATGAATGCATGGTATGAGAGTGTATCCGGCTATACAACAACCGGATCTACAATCCTTAGAGATATAGAATCACTGCCCCATGGACTACTTTTTTGGCGTTCTTCTACCCATTTTCTTGGTGGTATCGGAGTTGTTATCTTTATGCTTCTGATACTCCCCTCTGCAAGTACATTCAGAATGCGTTTAAGTAAAATGGAGATCTCATCACTCTCTCAAGAAAACTATAAATTCAAGACAAAACAGACCATTAAGATAATATCATCAGTGTATGTAGGGCTGACAGTACTTGCCTTCATTTTACTAAAGATTGCCGGTATGGGTTGGTTTGATGCAATCAACCATGCCTTCAGTGTGGTGGCTACCGGGGGATTCAGTACAAAGAACCTCTCAATACTCTATTATCACTCTCTCCCGATAGAGATTATAATGTCTGTCTTTATGCTTTTGGCAAGTCTCCATTTTGGGTTGCTTTACAACAGTGTGGTGACAAGGTCTTCTAAGATATTCAAATCTCCAGTTATAAAGTTTTATCTTGTAACTCTTGCAATTTTTGCTTTATTTATAACATTGGATCTCTATTTTACTGGTCATACCAATAACCTTTTTACAGCCTTCAGACAGAGTATTTTCCAGACATTATCAATGGCTTCTACAAGCGGTTTTGCAACTGCTGATACAACATTGTGGCCGAATATTTCCATTCTTCTGCTTATTTATCTTACAATACAGTGCGGATGTTCAGGATCTACAACCGGTGGTATAAAGTCAGATAGGGTATTGATATTCTTGAAATCATTTAAAGCCCAGCTTAAAAAACATGTCCATCCGAATGCTGTTGTGCCGGTGAGGGTAGGAAACCATGTGATAGATAAGGATATTGCAGTAGCTTCAGCAATGTATATACTTATATATGTTGCATTCATATTTATGGGTGCAATGATATTCTCGTTGTCGGGAATGGATTTTATTGATTCTTTCTCCTCATCAGTAGCCCATATGGGCAATATTGGCCCGGCTTTCGGTTCTGTTGGAGTATTTGACAATTACGACCATATTCCTCTTTTTGCAAAGTTCATATCTACAATCCAAATGCTGCTTGGACGTCTCGAGATATATCCTTTGCTGATGATTTTTGTAATATATAAATGGCGATAGGAGAGGAGTGCTGTGGCTGTTGAGAATTTTTTGGCTCAGAAGATGGTTGAAAACCTTAAATTTGTTCCGACACCCTGTCAGGACAATCTTTTTAAGGAGCTGGCCAACTTTGTTACCAGTGATCCAGAAGCTGAGTGGCTCATGCTTTTAAGCGGTTATGCAGGTACAGGAAAGACATCGGCAATGGCTGCTTTTATAAAGGTCTTGAAATCGTTTGGCAAAAAGTATATTCTTCTGGCCCCGACAGGCCGTTCTGCAAAGGTTCTTGCAAACTATACTGGAGCACCTGCCAAAACAATCCATAAACAGATATACCGCCAGAAGTCACTTAAAGATGGTATTGGCCAGTTTTCAATTGATCTTAACAAGAATCGTGATACTTTCTTCATAGTTGATGAGGCTTCCCTTATTACTATAGGCAATGTGACTGGTGGAAATTCCTTTTTTGGGTCGGGTGATCTTCTTGATGACCTGGTAACTTACATCAAATCCAATAGAGGAAACAAACTGCTTCTGATAGGCGATCCTGCGCAGCTGCCGCCTATAGGCATGGATGCAAGTCCTGCCCTTGATCCAGATTATCTTGCTGAGTATGGCAATTTGAGGGAGTGCTGGTTAAGGAGTGTTGTACGTCAGGAGAAGGAGAGTGGAATCCTTCACAATGCCACACTCTTGAGAAACCTTATTGAGAGTGAGAATTTTGATTTGCCGCAACTCTCGGTAGAGGGGTTTGAGGATATAAAGAGAATAACAGGTGGGGAACTGATTGAAACCATATCAGATTCAATAGACAGATACGGACTTGATGAGGTGGTTGTACTTTGCCGGTCAAACAAGAGGGCAAACAGGTATAACCTTGGTATTAGACAGAGTGTCCTTTATAAGGAGGAGCAGCTGACCAAAGGTGACAAGCTTATGATTGTAAAGAACTGCTATCAGTTCCTTGAGAAGATTCCTGAACTCGATTTTATTGCAAATGGCGATGTGGCGTGCCTTGAACGGATTGGCGGGTATGAGGAGAGGTACGGATTCAAATTTGCATCTGCAACCCTCTCATTTGCCGACTATAATAACGTAGAGATAGATGCCAAGATAATCCTTGATACACTTACATCAGAGACTCCGGCGCTCAACAGTGAGCAGCAGAAGTTGCTTTTCAATGAGGTTTATGCAGATTATGACAATATAGCCATAAAGAAAAAAAGAATTGAGGCTGTAAGGGAAGACCCCTATTTCAATGCCTTACAGATAAAATATGCTACTGCCATTACAGGCCATAAATCTCAGGGTGGGCAGTGGAAATGTGTATTCATAGACAATCCGTTTTGGGGAGATGAGATGACCCCTGATGATAAAAAGTGGCTCTATACGGCCATAACAAGGGGTGTCGAGCAGGTATACCTTGTAAATTTCAAAGATAATTTATTTAAACAGTAACAATATGACAAACAGATTTTTAAAACTATGTACATTGGGCTTGATTGCGTTCCATTTATCATTTAATCTGTGTGCCCAGAACAATGAGGAGAAGATTCCTCTGACAAAAGAACAAATACTTGGCACTTTGCCTCAAGGAATCCTTAAGGATAGGGCTTCCATAGCAGGGTGGCAGGATTCGGAGAACCTTATGATAAGGCAAAACACTTCAAGTGGCCGTCAGAATATGCTTTATAATATAAAGAAGGGAACTTTGGAGAAGATGCAGCTTGAGCAGAAAAAGGGTACACCTTCAAATAGAGGAGACAATGCCCTTATGGAGCAGTTCATATCAGTTGTGGGCAAGGATACATACAAGAAAACACTTCTTCATACATTTTCTCCCGACAGTTCCAAACTTGCCTATATCCGTGCAAATAACCTATATGTATTCTCTTTTGCAGAGAACAAGGAGACCGCACTTACCTCCGATGGTACCAATGTTCTTATGAACGGTTACGCCTCTTGGGTCTACTATGAGGAGATTCTTGGCCGTTCATCTTTGTACCAGGCATTCTGGTGGAGCCCGGACAGCAAGAAGATTGCCTACTACAAGTTTGATGACAGCAATATTCCAATGTTCCCGATCTACAATTCAAAGGGCAAGCATGGTTTCATTACCGAGACACGTTATCCCAAGGCTGGAGACGAGAATCCGAAGGTAGATGTATTTGTGGCATTTGTAGATGATCCTGCAAAGATGGCCCAATCAGAGCATGTGAAGGTTGATTTCAACAGGGATGATGACCAGTATTTTGGTATTCCTTTCTGGAATGCCGACGGCACCCGTTTCATTATTCCATGGATGCCGAGGGAGCAGAACCATCTTCTTCTTTATACTGTAGATCCTCAAACCGGTTCAAAAGAGCAGATCTATGAGGAGAAGCAGCCAACCTGGATTGACTGGATGGAGGATATGCAGTTTACCTCTGAGGGCTTCTATATGATAAGGGATTTTGAACTTTGGGAGCAGGTCTATTTCCAGTCATTTGACGGAAAGGAGCTAAAGAGAATTACAGACGGAAAGAACTGGGGCATAAGATTTATCAATGTTGACGAGAAGGGTGGGTACATTTACTATATGGCCCGCAAAGAGTCAAGCGACAGATATGATTTCTATAAAGTCAGCTTGAAAAATGGTGAAATCACACGACTTTCAGAGGGTAATTACAACTATGGAGGTATTAGATTGTCTCCAGACAAAAAATACTTTGCAGCTGTACGCTCAAACAGTTCGACCCCTTCACAGATTGTTGTTGCCTCAACCGGCAAGAAACGCAACATGAAAGTGCTTTATGACACAAAAGGAGAGAAGTTTGACCAGTATAAACTCGCTATACCTCAGATGATGTATATTACAGTTGACGGTTACAGATTGCCTGCACAGGTGATTTGGCCTGTAGACTTGGATTCAACCAAAAAGTATCCTGTATTGGTATCTATGTACGGTGGTCCTAACTCCGGTACTGTAATGGACAAATGGGCAGGTCTCTATTCCGACACCCAATGGTGGGCAAATGAGGGTGTAATACAGATTGCCATTGACCACAGGGGTTCAGGCCACTGCGGAAAAGAGGGTCTGAACTTCATGCACAGGAATCTTCTCAGCATAGAGTTGGTTGATTATATTGAGTGGATGAAAGAACTTCACAAACTTCCGTTTGTAAACAGAGATAAAGTGGGCATTACCGGTTATTCTTACGGCGGTTCAATGACAATGCTTGCATGTACAGAAGGAAACGAATACTTCAAATATGGCATTGCCGGTGGTGGTGTATATGACTGGGGATTGTATGACTCGCACTATACAGAGCGTTATATGGACCGTCCTCAGGATAATCCCGACGGTTATGCAAATACCCGTATAATGGATAAGGTAAAACACTACAAGGGAGACAAGACCAACTATGTTAAGATTACACACGGAACAAGCGATGACAATGTGCATATGCAGAACTCAATTCAGTTGATTGATGCTTTGCAGAAGGCCGGCAAACAGTTTGATTTCATGTTGTATCCAGGTGCATATCACGGATACAGGGGTGTTCAGGCAGTTCATTCAGATATTTCTGACTATATTTTCTGGTACAGACATCTTCTTGAGAAAGATGCACCTGAGATTCTGATTAAGTAATTTGCCTGTCAAAGATTGGCACCCTTCAGAGAAGTCTGTATAAACACGCGCATACACGCAAGAGAGTGACCACGTGGTCACTCTCTTTTTCTTTATATATCCCAAACCTTGCTGTTTCCGTATGGCTGTGTATTTGTAAAAATGATAAGGCCGCTTTCCTAAGTTACTTTAGAGTAACTGCCACCAGTACGGGATTGCTTTCATCGTTTAATCCTGCAGCAATCTCCTTCATTTTGGGCGAATTGTATTTGTCTGCAAGTGTGATAAAATCAAGTGCGCTTATAATTTGGTACATCTTGTTGCCGCAAGTGGCCATTACACGAAATGGCGCACCGTTGTCCAAATCATTTTCAAAGGAGCCTCTGAACTTATCTTCAACTGCACATGGCAACAGCAGTGTCTGTGACTTTAACTTATCAAATACTATCGTACCAATTCTGCTTCCTGATGGATTGAACTTTACTCTGTCACTATGTCTCATTATCATCTGGCAAATGAGCAGTCTGTTATTTTCGAAAATCCGTGTTCCTTGTAAAATGGCAGACTCCTCAACATTTGACATATCTTTTTTCAATTTATACTTTCCCGCATCAACAATGAATCTCGGGTACTTGTTGAAATTGAGGTCATAGCCGTATAAAGTGTCTGCCAGGCGGCTTATATAAGAAAGCGTATCGTTATACGTCCAGAGATCGGCATCACTGTGGCTCATTCCAAGAGTGCCAGGAGTGCCTGTTTGGGTTGGTTCCATCTCATATTTGTCAAAAGACATAGAATCCGCCATTATAATATTGTCACTCTTATCCAAAACGAATAGTGTAGGATTATCCGTAAAATAGTGGGAACCAGATAAAATGAACCTGCCCGCAAAACATCCGAATTGAGGAAGACGGTAGGTCATTACTGGAATAGAATTACCAATGTGGAAATGCTCTTTAAATTCCAAAGTGCGAAAATCATATGCCAATATCTTATTTCCGGATTGTATAAAAATCTCATTTGCAGTTATATCTGCAGCAAAACCACTAATGTGGAGATATTCGTTGGCACTATTTCCATAATCTCCAAGTTTCCCGATAAATTTCCCATCCAAATTGAAAACAAGACAATATGTTGGAGGAATACCTTCATACAAGAAAAGCAAATTTCCTATAACAGCGCTCTTCTCTTTACAAGAGAGCAGACATGAATCGTATGTCTCCAATGGTGTATACTCAATATCTGCACAATATTCACTCAGTTTGACTGAAGAGAAATCTCTTACTGCCTCCTCAATATCAATTGTGGGCAGAACAGAACCTCTCCTGCTCAGATTATTACAGCACGAGGAAAAGAGGCAAATTAATAGAACTGAGATGTATGCAAATACTCTTACCACCAATACACCGTATATTTGGTTCCCAACCTTTGCATCAAATTATTTATAATAGATTCCATGGCAAGGAACGTATATAATGCTTCAACAAATTTAACAATAATTTTTGACAAATATATGGAGTCTTCTCGGTTTCCTGATTTATGATACATGGACTAACTGTAGAGGAATCTCTTGATACTCATTTTAGGAGTCTTCTCAAAAGGTGTCTCTGCGATTTCTATTGCAGATATCTTGCTGTATGCAGGCATTTGGGCATTTACCTCTTTGATGAGACTCTTGCTGTACTCTTCTGTATTTATTCCCTCCTGTGCAATCTTTTCGGAGTCCATATAAACCAATCCTACAAGAGCAGCACCGCGGGAAACCACGATCGATTCCACAATATATGGCTGTTTGTTTATCACCGCCTCAACCTCTTCAGGATATATATTCTGGCCATTAGGAGTGAGAATCATATTTTTGCTGCGTCCCTTTATGAATATGTTGCCCTCTTTGTCCAGAAGTCCGAGGTCTCCGGTGTTCATCCAGCCATCCTCTGTGAAGGCAGCCTTTGTTGCCTCCTCATTTTTATAGTAGCCGCTCATAATGTTCACACCTTTGGCCTGAATCTCTCCTACAATACTGTAAGGGTCTTCCGAGTCAATTCTCACCTTCACAAAATCTATAGCCTTTCCACACGATTTAGGGACAAATTTCTGCCATCCCTCGTAGGCCATAAGAGGTGCGGCTTCTGTCATTCCATAACCTACGGTATATGGAATTCCAATTCTCTTCAGCCATTTTTCAACATCCGGGTTAAGGGCAGCTCCTCCCATAACTATCTCCCTGATATTGCCACCAAAGGCACCCATGAGGGTGGTTCTGATCTTTTTGAACAGCAGTTGGTTCACTCCCGGAATACTTGTGAGGATCTTCATTACCGGTTTGTCAAGCACCGGCTGCAACTTGTTTTTGTAGATCTTTTCCATTACAAGCGGAACGGTGATGAGCAGATATGGTTTAATTTCTGCCAAGGCTCCCATAAGAATTGCCGGAGTAGGCATTCTGCCTATGTAGTATATCGATGAACCTCCACATAGGGGGTAGATAAGTTCAAACATGAGACCATACATGTGGGCCATCGGGAGCATGGATACAATCTTATCATTTGGACCCGACGGTATTCTGCTTTGTCCGAACTCAACATTTGCACTGATGCACTCATAACGCAACATAACTCCTTTAGGAGAACTTGTGGTTCCGGATGTGTAGTTGATTATGGCAAGTTCCAGATCGTTGCTGTCGGGATAGTTTACGCTCTCTTTGCTGAATCCATTCGGATATTTTTCAGCAAAACTCTCTTCAATATTGTTGTATACCTGTTCTATCTCTTTTGTTGCTCCGTAGTGGAGATTGAAATCGGTTGTGGATATGACTGCCTTTACCGAAGGCATTTCAGAGATGTTGAGTTTTTGCCACAACTCATTGTCAGTAAAGAGGATAACACTGTTAGAGTGGTTTATTAGAGCCTTTACACTCTCGGGGTTAAAATCTGCAAGTATAGGAACCATTACAGCCTCGTAGGTGTTTCCTGCAAGGAATGACATACCCCAGCGTGCTGTATTTTTTGCACAAAGGGCAATTTTATCACCCTTTTGTATACCAATTTGCTTAAAGAACAGATGCAGTTTCTCTATTTGTGCTGCAATTTGGCCGAATGTAAAAGTTTCACCGCCATAATTGCCCAATGCCGGATTGTCCCAATAACTTTTTATAGACTCTTCCAGCCTTTTAAGATAATGTTTCATGCTATTTTCAAGCCTGTGCCTGTGTGATTTAGGTTTGTGTAACGGGGACAAATTTATATCTATTTTCTTAGACTTGCAATTATTATAATTTTTTCACCGCTATTGAGTGTTGTTGCAAATATGTGTTTTTCTCCACCATCTTTTATTCCCGACAGTTTTTTCACCGCATTGGTATCGAGCGGAAAGTTGCGTGCGGTAAGGTCTGCTTTGGGATATTTTGAGGCAACCTCCTTAATTGTTTTTTTGCTGAAAGGAATGCACTCTTCCACCAAGTAGATTTTGCCGGGAAACTCCTCTATAAGTGCGTCGGATGTATAAAGGTGCGTGCTTGGGGCCAATTTGTGTGCATTGAACCTCTCTGAAACAAGTTTGAATGCCCCGGCCTTAAGTATGGATTTGTTGGGCTCGTAAAGGAAGTTGCCAACCTTATTTGCATATTTGACCGTTGCCCGCTCCTCCTGGTCAAATGTGAATGAAAAGCACTCTCTGACGTTTTGTCGGGGCTTGATGTTTACAGTTTTGATAATTACACATTCCCCTAATGTTCCATTTTCACCTTCTCCATTAATTTCAGGTTCATTGCAATCCCCATTTTGTGGTTTATTTGTTGCAATGCGTGAATCATCTCTGTTTGCCAGAATGAAGAGCAGTTCCTTGCACTCATTGTCAACAGAGAGAATATGTACCTCTGAGGTTTCGGGCAGCAGTTTGAGGTTGAGTTTTATGTCTGCCATAGGGGAGACCTTGGCCATAATCACTGGAGTCTGGCTGAAGAGTTGCCCTTTAAGTTCAATCAGGTTGGGCTCATAATCCTGTAGAGATATCACTTTGCTTGACTTGTCGCTCTTGCTTCTTCTGGCCGGGTCTATGAATATGAAACCGTATGGCGCTTGCGGCAATTGAGTGATATTGTCATGGCCAATTTCAATGTTGTGGACTGATATATTATTGGCTCCCAATTTGTTGAAGTTGTAATTTGCCGCTTCGCAAAGTCCGGCGTTGCGTTCAAAATAATGGAAATTGATTTGTGAACCGTTATCATTTTCAGAAAGGCTTTCACAATCATTGTGGCTTCCTCTACCTATTTGTGACAGAAACCATGAATCTACACCCATTCCTCCGGTAAGGTCTGCTCCTGAAATCTCTCTTGAAGCATCCTCTCTCTTGTAATTTGTAACAATTTCCTCCATTACCTCCCTCTTGTACCTGCCTGTAGCTTCAGAACTGCACTGTTCGGCAGAGAGTGGAAATGGGTAGGCAAGTGCAGGATTGGAATACCAATGTGGGAGTTTTGATTTGATTTTCTGTCGGGATTCAATACAGTTTACACATAACTTTACATTCACATCAGGGTATTTGGAGGCACCGAGCAGCAATTTGCTTGTGTCGGATCCCTCATGTTTGATGATAAATTCTATATCTTTCTGTGTAAGCATAAGTTTTATATGTAATTTCTGGATTCTTCTCTTCTACCTGATCTTGTTATATTTTTCTTTCCGGATCTTTGAAAATAAACTTGTTGTAAAATTGGTTACATTCAGGGATTTTGGGCTATAAGTCTCTTGGTCATTTTGTTGAATCTTGCCAAAAAGAGTATGCTGGCAACCAGCAGGCCAACCATAAGCCCCACCCAGACACCTGCAGGGCCGAGATTGAGGATATGGCCGAAGAGGTATCCGCAAGGAAGACAGAGCAGGTAGTATGAAAATGTTGAATATATAAGGGGAATCTTTACATCCATTAGTGCCCTCAATGAGGCAAGGCCTGAGAGTTGCATAGCATCAAAGACCTGATATACAGCACACATTACAAGCAGCAGGGAGGCCGTTGGAATTACCTGCTGGTCTGTAGTAAATAGAAGCGGTATCCGGTTCCTGAATATAACGTAAAGCACTCCTGCCATACCCATGAATGCTGTTGCCATGTGCATTGCCGCAAAACCGGCCTTTCTTGTTGCCGGATAATCCTTTTCACCCAATTGGTGCGAAACCCTTATGGTTGCAGCCGCACCAATGCCCTGTGCTATCATGAATGAGAATGTACTCATTGTCATTGCCACCTGATGCGCTGCAAGTGCTATTTTGCCGAACCATCCAACCATAATGCCGGTGAGACTGAATGCAGTAACCTCAATGAGTCCCTGTACGGCTATTGGAAGTGATGTGCCCAACAGCTCCTTGATTTTCCTCTTTTCAAGGAATCTCTTTTCAAGAAGATCTGTGAAGAGTTTGTACTCCTTTACTGTAAATATGAGTATTGCAAAACTTATGAGCATTATGACCCTTGAGATCAAAGTGGCGAGAGCTGCGCCTGAAACACCCATCTGGGGCACTCCCCATTTGCCGAAGATAAGTATCCAGTTGAGGAAGATGTTGAGTATATTGCTACATACAGTAATGTACATTGCATACTTGGTTATGCCAATACCCTCTGAAAAATTCCTTATTGTAAAGAAAACGATGAATGGCAGAATGGAGAGTACCATTATTTTGTAGTATGATTTTGCATATACAAGAATATCCGGATCCTGACCCATAAACTGCATAAGCGGCATAATGAGCGCCATGATTGCCATTACACAGATGCTCAATGCAAAATTGAGTACAAGGGCATTCTGAAAATATCTGGTAACCTCCTTGTAGTTGCCGCTGCCGTAGTTCTGTCCGGCGTGTGGTGTAAGACCTTGAGTAAAGCAGATGCAGAAGGCCATTCCAATCACAAAGATTGTGTTGGCAAATGATACTCCGGCAAACTGTGTTGTGCCAAGATGTCCCACCATTATGTTGTCGGCCATCTGCACTACCATCTGTCCGGCCTGAGTGATCATAACAGGAACGGCAAGATTTATATTGCTTTTGTAGAACGGTATATACTCTTTGAAATTGAACATTTCCTCTAATGTTTGCGTAGATAATTTTCTTTCACTATTTCATTTGAGCATGCAAAGATACTATAATCTTTTAGTTTTGAGTTTTCAGTATCAGATGAGCACCTCATATCATCTTTAGTTTACTTTTTAAAGTATGGATAGGAATATTGAAAAAAATGTGTTTTCTTTGTAATATTATAAATATGAAGAAAAACATGAAGAAGAAGTCTGTGGTATTGATCTTGCTTGTGCAAATAATTTTGTCTTGTGCAAATAATACAAATAATGTAGATACAAGGATGAATGTATATACACTTGCAGTTCCCGAGCATTATAAGTATTTGGATAGTAATATAAAAGTTTCGTACGAAGTCTTGGTATTGGATGTCTGTAATGAGGATGCATTGCTGCCCGATATATCAGAATTGCATATACACAACAATAAACTATATATAAGAGCAGCTGGGGGAGTTTATATTTTTGATGATAAAGGAAACTATATTGACAAATTGGAGCAAGGACGAGGTCCTGGTGAATTTTTAGGGGCATCAGATATACTCATAAATGAAGATGAAGAATTGGAAGTCCTTTCCAGAACTGATATATATAAATTCACTCTAAATGGGGATTTTATTGATAAAGTACAGCTCCCCAAGAGATTATTTGTAGAATTTGCGAAAATAGGTAACAAGTACTTGTTGTCAACACCGAGAATAACAAATAAAACAACCCATTTCT
>JAEIGA010012029.1_pt1 | contig 13130 bp, 9 predicted proteins | sample 9270691 | NCBI WGS metagenome assembly JAEIGA01 (sample SAMN17057246, study PRJNA624740) | gut metagenome | biome: biome; isolation source: fecal sample | host: Bos grunniens | place: China: Xizang | collected 2019 | reverse complement strand
TCTACAACATCGAATTGAGATACAGATTCATTGATTTCAAGCTATGGAATCAGAACATAGCCTTCGCTGTGAGCGGATTTACCGATGGTACACATGTTTTCAAGGGATATGACATGACCATGAGCGATGCAAAGAGAACCGAACTTGCATCTACCCCTGAGGGCTTGTACAAGCTTGGTCTGTATAACACTTATGTGAATACTAACCTCACAAACAAGAAGGGCAAACACATCACAGATGGATTCCACGGCTCTGCAGGAGCGGGTCTGCGCTTCATCATGAACGAGAACTTCATCGTGGCATTCGAGTATGCACGCTGCTTCAACAAACAGGATGGAGACGGAGCATTCTACATCAACATCGGCTTCCTTTTCTAGAAAATTACTCTTGTTATTCTTCGCAGAATTTCGCAATTTTGCAGAGATAAACGAATTCGGGGTCTGCTTTGAGTCGTGAATCAAAGCAGACCTTATATTTTCCCTTTGAAGAAACTACAGACATGCATATAGGAATAGCCGGAAACATAGGTTGTGGAAAGACAACCCTCACAAGGATGCTTGCAGAGCACTACGGATGGACACCGAAATTCGAGTCCGTGACCTACAACCCCTATCTCGAGGATTACTATAAGGACATAGAAAGGTGGTCATACAATCTGGAGACCTATTTCCTTGCGCAAAGATTCCAGGACCTGCTTGAGATAGCAAAGTCTGATGAGGTAATCATTCAGGACAGAACCATCCTTGAGGGCGTGCATATATTCGTAGCTAATAACAAGGCCATGGGAAACCTTTCTGACCGTGATTTTGAGACATATATGCACCTGTTCAACCTCATGATGTCAATGGTCAGGGAGCCGGATCTTCTCATCTACCTTAAATCTTCAGTCCCTACTCTCGTATCACAAATCCAGAAGCGCGGACGTGACTACGAAAAGAGCATAAGCATCGAGTATCTGAGCAACCTTAACGAGAGATATGAAAAATGGATTGCAGACTACAAAGGCAGGGTCTTGATCATAGAGGCAGATGATCTTGACTACGAGCATCGTCCGGAGGACTTCGCCTTTATTACAGACAAGATTGACGCACAGCTTTTCGGACTGTTTTAGCACATAGTATCAACTGACAGCAATACCATTTTCTCTCTCAGGTCGCTTCGCGAGCCTACCCGGCAAAATGTTCGAGAAAATGGTATTGCTGTCCGTTATATGTCTGCCGATCAGAATCCGGGTAGTGGCATCAGCGCAGCCGGAAGCAGAAGCAGGAAGCCCCCTACAAGAAGCAGCAGGATAAACTTCCAGACCCAACGCAACCATTTCGCATATTGGATCTTCGCTACAGACAGCACAGCCATCAGAACGCCCGAGCATGGGGTAATCATATTCGTGAATCCGTCTCCAAACTGGAATGCCAGCACCGTGGCCTGACGCGACAGACCTATCATATCCGAGAACGGAGCCATTATCGGCATGGTTACAGCTGCCTTTGCCGAAGCCGAAGGAATGAACAGATTGAGAAATGTCTGTATGCCGTACATAAGTCCCAAGGCCCCCGTCTTCCCTGCCCCTTCGAGCGACTTAGCCATGGAATTCAGCATAGGATCGATTGCATTACCATTCTTGAGGATGTAGATGATTCCCGCAGCAAATCCAATTATCAGTGCCGCTGAAAATATATCCTTGGCACCAGCCACAAACTCCTTTGCAATCGAGTCAGCCGAACCATCCGCCGCAAAACCGGCTGCAATTCCCAATGCCAGGAATAGCGCACATATCTCAGGAAGATACCAGCCATAGCCCATCACGCCCACAACCATGAAGACAATGGTGAACATCAGCATGTTCAGGATGTACATCTGGGATGAACTTCTAAGAGAAATCAGCGAAAACAGGACAAAAAGACCGTCTGCCACCCACAGAAGCCATGGAGCCGCAAATGTGCTTTGACCTATCTTCACAATGCAATCTCCGGCATAGAACACGCTGAACAGGACCAGAGCCACAGTAATGAGCACAAAACATATCCACGCACTCAGCCCAGCCTTCACTTCCTTTACTGTCTCGATCTGAGTTTCATTCCCGGCATCAAGCGGGCGCTTGACTTTTGCCGCATAGACCAGTACCCATATTATGGCTACAGCCATGAGTACAGCCCAACATATTGTCCTGTACTCGATACCGGAAAAAAGAGGCAGGCCAGACATATCCTGCGCTATGCCGATTGTGAAAGGATTCAGCATCGCGCCTGCAAAACCGACGTGAGCCGCCACATACACCATGCAGACGCCCACGATTTCGTCATAGCCCAAAGATTTCGCCAAAGGAATCACCACAGCAACAAATGCTATCGTCTCCTCACTCATGCCGAAAACTGCCCCAAATATGCCGAACAGGAGCATTACCAATACGATCACAATGTTCCCTACCCCAAGTTTTCGGATGAGTCTGAAACGCTCCAGTTTGCGAGCCTTGGCTATGAATCTGCAGATACCGGCATCCACCGCCTTAGTACTGTTCACAACCCAGAACGCGCCACCGATGATCAGCACGAATGCAATGATACCTGCCTGCTGGCTGAATCCCTCAAAAAGTGCAGAAAAGACCTGCCATGTCTGAGGCACACCGCCGGGTATAAACCAAGTGGCTACTGCACAGAGCAGTAGCACACTGAAAATTATCACATATGTGTTTGGAGTCTTCATCAATATACCAGTTCAACCTTATCGATCCATAATTTCGATGAACTGCATCCAGTGAAATAGTCACCGAACTGGGATGCCGCGCAAGATATGATGATGTGCGTCGGTCTCTGGTCAAGAGTCTTATAATCCAGAGGAATCGTATATTCACACCAAACATCTGTAGAAGATGTCACCAGGTCTAAACCGTTCAGCCGGTAGCCGTTGTGATGCAGGATCAGCTCTCCGTAAGCAATTGTATTCTCATCAGTCGAGAAGTTCACAAAGGTCTTCGGATCCGTGGTGTTCACATGAACCGGGCTATCCTTTGTACCGCCATATTCCCTTGCGGTCCAGGTTCCCAATGCAAACTTGATCTGAGCACGGTCATAGTCATCGTTAGTCAAGGTAACACCGACTGGAGAGCCCTTGATGATATCCATCTTGGAGGTCTTGTACTTGCAATACAGTTTCAGAGCCGAAGGTCGGGTTGTCCAAGGACGTCCGAAGTTCACTTTTCCTCCCTCGGTGTTGACGAGTCCTGCGAACTGTCCTGTGAAAAGATTACCTGCCGCAAGGATTCCGGCCATCTGACTTGTCTGGGCACATACTGACTGCTGGCCATCAACCTTATCATTCTTATCTACAGTCGTGATGATGATACCCATATTCGCCGAACCGTTCACACCTTCAGAGCCTTCACCGTTACCAGAGCCCCAGAACATATACGAACCATCCTCTACCCCGCAGTCCGGGTCATAGAACTTGTAATAGTTAGCATTCAGCACAAGGCTGACATGTTCGAAACTTCCGTTAGGAATCAAGGTAGCAGGATCCGTTGTAAACTCCTTGGCCTCAGATGTATCCGAGCCACAGATTGCGACAACTTCGTATGTCGTCGATGGCTGCAGGCCATTGATAAGGGCCACGAATGTTCCTCCATCCGCACTCACATCCTCAGGGTTGACATCAATCCACTCTGACTGTCCCTTCTGTCTGTACTGGAAACGATTATCCTTGCCGGCAACTCCCAATGCTGTGACATACGCCTTATAAGTCCACGGATTCACATCGGTAACGCTGACAGTAAGATCCGTTTCCTCTACATATAGAGTCCAGTGTTCCACTATGCCGAACGCCTTAACATCAATGGCAGCTCCATCTGTAAAGTCCTTCAATTCAGAGAGCTCCTTCGAATATTCGGTAATATCACGAGGTCCCAGTTTCAAAGCTGTCACATTGATTTCCGAAAGATCTGTTCCCTCTGAAACCATTGCCACCGCCCTATGGTTATACTCGTCGATAATACTGCTTCCAACCTGTCCGTCGACATTGAAATAACGTTCGATGTTTCTTACCGCCTTTAATGTCCAGACATACTCCTGGTAAGTGCTGATCTTAAACTTCAGTGGTTTGGTCAGATCGTGGATTCCTTCAAGATTCATTGACGCAACAGCGATTTCTTCCGAGAAAGCAACCTTGTTGATGACCACCTTTCTAAGATCGGTAGTTTCAGGCAGATATATGGTCACGAGCTGTTTATCTGTATCAATCTCTACATTCAAAGCATCATTCACATCTATCGAAGTCACAGCCGGCACAACAATCGGATAAGGCAGGTCATTGGTAATACAACCTGTCAGAAGCATGAATGCAGCAAATATGAAAAGCAATATCTTCTTCATCCTACAAATGTATTGTGAGTCCGAAACTCAGGTTCAACAGATTCAGGTTCGCCTGCGCCTTCCATCCCTGATGGCTTCCTGCCACAGCCCCGTTCTCATATGCCTTGGTGACATTATATGACATGTCAATGATAGAAATATTCGCCTGAAGGGAGATGTTGTTCATCGGGAAATATACAACGCCCGGGGCGAATGCGAAATTGACCTTCTGCTTTAAAGAAAAGGCATCTTCCGAAAAACGTGTATTGGTCCTCGTATACCCAAGGATATAATCCCAGAATATTCCGAAGCGTCCCTGCTTGTCGATTCCGATGTAAGTCCTCTCGAATATGCAGCCCCCCATTGCAGTAGAAACAGCGCTGACCTTCGGTACATCAAGACTGAGATTGCCCAACAGGTCAGCTGTCGCACCGTCAAGCATACCGTTCATCTTGGTATATCTGAACTTCACGCCAAGAGCATGATTGTTCTTGTATGTATACGAGGCTTCTGGAGCAAGACGAAGCATCGAGGCCCTGGCATTGACGCCCTGCAGGAGAAGCATATAGTCATTGCTGTCACTATTGAAATCTGCATACATGACCGATAGCCCGCACTGCCACTCCCCTTTGGGAGCTATCAGACGGTTGACAAACCTACGCTGCTTTGTCGTGTCCTTAGGAGCGAGTTCTCCACCGAGAACAACCGTATCCCTCTTGCCCTTGTTCTGTCCAAAGGCAGGAGCGGCTGCCATCATCATCAGGCATACCGCGAAAATTCTTACAATTGTTCTCATCATAGGAAATGATATGAAAGTCCTACTCCAAGGGAGAGGAGGTTAATCATAAAGCCTGCTGAAGTGGATTCTGTCATACCCATATTGATCTGATTTGTCTTCTGATCAGACCAATTATAGCTCACGCCAAAGATACCGACATTCACCTCTAGGGCCAATCTGTCTGTCAGAAATGCGATGAGACCAGGGTCCACTGCAAGTTCAAGAGAATATGCCTGATCATATGTTCCCAACACATTCTCAACACCTGCATTGAACACCTTACCCTGCTTCAATGAACCACCCAGCTGCAGGTCCGCAAACATGGCCACCCTCTTTGAATTGCCAAACGGTATATATGCTCTGAATACACCATAAGCTGAATACTTATGCTGGATCTGATAGCAGTCCTTTGCGCTCATCTGTACCCCAGCAACGGCAAGTTCAGCAGACGAAAGGTCAAACATATTCCTTTTATATGACCCTTTCAATCCCACTGCCATATTATCCCTGAAGGTATAAAGAACCTTCGGATTTACTGAAACCGAGTAACCGTCTGTATTTATATTGCTTATTACCAGAAAGTTATACTTATCATTGATATGCTGGGAATATTTTGCAGTTCCTCCGACAGTCCACGTTCCTTTCTCTATGAAAGGAGAAGACGGCACAGCCTCATAGCCACGATCATAATGCTGAGCCTCGGCGCAGAACGCACCGAGGGCCAACATTAATATTATAATTGAAAATCTACGCATTTAAGATTTAGTAAACAAGTTCCACCTTGTCGATCCAGAGCTTCGAGCTGCTGCATCCGGTGAAATAGTCTCCATACTGAGATGCTGCACAAGAAATGACGATGTGTGTCGGATATGCATTGAGATTACGGTAATTAAGTGGAATGGTGTACTCGATCCAATTTGAAGTTGAAGTCGACACCTTGCCTTGTCCCTGAACAGTATAGCCGTCGTGATAGATAATCAGGCCACCGTTTGCAATTGTGCTGCCGTCGGTATTATAGTCAACGAATGTTGATGGCACGGTAGTGTTGATATGAACAGGAGAGGCTGGAGTTCCACCATAAGTCTTGTAGTTCCAGGTTCCGATTGCAAACTTGATCTCGGCACGGTCATAATCACTATTGCTAAGGCTCACACCAGATGGCATGCCCCCGATGATATCCATCTTGCCAGTAGTATATTTACAATATAGCTTCAGAGCAGTAGGACGACTTGTCCAAGGACGTCCGAAGTTCACTTTTCCTCCTCTTGTTTCTACCAGACCGGCAAACTGACCTGTAAAAAGGTTACCTGCCGCAAGGATTCCGACCATCTGGCTTGTCTGGGCACATACTGACTGCTGGCCATCAACCTTATCATTCTTATCCACAGTCGTGATGATGATACCCATATTTGCAGAACCGTTCACACCTTCCTTGCCTTCTCCGTTACCTGAGCCCCAGAACATATAGGAGCCGTCCTCTACACCGCAGTTAGGGTCATAGAACTTGTAGTAGTCCTCTCCTGAAACTTTGCTCACATACTCGAAGCTGCCGTTAGGAATCTTAGGTGCAGCCTCTGTCGTAAATGACAAGGCATCTCCGACCTGCTCGCCATCGATCTTGAGGACATACGAATAAGTCGTGCTTGGAGTAAGACCTGTCAGGTCTGCAATCCATGCTCCGTTGCCATCAGCTGCCGCAGCCTTTGTATTCCATACAGAACCATCAGATGAATATGCAAATTCTATTGCCGACTCCGCAAACTCTTTTGGATCCGCATCTGCATGAACTACTGCATGGCTAGCCCAGATTTCAAACGGCGAAGAAGCTGCAAGACCGGTTGCAACCGGCTCGAAGACTATCGTATCATCAAAGACATCTGTACTGTAATCCACATAAAGACCGAAATTGAGGTCTCCATCCTTGATAGTGTACTTAAGATTCATCTTATAGAGCTTGCCGGGGAGGATATTCTCAATCTCGCCAGTCTTGACAAACTCACTGCCATCCTTTGTAAGAGTTCCCCTGAACTCCCACTTGAATGAAGGCTCGATAAGATTCTTGACGATGAAATAGCCCTCTGCGCCGGACTTTGCCTGGTCATAGACAAGTCTTGTTGCCGAATTATCCTTGTCAAGGCAGATTGTAAGAGTGTAGCCGGCATTGAAGTTCTCGGCAACAGTAGGATCGAACGATACATTCGAAACGGCGTTGTTTACATAAGCCGTAACCTCGACACTCTGAGACTGATTGGCAAATATCTCGAAATTTTCAGAACCCTTGTAGCTCTTGTTTTCCCAAGATGCCACAGCAGGGTTTGCAGCAACGATTTCTCCTGCCTCAACGTCAACCCTGTACTTCGCTGCCTTCAGATAGAATGGAGAAGGCATTTCATTATAGTTGTACGACCTGACAAGACCTGTAAAGTCGGCATTATAGATTTTTACCTTGGCTGATGCATAGAGTTCATCCTGCGTGAAAGCCTTGGTCTTGTCACTGAGAGACATGCCCACCTGAAGTGTACCATATCCCTCTGGTGACTCGTTTATTTCCTGCTTGTGGCAAGCCACCGATGCAGCTGCAGCAGCAATCAAAAGGAAAGTATTAATCTTCTTCATATCCATTCCTCCTTACTCTACTATCATAGTTACAGCGATCTGATTCTTACATCCTGTCTGGTCAAGAATATACATATTGAATGTATGCGTACCCTTGTAGTTAAGGATTGCCTCCTGTGCGGCACTCAGGTCAAATGCGACCTCTGTCTTACCGAGAAGTTCCACACCATGAGGGAATGGCACCACGTCAAAGATGACACCATTCTGTGCAGAAGGATAGATAAGATTGAGAGAAGTTGCATCGGCAGCTGCCACTGCGGAAGCAAATCCGTCATTGTCAGTGCTGATATCCACTCTGAACTGGAGAATTCCGTTTGGAACGGTAGCCTTGAGCTTGATTGCCATCTGTCTCTCGCTCATAGGAACTATCTTGAGAGCACCAAGGTCAGTGATGTCAGCATCACATCCTGCCTCGTAGTCAGGAAGGAGGGTGATACCGCCGTCGCCCTTAGGAGCATCAGGATCCTCACCGAGGATGAGTTCGTCTGCCGGAGTCACCACGCTGTTCAAGGTCACATCGCTGATCAGGTCATCGATCTGGATTCCGAATGTTGCATTACCCTGCTCGTTCTTCTTCTGGATGAACTTGATCTGACGCCACTGTCTTGGAGCGACACCTGTAACGACAGCCTTCATCTTCTGGTTCTTTCCATCGATTCCACCCTGGAAAACAACTTCAAGGGTGCTTCCCTCAACTGCAAAATAACCGGCACTCTGGTCGTAACGCTTGTCAGCAGTAAGGTTGTACTCAAGCGGATAACCGGCCTTCAGGGTAACGGTAGTCTTACCTGCGCCTGTAACACATGCGAGGAATTCATCGCTGTACGAGACGGTCACCTTGCACTGAACGAGAGTACATGTAAGGTCTCCGATCGAAGTCACCTCACCAGCTACGATGGTAAACTGCTTTGACGCTCCATAGATTGGAGTCTCAAATGCAGCTGCAGGCACTTCCTGATCTGAAGAGGATGCAACCAGAGTGTAATTGCCCGCAGGCAGGCTCAACTGGTCATTGTTATTCTTGATCTCAGAATATGGTTTCCTGAGCACCTCGATTTCATCTGCATCCAGAATTGAAATGGTATAGTTGGTAGGAGCGGCTGTCGCCTTAGTCTCCACAGTTTCATCAACAAGGATCGAGAATTCACCGAAAGAGAGATATCCATTTCCCTCCGTATTCTTGATTGACGATTTCTGACAGGATGCGAACAACGCGATCACTGCAGACATAAGTATGATAATTTTCTTCATATTCTTATCTCCTATTATTAGTTGAGTTCGATATCTCCAAGATCTATGGTCTCTACCGTATCGTTAAAATACAATGTAACAGTCTTGCCACCGACACCATCAACATCGAAAAGACATGTATATGCCTTTGCTGGAGCAAGTCCGGTAAGTTCCTGAGAGAAACTTGAAACCTGACCTACCTCGTTAGTGCATTTTCCGGTGATCGAAAGACCGTATGCATCCACGAAAGCTGCCTTGTCCTCACCCTTGACATATTTTGCCAGTTCCACACTGCCGCGCACAAGAGAGAAGGAGTAATCCTTGAAATAGTTTTTGAATGTCTCTGTACACTCTACTCTGACAACAGTGTTGCCGAGAGCTACAGGAATCACAACGTCTGTGATCTGGTCTCCCGTCACAGTGAAGGTCTGAGTACCTTCGAAGTATGGCTTGTCAAAGCCCTCATTCTCAAGGTCACCATAGCTTGCATTAGCGGTATATTCACCTGCAAGAAGTTTAGTCTCAGGATCCCAATCATTGATCAGGCCGGACCAGAAAACTCCACCTGCAGCATCAACGATGCTCACCGTGAAGTTATCCAATGATGGTAAAGTAGTGTAATCAGAAACGTTACTCTTTGTAACATCCTCAAGCACTTGGTCTTGATTAATGGACAGGTCCACTGTACCATAACTTTCTGATTGAGTTTTAGCACATGATGCAAAAAGCACAACGACTAAAAAGCTTAAAAGAAGTTTGACTGTTTTCATTATATGTTATTGTTTTATATATACCTTGATATCATCAATGTAAACGTAGTAGCGCGCATTTGCAGCAAAGTATCCCTTTGTCAATCCGGAATCGGCAAAGAATACAATCCTGGTATTGGAAGATGCACCTTGAATTGTATGAGAAGCTGGTGTTAATACTGACAAGTCAGTCGGTCCTTTATTACCCGAATCATACACAATCGTTGCGCTTGAACTTATATTATCACTCTTCACACCATTGATTGCCGATGAAGTGGAAGTATGATATCCGACACGATACCTTGCATGGTTATTGTCTGACACATCGATATTCCAAGCTATCGGAATCGCAAATCCGTAGCCATATTCCACTACAATGGTTGCGTTAGCCCCAGGCTTCAGATTAGACAATGCAGGGGTATCCAATCTTCCGCAATATCTGGCTACAGCTCCCAATCCACTTTCATAATGACAGTTGATACGGATGCAGTCTCCCTCTATGACAGAATATCTTGCAGCACTCCAACCATTCGTAGAAAGCACCCCATTGAGAGAGTATCCTCCAACATTCTGATCACCAGAACCTGGCGTATAGGAATCATTATGAGTGCTAGATACAGCAGTGCTGAAATCCTCATAAAGAAGGTAAGGTACATCACCCACATTCAGCGTAGCATTATCTCCATCCACCTTGAGCATAGATGCAGTCATAGGCAGATTCACAAGAGCATGATTGGTCTCGAAACTAAGCGTTGCGTTTCCTCTTGAGACAGCATTTATTATGGATTCATATTTTGCCTGACCTTGAGCACCATTGAACTCCTCCTCATGAGAGAAATGGCTGTAGGCTCCGGTTGTGTTGGCAAAATTATACAGGACTGTACTTCCTGAGGATATCTTCACATTCCACAGAGCCTCACCTATATAATTATCACCTACATTTATAGTAAGTTTGTGACATATCTGCGCTGCTCCTAGAACAAGTCTTACCGGGGTTGATCGTCCTTCAAGAAAGCTTCTGCCAGCGAGAGAGATAGGATCCAATCTATATTTATGACCATTTGAATATACGGTCAGTTCCATATAGTCGTCGTCTCCATATGTGCTGGTATAAGGAATTATTGCAGCACACGCAAAGTTGGCTTCAGACATGTCGGATGCCGGTCTGACCTTTTCTCTAAGGTCAAGTGTAAGATCCCTGCTTCCACTGTCAATTCGCATCAGAGATGCAGGGTCGGAAACATCAAGATTCACGGATCCGACAATCGACTTCGGCATCCTGATTATGATGTCGTCGATCTCGACTGACTGATTATCCGCTGTTGCCGGAAGCCAGAAACGGAACTGATGCATCTTCCTTTTCATCGACATTTCGAATGGTCTATAGTCAGACTCTTCGCTGATTGCGCCAAGTGCTCCGGCTTCCATAGGGACTGCAAGCATTATGTCGGCACCGCCACCTGCCTTACCATCCTGTACTGACGGCACTGTAAAATACGCGCGGGTTCCGCTTGTTGAATTAGGCGCAGGATAACAGCTATAATAGGTATAAGTACCTTCCGGCATGGCAGAATCCAGAGTGGATGTAAACATACCGATAGGACCATCAATTCCGTATGTCGTGAATTTCCGATTGGATAGAGTATATGATCCGGATGCATCAACTGCCCACAGAGCAATTTCATCACCCTGAACCCAGGATGCAGACAGACCGTTCTCCAGCATCTGGGTACGCGAACCACCATTGCCGGCGGCATAAAAACCGACAGTGACCGGTTCAGATTTATTATGACCTTCAGGCAGGCCTTCCCTCTGACATGAGATTGCAGACAATGCGATTGTCAGACATAGAATTTTGGGGACCTTTCCTATTGAAAGTAGTCTCATTATAATTTGGTTTAGAATCTTATTCAGCCCGCAAAGATAAATATAATTTATCAAACGGCAAAACCTCGGCACCTACCGGCCATAACGTGGTGTTTTTTCAAAAATTATTCGTACTTTTGCACGATTATGTCTTAATAGAATTATGGCAAAAGAAGTAATAAATAACAACGGCAACTACACTGAGGATAACATCAAAACCCTCGAGTGGAATGAGCATATCCGCCGTAGAGCGGGTATGTATGTGGGACGACTCGGAAACGGAGAAGACCAGGGAGACGGAATCTACGTGCTTCTGAAAGAGGTCGTGGACAACTCCATCGATGAGTTTGCAATGGGTTTTGGAAAAAATATCCAGATTACCATCGAAGGCAAGGAAGTGACGGTAAGGGACTACGGACGAGGAATTCCTCTGGGCAAAGTCGCTGAGGTAGTCAGCAACCTGAACACCGGAGGTAAGTTCGATGACGAGGCTTTCCAGAAATCCATCGGTCTGAACGGTGTAGGTACAAAGGCCGTGAATGCCCTTTCGTCATATTTCTATGTAGAGTCTTACCGTGACGGCGAGAGTGCGTATGCTTGTTTCTGCCGAGGAGAAAAGACAGATGAAGGACGCCGAGAGACCAAGGAAAAGAACGGAACATTCGTAAAGTTCATTCCGGATTATGACATGTTCGGAGACTTTACATATAATATGGAATATGTAGAGGCGATGGTCAAGAACTTCTCTTACCTGAAGAGAGGCTTGACCGTGACTCTGAACGGAGTGCCGTACAAGTCCGAAAACGGTCTTCTTGATCTGGTGAACGACAGCCTGTCGGAGACTCCCCTATACTCCCCTATACACCTTATCGGAGACGACATCGAGGTCGTGCTCACTCATGGAAACAGCTACGGAGAGAATATAGCATCGTTCGTAAACGGACAGAACACCCGCGAGGGAGGTACGCATCTGGCTGCCCTCAGGGAGGCAGTGGTAAAGACGCTCAAGGAGTTCTTCAAGAAGGATTATGCACCGGAAGACATACGTCAGGGCATCATCGGAGCCATAAGCATACAGATTCAGGAGCCTACGTTCGAGGCTCAGACAAAGACCAAGCTCGGATCCACATACATGTGGGAAAAGAACAAGAAGGATGAGGACGGTAACATCATATATGACAAGGGACCGACAATCCGTTCGTTCGTAAACGACTTCATCAAGACCAATCTGGACAACTATCTCCACATGCACAAGGAGATTCCACCTGTGCTTCAGGAGAAGATCATCGCCGCAGAAAAGGAACGCAAGGAGATCTCCGGCATCCAGAAGAAGACTAAGGAGAGAAATAAGAGAACCAACATCTACAACAAGAAACTTCGTGACTGCAAGCTTCACTACAACGATAAACTTCCAGCATCGAAGAAGGAACTTGCAGAGCAGACCAGCATCTTCATCACTGAGGGAGACTCAGCAAGCGGAACCATAACACAGGCACGTAATGCAGAGACACAGGCAGTGTTCTCACTCCGCGGAAAGCCTATCAACTG
>JAEIGA010012028.1_pt1 | contig 13130 bp, 13 predicted proteins | sample 9270691 | NCBI WGS metagenome assembly JAEIGA01 (sample SAMN17057246, study PRJNA624740) | gut metagenome | biome: biome; isolation source: fecal sample | host: Bos grunniens | place: China: Xizang | collected 2019 | reverse complement strand
CCTACTTTTTCAGGGTTTTGAGACTTAAGAGCTCCAAATTGCTCGTAAAGATCTTTGTTTTTAATCTCAGTACTTTCGATAGTCTTGCTAAGACTTTCTTGTACTAATGAGAAACCGTTCAAGACATCAGTTGATACGTTCAATGCTAGCATCGCTGTTAGCACGATGTACATCATACTGATCATCTTCTGCCTCGGTGTCTCTGGACAATTCGCTGCACTCATATTATTATTGTGTAGTTTTTTAAGTTAATGAATCAGTTATTAAATTCTAGCACCAAATGCATTTAACATGTTGCCATAAACGTTGTTTAGGCTGCTAACTTGTTGTGTAAGTTTAGTTGCTTGGTCTTTGAATTGTTCTGTTTGAGCAGAAGCTGCTTGCATTGCAGAACCGATTTTGTTAAGGTTGGCGTTAACACTTTCAACGATTTCTGCTTGTGCGCTGATGCTCTTAACTTGCATTTCGTAGCTTGCGTTGATAGCAGAAAGGTTTTTGGTGATACCTTGCATTTCTTTCATATAACCTTCAGCGTCAGATGCAACATTAGCCATGCTTTCAGCAACAGTTTTGTATGAAGCGAATAGTGAGTCTGAAGAGTTTTTAAGTGATGATTGAGTAGCAGCGAAAGATGCGATAGCATCAGAAGCAGCGTTCATATTTCTAGCGTAGTTTGAAGATGCAGAAACTGCAGCTGTAACGTCAGAAATTTGAGAAGCTGTTTCGCTAAGTTTACGGATACCTTCGTTTAGTTTTTGAACATCGCTTTCTGATAGTTTACCAGCTTGTGCAATGTCGTCGATAGAGTTGCCAGCTTTAGAAGCTGCTGGAGCTGGAGCTGCAGCGCCCATGATAGGACCACCTTCACCACCTTCTAGTTGTGGGAATACTAAATCCCAGTGGTATTCTTTGTGTGGATCTTCAAATGCTGAAAGAGCGAATAGGATAGCCTCGGTAAGCATACCTGCTGTTAATAGTACTGCTGCACCAGGAAGGTGAAGAATTTTGAATAACGCACCGATGATAACGATAGCTGCACCGAAACCATATGCATAACCTACGATTTTTTTGCCTTTAGGGCTGCTTAAAAAGCTTTGCTTTGCCATAATTTAAGTATTTAATTATTAAAGTTTATAATATATTTTATTGTTTAATCTCTTTTTTAGTTTTGATAGTTAGCTCCGATAACACTTCTTACGCAACGGAAACCGATGTAAGAACGAGCTTCTGTTTGGTATTCGTATGTGCGAGCACCGCATTGTAGGAAGTAACCTATGTCTTTCCAAGAACCACCTCTAATAACTTTACGAGTCATGATTTGAGGGTCGTTTGATTTAGAGTTGTAGTTGTAGCTTGGGTTTAGGTCATTTACGAAGCTATAGTTAGATTCGTGGTATGCTGATGATGTCCATTCTGCTACGTTACCTGCCATGTCGTATAAACCATAGTCATTTGGAGGGAATGAACCAACTTTAGCTGCAATCATATAACCATCTACAGTATAGTTACCGTGCATTGGTTTGAAGTTGCCAAGGAAGCAACCTTTTGCTGTACGCACGTAAGTACCACCCCAAGGATACATTGAAAGTTCACGACCACCGCGAGCTGCATATTCCCATTCAGATTCGGTTGGAAGACGATAGTCTTGTACGATTGGGTTACCCATGCTAGCTTGAGCAGAGTTGTAGTATTGTGTACGCCAGTGGCAGAATGCACTTGCTTGTTCCCAGTTTACACCTACAACAGGGTAGTCACCATAACCGTCGTGGTGGAAATACATTTTCATGTATGGTTCGTTGTATGCGTATGTGAAGTCACGAATCCAGCAAAGTGTATCTGGATATACGTTGATAATGCGAGATGAAATGAAGTCTCTGCGGCTTTTTAGTTCAACGAACATAGTTTTGTTTACGATATATCCGTTTTCATCAACGTAAGAGGTATCTTTTTTAACCATTACGTCTGCAGAGTCTTTACCTTTGCCAAGTAAAGATAAGTCGTTTTCGTAGCGACCCTTGTTTGGATTGTATTTGTTGCGTTTAAGCGCAGCTTGATTGTAGTCTACCCATAAGTATTTGTAGTTTAGGATATGACCATTTACTTCTAGAGAAGGAGAGATAGTCTCTTCTGCAGAATAGTACATAGAATCGATAGCTTTTGCTTGTGCTTCGCTAGTAGGTTTTGTCCATGGAATTTCTTCTTTCCAGTTGATTTTTGGACGACGATTTTCTACTGCTTCTTGTGAATCATTAGGACGACCGCCAGTTTTGTATAAAACTGAACCTTTTGCAGCATCTTCGTTTTCGCTTTCGTAGCCTAATTCTTTAGTACGTCTATCCACAAAAACAGAAGTTTCCCAACCTGGATCTTCTTCCTCGGCTGTGATAAGTTTTTCGCGGGTAATAGAGTCTTTTACCCAGAAAACGAATTGTTTGTACTCGCGGTTAGTTATTTCGGTTTCATCCATCCAGAATGCATCGATAGAAACCACTTTAGACTGTGTAGAAGCAGCCCATGCAGCATCTTGGTCGTTTGGTCCCATTGTAAATGAGCCTTGTTTTACGAACACCATTCCGTAAGGATTTGGTTCAGTCCAAGATTCTGTCTTAACACCAACTAATTCTCCGCTAGAAGAATTACTACAGCTGCTTAAAATAGCTAACGCAAATAAAGGAGCAAGTAATTTTTTCATTTTTTAATCTAAGGTTATACTTATAAGTATCTTATACTTTTATATTTATTCTTTTTTGATAAATCGATGTTAAAGCTATACGAAACTACCACTTCGTGGCCACCTGCTGAGTTTATTAAACCCGATGTAGGCAAATCGTATGAATATGCAATAACAAGACCATTTAAAACTCTAACGCCTGCAGTGAAGATTACCGCGCCATCAATTCTATATCCCAAACCTCCCCAAAACATCTCTTTATACTCAAAGTTGGCGTTGATAAGGCCAGTCCATGAGATAAAGTCTGTATTGACTAATGCAGACAGTTTCAATTTATATAACGGGTTTGTAAATGATATATTGTATCCACCCATTAGAAATAAATTTCTAGTCTTGTTAAATAATGTTAAATCTGAACTTGAACTCAAACTATACTCTGGCGCAAGTAGGTTTAGAGCAGAAATTCCGGCATACCAATCTTTTGTTCTGTATAGGAAACCAACGCCAATGTCCATTTTAAAGTCGTTTGCTTCGCTCTTTGGTATGGCAGGGTCGTTTTCTGAGTGATAGTCACTTTCTACATTATGAATACGCTCTGTGTCGTATTTTAATGTGGTGAAATTGACGAAAAAACCACCGCTTAAATAACCTTCTCCTATTTTATGTCTGTATGCATATTGTAGGTTGATGTCTTGAAAAACAAACAACCCCATGCTATTATCATAAAATGAAAGGCCTACACCATGTTTTGTGTTTGCAATGTCGAAAGAGGCATCTACAGCCACGTCAAATGTCATAGGTGCTCCTTCTAGTCCAGCATATTGTGACCTAAATGTTCCGAAAACATTTATCATGTCATTACAACCTGCCGCCGCAGGATTGTATGTATTTAGATTCAAGCCATATTGGCTAAAAATGATGTTTTGCCCTGCGAAAGATAAATACGCAAAACAAAAAAGCACAGCAGTAGTAACGATTTTTTTCATGTTAAAATTTTGTAAATCGCGTTCTAACGTTTGCAGAAAGCTATTGTGTTAAAGCGTAAAGTTCTTTCAACTATATGCAAAGATATATAAAAAAATGTGAAAATCAAAATTTTAATACTCATCCTCGTTGAAGAAGAAGTCTTCTTTGCTAGGATAATCTGGCCAAATGTCTTCTATTGTTTCGTAAACATCCCCTTCGTCTTCGATTTCGTTTAGGTTTTCAATCACTTCTAGAGGTGCTCCAGAACGATTAGCGTAATCGATAAGTTCTTCTTTTGTTGCAGGCCATGGTGCATCTTCCAATTTAGATGCTAGTTCTAATGTCCAATACATCGTGAAAATGTTTAAATATGATTAAAAAATTATGTACTTATGAAAAATCACGCAAAGATAAGGAAATTTCCTCATAAGACAACAATTTTTAACAACTATTTTAAAATTTTCTTCCTAGAACGAAAAAATAGTCAGATAAACGGTTGATGTATGCTGTGGCAGAGAGTTGGCAAGGTAGAAGTTCTATGTGATAGATTTGTCTTTCTGCTCGGCGGCAGATAGTGCGCACTACATTGCAAAGTGCATTGATTTTTGATGTGCCTGGGATAAGAAAACATGTGATAGGTTCTAGAGTTTCTTGATATTCGTCTATCTTGTTTTCAAGCTCGGTGATAAGGGCAGTGTTGAAACCGATTTTTTCGTCCCATTCTATGCAATCTGTTGCAAATAAGGCATTTACTTGGATAAGGTTTTCTTGAATTTTGTGCAAAAATTCTTTGTATGGAGAAGGTATTTCTGTTTTAAGTAGTCCAATAAAGGAGTCTAGTTCGTCTAGCGTGCCGTAAAGTTCTAGTCGGGCATCAGATTTTGATACTCTATGTCCTCCCACTAGGCTTGTTGTGCCTTTGTCTCCTGTTTTGGTGTATACTTTCATGTTTAGAATTTAATTTTAAAGTGTGATTTTATCCATTCTTTATTGAAGAAAACAATGCCTAAATGGAATAGGTCTATAGAGTATGTTACAGCAGGGTTGTTGTAAATTTCTTTCCAAGCTTCTGTCATACCTTCAGACCAATAAATGTCGTCGAAAATGAAAACGGTATTGTTGTTTGCTTTTTCTAAACATAGGTTGAAATAGTTTAGTGTGGCTTCTTTTGTGTGATTTGCATCAAAGAAGACCATATCTAAACTGTCTATTTGCGACAATGTTTTTGGAAGCACTGTATCTATGTTGCCCACTATGCTTGTGATGTTTTGGGCATCTAGGTTTTTAAAGTTTCTGTTGGCTATTTGCGCAATGTTTGGGCAACCTTCAATGGTGTAAATTTTTGCAGAAGGTCTAGAAAATGATAGGTAAAGGGTGGTAGTGCCTAAGTTTGTGCCTAGTTCCAAAATGTTTTTTGGTTGCATTAGACATGCAAGTCTAAATAGCATTTGTGCTTCTTTTTTGCTTTTTAGGCTTGTATTTGCTATCTCTGATACTTTTTTCTCTCTAGAAGTGCCTGTGCCAAAGTCGTTTACATAGATGCTAGAGTTGTCTGAAAGTAGATTTTTTCTAGTTCTTTCTATGTTTTTGAAAGCATAGTATGGATGCTTCTCGTTGAAAATATCTTCTATCAATGAAAAGACAAATGGGGAGTGAACACCATGTCCTTTATGGTGTTTGGCATTGAATTGAAATTTGATGTATTCTTTTATGTAGTGCCAACTCATCATTTATCCTAAATGTTGTATTCTATTTATAAGTTCTTCGCCTAGTGCGGTTTTAACTTCGATATGTCTTAATACTTCTTTTACAAATGGGTTTTCTTCAAACTTACCACGTACGTTGTAGAAGTCTTGTGCTTTGGTTTCTTCGTCGCCGTCTGTACCAAAACCTGTGCGTGAGATAAGGTTGAATTCTTTTTTAGCATCTTCGTATAGTAGTTTGTCTAGGTCTACTACACTTTTTGTCCATACGTGAACGATGTCTATTATGTCTTTTATTGTAAATTCGGTATATTTTTTGCCTAATTTTTCTTCTATTTTGTCCAATGCCCAAATCCACTCGTATTCATAGTAGTTTTTGTGAATATCTTGGAAGCGTTTGTTTATGTCTTCTATTGTGTTTAGGGTATTGTTGTCGATATCGTTTAGAAGTTTTTCTATTTCGCTTGCTGGTGCAATAAGTCCTGAAATGTCGTTCCAAGTGCCTAGACCTATTTCTGTGGTAGGTTTAAGACGTTCTCTAATTTCCTCGATAGATTTAAACTTAGTTTCTTCTAGACGTTTGATAATAGAGTTGCCTAAAAATTTGTTGATAGCCATGTTGTAATAACCAATACCATTTTTTAGTGAAGATTGGTTTATTACTGTGCTATGATAACTGTATGTGTGTGAGGTCTCGCCAGAAAGTGACTTCAATGTGTTTAGAATGTCTATACCTGCATACATTTTTTGTATGGTGTATGGACTTAATAGGTTGAAGTTTATTTGGTCTAGTTTGTTTGGGTCTTTGCGGCGGTCGCGTTTTGGCCATTTTTGTGCGTCACGGATAGTACCTACGCTCTTGATGTTGATACCTGGAACGATATATGTTTCGTTGTCGTTTTCTATTAAGTATGAGAATGGTAGGTTTGAAGTGTCTGAGTGATGTGTGTGGCGTCCCATTACTAGTGAGAATGCCCCAATTTTGGCTGGCCAAAGTATGTATGAATCGCTAGTGGTTTTTGAACCTCTTTCTACTACGCCTTGGTGGATAGGACCAAGTTTGTACATGTGGTTGCTTTGGTTTGAACCACTACCTGCGTTTAGGAATGAGAATAGACCTGCGATAAGTAGACTAGATTTGTGGTGTGTTACGGTAAATGGTCCTCCGAATATTGCGCATGCTTCTCCGTGGAAACCTTGACAGTTGCAGAAGTAAACAGAGTCGTAAATAGAGAAGTGTTTACCTAGAAGTGTGCCTTGTCCTATAAAGCAGTTTTCTATAAGGGTGTCGTCGGTCACTTGTACGCCAGATGATATGATGAAGTTTTTGGCGATAACTCCATTACCAATATATACTGGGTCGTAGGCGTTACTGTTGATGCTACCATTGATAAGTTCGCTAGCACTGTCTATTACTGCATTTTCTCCAAATCTTACGTTTTTGATGTTTCTACAAGTAGTAATCTTCACGTTTGGTGCAATAAAACCCATATCAGATTTGATGCTTTCTGTATATTGGTCGATAATGCGAGTGATATTTTCAATGGTTTCTTTTCTGTGTCTATATAGTGTTAATATGTAGGCAAGGTGAGAAGATAGTTGGTCTGTGATGCGTATTTCTCTACCGCCTGCTTCGTTTAAAACTGCAATGTCTTTGCCATTACCAAATGTACTACCTGGTTCTGTAACAAGGAGTTGTGTGTTTTCTATATAGCAATTGTCGGAAATGATGTAGTTTGCTATATAGCGGTGAATATTTGCTATGAACACGTTGTCTCCAATTTGGCAGTTGTGAAGTGTGGCATGGAAAATACCGCTATGTTGTTTTAAACCACCTTCCAATTCAAATTCTTTCTCAAACTTTCCTATTTTTATGTCGCCTGAGAAATGAACGTGTTTTACGTATTTTGTGTTGAATTCTTCAGAAACTATGATTTTAGACCAGTCTGAACATGTGCAGTATTGGTCTTTTAGTTTTGTGATTTCAGATTCGGTTAGCTGTCTGTAGTTCATAGTATTTTATTCTTCTTCATAGTTTTCGTATAAGAAATTGTTGTATGGGAAGCGTGAGGTGTGTATTTCTCTTGCTTTGGTATACAACAATGTCTTAAATTCTTCTATGTTGGTTTTGTCTTTTGCTGAAATGAATATGCAGTTTTCACCTTTTTTAGACATCCATGTGCGTTTTAAATCTTCTATTGAAAGATTTTCTTTTTGGATAGGTGAAAGGTCGTCTTCGTCTTTTTCGGTGTAGGTGAAAGCATCTATCTTGTTGAAAACCATGATACTAGGTTTGCCGTTTGGTTCGATTTCTGATAGAGTTTTTTCTACTACTTGTATTTGGTCTTCAAATTGTGGGTGAGAAATATCCACAACGTGTACCCAAATGTCTGCTTCGCGCACCTCGTCTAGGGTAGATTTGAATGATTCTACTAGTCCGTGAGGTAGTTTGCGAATGAATCCTACTGTGTCTGTAAGTAGGAAAGGTAGGTTTTCTATTACTACTTTTCTCACGGTGGTGTCTAGGGTAGCAAATAGTTTGTTTTCTGCAAATACTTCAGATTTGCTTATTAGGTTCATAATGGTAGATTTGCCTACGTTGGTGTAACCAACTAGGGCTATACGCACCATGTTGCCTCTGCCTTTTCTTTGTGTACTCTTTTGAGTATCAATGCTTTTTAGTTCTTTTTTAAGAAGTGATATGCGTTGTAAAATGATACGACGGTCGGTTTCTATCTGTGTTTCACCAGGACCACGCATACCGATACCACCACGTTGACGTTCCAAGTGAGTCCACATTCTAGTTAGTCGTGGTAGTAAATATTGTAGTTGAGCAAGTTCAACTTGGGTTTTAGAGTATGAAGTTTGGGCTCTTTTAGCAAAAATATCTAGGATAAGACTTGTTCTGTCTAGCACTTTTACTTTAAGCTCATTTTCTATGTTTCTAAGTTGTGAAGGTGAAAGTTCGTCGTCGAAAATAGCAAGTTGGATGTCATTTTCTTCTACGTACTTTTGGATTTCTTCTAGTTTACCTGTGCCCACGAAAGTTTTTTTGTTGGCGTAGTCTAGGTGTTGGAAGAAATGTCTTACAACCACAGCGCCTGCAGTGTCTGCTAAAAATGCTAGTTCTTCTATATATTCTTTAGCTTTTCTCTCGTTTTGTTCTTGGGTGATAAGACCTACAAGAATGGCTCTCTCTGCTGGTGTTTCTATTGAAGATGTGTTGATACTATTAAGCATAACTATTGGTTGCGTTGGTTGTATTGAAAAATAGGGTGACTGATTGGGTCACCCTATTGTATGTAATGTTTAAGTTTTATTATTGTAGTTTGAAACGGATAGGTAAGGTGTATTTTACACGTACGCTCTTACCACCTTGACGACCTGGAGTCCATTTTGGCATAGATTTGATAACGCGGATAGCTTCTTTGTCTAAGCTTTCTTCTACACCACGAACTACTGAGATGTCTACGATACTACCGTCTGAGTTAACCACGAATTGGCAAACAACTCTACCTTGAATACCATTTTCTTGAGCAAGAAGTGGATATTTGATGTTTCTCACTAAGAAACGGTTTAGAGCATCTTGACCACCAGGGAATTCTGGCATCTTTTCTACACGGATGTGAATTACTTGCTCTTCTTCTTCCTCTTCTGGAGGAGCGATAGGAGCTTGGATTTCTACACGTGCGTCAGCTTCGTCTTCTGAGTTGAATTCAGTAGTTTCTACTTCTGCTTCGTTGTCTTGAATGTCGATAATGTCACTCAAAACAGTTTCTGGTTGTGGAGGTGGAGGAGGTGGAGGAGTTTCTTCACGGAAGGTAACTTCTACCATTTCTTCGTCGATTTCCACTGGGCCTTGTAGAGCCTCTTCATAGACGGTAATCTCATTTTGGGACCATTCAAATGCAATGTACATAATGCCCAAAGCCATTACCAAGCCGATTAAAACCGCCATCATTTTCTTGTTTTCTAAATCGGCTTTAGGTGATTTTTTGATTTCCATATTATTGTTTTATGATTTTATTTTTTGTCTCGTTTGCAAATGTAACATTATTTTTTTAGAAATAGAATATCTCAATGACTTTTTTTTAATAAAAATTATGACATTCATTTTTATATTATATGAGCAAAATTCAGTATATTTGAACAATTTTTGGGAATTGTGAAAAGAATTGCTTTTATATATGTGTTGTTTTTCTGCTCATTGAGTGTTTTTTCTCAAGGCGCAGGTAGGGTATTTGATAGTTTTTTAGAGTTTCCTTCTTCTGCACATGTGGCTGCACTAGGTGGTCATAATGTGTCGTTTATGGGAGAAGATCCAATGTTTTCTATAAATAACCCTGCATTACTTACTACTGATTCTGAAAATCTGCTTCATTTAAATTATTCTATTTATATGGCAGGCTCTGGTTATGGAAGTGCACTTTATTCTACAAGGTTTAGTGAAGTGGATGCCTTTGCCGGGTCGTTTCAGTTTGCTCAGTATGGTAAAATGAAGGGTTTTGACGAAAATGGAGTGGAAACTGGAAACTTTTCGGCTCAGGAATTTGCTCTTAATGCTTCATATTCTAGAAGACTTAACAAATATTTCACTATAGGTGCTACTTTTAAACCTGTGCTTTCTACATACGAAACTTACACAAGTTTTGCATTGGGGGCAGATATAGGGGTGCAGTTTTGTGATACAACACACTTGGTATCTGCTGGTTTGGCGGTAACAAATATTGGTGGTAGAGTATATGGTCCTAAGGATATTTATTTGACTAGCAAGTTGTTACCTATAAATGTGTCTGTAGGTGTGAGCAAAGCTTTTTCTAAAGCACCTATTGTGTTGCACTTAACACTACAAAATCTTCAAGATTGGGATTGTGATTATGCAACAAACTCTAAAGAAGAAGGTGCTGGCAAGGTGAGTTTGGGAGAGGTATTTGCAAGGAAAATTATTTTAGGTGTGGATTTCGTTCCAAAGTCTAAAAAGTTTTGGATTTCTTTAGCTTATAACTTTGAAAGAGGAATGGCGCTTGCCAATGAAGATTTGTTTTCTGTAGCAGGGCTAACAGGTGGTGTAGGATTTAAGATAAAGATGTTTAGTTTGGGTGGTGCTGTGGCAGTGTACAATTCAGCTGGAGTAACAGGCCATATTTCAATGGCTATTGATATAAATGGATTTAATAAGAAGAATTCATTATGAAAAAAATTAGTATAGCAATAGATGGTTTCTCTTCTTGTGGAAAGAGTACCATGGCAAAAGAATTGGCAAAGGCTATTTCTTATATTTATGTAGATACTGGTGCTATGTATAGAGTGGTATCGCTAGCGGCTCTTAGGGCAGGTGTGATGAGTAGTGGTGATGTAGATGAAGAAAAACTAAGAGAATGTGTTGAAAATCTGAATATTACATTGGATTCAAACGCAAAAGTTTACTTAAACGGTGAAGATGTAGAGAGTGAGATAAGAGGTTTGGAAGTGTCTAATTGGGTGAGTAAGATAAGTGCGGTAGGATTTGTGCGAGAAAAACTACTTGATATTCAACGTGAGTTGGGCGCTCAAAAAGGCGTGGTAATGGATGGTAGAGATATAGGAACAGTGGTGCTTCCTAATGCAGAACTTAAGATTTTTGTGACTGCAGATGCAGATGTGAGAGCCAAACGCAGATATGATGAACTTTTAAGAAAAGGTTCTCCTGCTACATACGAAGAAGTGCTTGAAAATATTAAAATGAGAGACTACAACGATGTCAATCGTAAGGTGAGTCCGCTAGTGCAAGCGCCTGATGCTCTGCTACTTGACAATAGTTATATGACTATAGAAGAACAAAATACTTGGCTTTTAAATAAAGTAAATGAGGCATGCAACAAGTAATAATAGAAATAGACGAGGATTCTGGATTCTGTTTTGGTGTGGTAAATGCCATAAAAAAAGCAGAAGAGGAACTAGATGCAACGGGTAGTTTATATTGCCTTGGTGACATTGTGCACAATAGTGACGAGGTGGAAAGACTTGCAAAGAAGGGTTTGAGTATAATAAATCATGAGGATTTGGCAGGACTAACCAACACTAAGGTGCTACTTAGGGCACATGGCGAACCTCCTGCAACTTACAAATTGGCTGCTGCAAACAATGTGGAGATAGTAGATGCTACTTGTCCTGTGGTGCTAGCTTTGCAAAAAAGGATTTTGAAGGCTTGGAATGAAAACCCTAATGCTCAAATTGTGATTTATGGTAAAAAAGGTCATGCAGAGGTAAATGGTCTTGTAGGTCAAACACAAGGTGAGGCAATAGTGGTGGAACATGAAGATGAAATAGAGAACATCGACTTTTCAAAACCAATATTTTTGTTTTCTCAAACTACAAAGTCGCTTGAAGGCTTTAAAAAACTAGTTGAGAAGATAAGTGATAGAATGAATGAGGGTGTAAACTTTGTGTATTATGACACTATTTGCCGTCAGGTGGCCAATAGAATGGACAATATAAGAAAGTTTGCTCGTGAGCACGATTTGGTGATGTTTGTGAGTGGAAAGAAAAGTTCCAATGGCAAAGTTCTTTTTGAAGAATGTAAAAAACAAAACCCAAATACATATTTTGTATCTTCTGCCGACGAGGTGGATGTGAATATGTTGGCGTTGAAACCAAAACTGATAGGAATATGTGGTGCAACCTCTACTCCTAGATGGCAAATGCAAGAAGTAAAAGATAAACTAAAAACTATAATTAACTATGTATCAGATTAAGACTATTGGTATTCTTACCTCAGGTGGAGATGCTCCTGGTATGAACGCAGCCCTACGTGCTGTAACTCGTGCTGCTATTTTTAATGGTATTAAAGTAAAAGCCATTATGAGAGGCTATAAGGGCATGGTGACAAACGAGATAGTTGAGTTTAAAACTCAAAATGTAAGTAACATTATTCAACAAGGTGGTACTATTATTAAAACTGCTCGTTGTGATGAATTTAAAACTGCAGAAGGCAGAAAACTTGCATACGATACTCTAAAAAGTCATGAGATTGACGCTTTAGTAGTGCTTGGTGGTGATGGTACTTTTACCGGTGCTCGTATTTTTGCTCAAGAATTCAATTTCCCTATCGTGGGTGTACCTTGTACAATTGACAACGACCTTTATGGTACTGACTTTACCATTGGTTATGATACCGCTCTTAATACTGTGATTGATGCAGTAGACAAAATTAGAGATACTGCTTCTTCTCACGAACGTCTTTTCTTTGTGGAAGTGATGGGTCGTGACGCTGGTTTCTTGGCGCTAAATGCTGCTATTGCATCTGGTGCAGAAGCTGCTGTGATTCCTGAAGTGAGCATCAAAGATGATATGCTTTCTGAAGTAATCAAGAATGGTTTTAGAAAAAGTAAAAACTCAAGTATCGTGCTAGTTACTGAAAGTGAAGTGACAGGTGGTGCACAAGGTGTTGCTGAAAGAGTGAAAAAAGAACACCCAGAATATGATGTTCGTGTAGTGGTGCTTGGTCACATGCAACGTGGTGGTTCTCCATCTGCTCAAGACCGTATCTTGGCAAGTAGAATGGGTGCAGCTGCTATTGAAGCACTTCTTGAAGAACAACGTAACTTAATGGTGGGTATTGTGAACGATGAAATAGTTTATGTGCCATTTACAAAAGCTATTCGCGACGACAAACCTATCAATATGAAACTTATTTCAACACTTAGAACACTTTCTATCTAATTTATTTAATTGGAAAATAACATTCACATAAAGGGTGCTCGAGTACACAATTTGAAGAATGTAGAGCTAAAGATACCTCGTAATTCCCT
>JAEIGA010012027.1_pt1 | contig 13130 bp, 17 predicted proteins | sample 9270691 | NCBI WGS metagenome assembly JAEIGA01 (sample SAMN17057246, study PRJNA624740) | gut metagenome | biome: biome; isolation source: fecal sample | host: Bos grunniens | place: China: Xizang | collected 2019 | reverse complement strand
TTGATTCTTCATTATAACATTATAATATTCGTCAACAAAACTTCTTGTTGCGAACTTAACGCCTGCGAAATCAATAACCACAGATTCACTGCCAGTATTCTCTATATACAGGCGCAAATCATTAACTGCCAACCTAGATTTAAGGTCTTGACTAAGTATTGTTGTTATGTCGATATTCGTTTTCATACTGCAAAGATAGCCTATGTGTATAAGATTTATGCATTATCCTAACCTCGCAGTTAGCAATTCATTCTTCAAAAAGGAATATACATACTGCGAACTTTGAAAATATAGTCCAGTATTAGGATCGCACAATTTTGAATAAGTCTCGGAACCATACATTGCATCAAGAGCCTCAGTAATGGTCATATTAAAGTCCTTTGCAAGAAGTTCTGCAAGGTCGGCAGCTAACGCCTCTTTCATATAGTTAAAATCAGCGTTCATCATAACTTTTCGAGGTATTGAATGGATTTTTCTGTTCCAAAATAATACTGGTATGTTATCCCTTTCATATACTTAAGTCTATTGAGGAACTCAGCTTTATCAATAGATCCATCCTTAAGTTTACGAATCTGCAATCCTACCTTGTCGTTTGCAATAGGACCATATACAATATCATACAGTTCAACGTCATTCCCCTCCCTGTTTGCGAAAACAAAATCAGCCCACTCTTCTGAATAGTCAGTAAAGATCTTTATGCGAAGGTCGGAACTTTGCATCATCAATTCATTAAATTCAAACTTAGTCACAATAGGCTCACCGCCCAATAATGCAGATTTGAAGTTCGCCATTTCCATTGCCTGCGATTCATTCTCTGACAAATAGAAACCCTTGCCAAAATCTTTATTAGGTTTTGACATCTCAAGATCAATCTTATCGATGACCATATTTGAACCATGATACAAAATCATAATTGACCTCCCTTTCTACGACAATAGAGCGCAACGCTATCCACCGCCTCATCAAAATCAAGCGTATGAATGATTCCATAGTTTTGCTCCACAAAAGCGACACCTTGATAGATACGAATATATCTGTAGGCTTGCTTTTCTGTCAAGCCAAATCGCTTGGCAAACTCATTCACCAAAGCAATTATATACTCAATTATGTCTCTAATGTTGTACTTCATTGTGCTACACATAAACTATTATACTGCAAATATAATGCTTTTTCATGGAAATATGAATTGTACAAAATAAAAACACTTAAAATAGAATAGTAAAACGGCTCCTGATCCCAACTGCGGTTTCAGAGCCGTTTTTGTACCTTTTCGGGGTGAAAAATGCGATTTTTTGCAAGTTTTTGTACCTCGGGTTTTGATATTCAAGAAATTACACTTACTTTTACATTCTAAAATGGAGGTACAAAGCGAAAAGTGCGTTGAAAATCACTAACTTACACATTCTCAACGACTTGCCAAATGAGTGGTTGTACCTTTTAGAGTGCTAAATGACTGATTGATAATCATCTACACTTTCTGCATCGGCAAGTAGGCCGGTAGAATCAGTAGTTAGCACAAACGACAAAGGCACCCAATATTGAGCACCTTTGTTGTTTTATTATAAAGTTATCTTGTCATTGAAATAACATAGTTTATTACTTTATTTTTTTAGGGGGGGGTGTTCACATATCTATTTTGCGTGACACAAATGTTCTCATAGCACCGAACTATTCCTTTGAAACCACATTGCCCTTGGTATCGAGCAAGCACCAGTCGTAGCTGTCGTATTCCTGCACCTCGAACAATTCCTTCGAGAGCATATTGATATCTGAGTAGATTGCTGGAGTAATAGGCTCACCAGTAATGCGATTCATAATACCGTAACTATTCATTACCTCATACTTCACAAAGTCAGCAAACTCGTAAGTGAGGTCCCCACAGCTATCATAGCCATTAGGATAATTGAGGTAGTATGTATTATCGTACATGAATGGCTGTACGGTATTGCCCTCAAAGTCTACTTGCCATTGTCTGCCACCTTTAGTCAGCACAAAGCCGTCTGGAATGATACTGATATAGCCATAATCCGCAGGATAAACTACATTGCAATTTGAATCAAGAACACCGTGCTTGCCATCCTTGACAATTACACGATAGCCGCTTGAGTGCGGAGCCCAGATCTCATCGTAAGCAGGCTCTACAACCCAATTACCACTCTTATCAATCAAGCCAAGGTCACCATTGGCATTGGTCATAATGCTGTATCCATTATGGAACAGATAACCAAAGTCATACATACGGCATTCATCAGAGTAGTCAAATTTGAAAGGAATAACAACCTCGTTCTGCGCATTGATAAAACCAATCTTGCCATCCTTCATCACAGCCGCAAGACCTTCGGAGAATACCCAAGCTTTGCAATAATCATTAGTCTCGGCATCAATCACAACCCGACCTGTGTTTACATTGATGTAGCCACGCTTACCGGGGAGTGCATACACTGCGAGCGAGTCATTCTCAGGAGTCTCCAATAGCCAATCTATCTTCTCGGTTGTATATTCTTCAGTTATGTTGTTATACACTCTCCATTTATCATCGGAGAAAGAACGAAGTGTTACATTGTCAGACAGCTTGCAGTCCCAATAATCTCTGCCATAAGCATCATCATAAAACGCATATGCAGTGAGGACAATAAAACCTACCGGAATAAGAATGAGGAGGATTGCAATCGAGCGACGAAACAACTTCGAGCGGTTCTTCCACCAGTTACGAATAGCACGCCAAGCAAGACGACCAGCAGCAATAATTGCTGTAAAAATCAAGGCTACCGCACCGAGCAGTGCCTGAAAAATTTGTTTTAGATATTTCATGTTGTTTATATTTATCCCTCTATTAGTTCGTACTCGACACCAAACCACTCATTGAGCGTGTCCTCAACCTTGGCGTTGATTTCGGGTGTTATATTATTCTTAATCTTCTTGTAGACATAGAGCATAGCAACTCCGTCATCCAACACTCCAATGAACTTATATATTACACGAGGCAAAAAATCCATTGGTATAATTGTGTAAATTATTGCCGCATAGATAAGCACACGGTCCAGCGTAGATGTCTTTTCATCGGCCATTACATAGTAGAACTGAAGGAGTGGCTTTGTTGCGGCTCGACCAGCTTTCAATGCCCATGGACGAAGCTTGTCCATCAAGGCCTTAATCTTGCTACGCCAATCGATGTTCTTAACACGCTCTAAAAGTGAGCTAACATCCTTGCCCAAAATCATATAGACAAGAATCAAAAGTGAAATTGTAATCAACATAGTCAAATGGTTTTTACTGTTCGTTTTATAATATGGAGTGAAAAGGCGATAAAATCTATCACTCTACCCTATTATTGCTTTGGAAACATTGTCTCCGTAGGCTCGTTAGTTGAACTTTCAACAGCCAACACACCCTTATAATCGCCAATTTCGCCCACCCATATGGTGAACACATACCCTTCCTCCGAAGCTGTTCTTCCAAAAGACAAAGCATCATATTTGACAGCCGTAACGAGGCTATCGGCCTGACGGTCATACAAACCACATTTGCCATCTTTGTAAACAATGTTGTAACGCTCAGCCGATGTAGCCTCCATGCGGTCAAACTTTCGCATACCTGAGCAAGAAACTGCCATAACTGCAACCAGCAGCAACACAAGAGTAAAAATATTCTTCATATCTTTAATGTTTTTGTTTTATTGTATCCTCACCACATCTATCAGATTGCACATTGGTATAGAGGACTACTTTAGGTATATATCTATCATGCAATAAAAGAAAAATCCGTCAATCTGATACGATTTGACGGATTTGATGATTGAATCTTATGTGTTCAACTACTCTTTTACAATTTTAAACCCTAATTTACTAATAAGTTTTAATGTTCCAAGTGCAGTATCTCGATCATAGGCTTTCTCAACGTCAGGAAGTTCTTCATAAGGAATCAAACAAGGATGCTGTTTCAAAGCATCACTACGCTCTTCTCCATAAGTCCAACCTTGCTCCATGCGGCTTTGTGCCCACACTTCGTGAACATTCTTTGCCATTTGCTCTATCAACTCATTCAATTCATCCGGCAACTGGATATCACCTGTATCCATTGGTTGCGGCACATAATTCTTTTTCATTGTTCTTTGCTTTAAATCCTACAATAGAGAACAATTATGATGGGTATATCTATCATTAATATTAATATAATCTTATTTTTTTCTATTTTACATTTATATATACCATCTTAATGGTCGTATCGACTACATTGCAGTCGTAAGATTGTGTCTTCTCTTTCAACATATCGAATGGTTTCATGTTCTCATGTAGTTTTTTGACTGGATCGGTGACATCTGCATCTCTATAGCCCATAAGTTTATGAGAGGCTATCCAACGTTCATGTTCCACCATTGCTATGTTCAGGAGAAGTTGTTCCTCATCTTTTCCACACTCATATTTCGTTGTGTCATCCTTACGCGAATTGGCATAGCCATTGTATAATCTCAATCGTTCCGATTGTTCATTCTCGCCAAATCCCATTAAAATCATTTTTGTTCGTCCATGTAGTGAGTTCGAAATATTCTGTGCAATACGGCGATTAATATCATATATAGCGTGATATCGAGACATCTTTTTCTGAGTCATTAATCGTATAATCTCAGCTTCGCCAAAATTCTTCTGCCATTGTTCTTCTGCTGATAATTCCGACTTTTCATACACTTTATTAAACTCCATCGCTTCTCGTAAGGTATCATCAGACAAGATAGTATTACAGCAATATAATTTATTTTCTTGACCGAAGAGACGAATTTCTACATTATTACCATCTATTGACTTGTTAAGACTACTTGCAACCTCCGTCATACGTTTTTCATTACCATTGTCATAGCATCTAACCAAAATCTTCAACATAGGTAGGTCTGAAGGACGATTACAAAGTGCATACTTAAATAGATTAACAGCGAGAGATAAACCTATGGTATCGTTATTAAGAGCAATTACCACATAATTTAACTCCTTAATTATATTTCTAACCTCGTTCCAAAACTCTTCAGAATCAACAACAGCTTGTATAAGCGACAGTTCATTTTCACTTATGGCAGGCATCTTCTCTCGAACAAGCCCTGCAATACTATTCATCTGTCCATCAATAGCATAACACTTAAATAGGCTTTTCTTCATATCAGAACCGATGAATGCAGAGTACTCATACAAGAACTTGAATGCCTCCTGACCAGTCGCACCAAATCCAACAACCATAGCAGTAAAAGGAGAATTAACCAAACCAGTTGATCGATCTATTTTAACGCAATTCACAGGCAGAGTTCTATCATCCTGCTTTAAAGTAGCCACCGATAAGTAGGCGGAATCTACCAACTTTATCTTCACTCGTTGAGCCGCTTCATCATACTGCGAATAGTGGTCAAAAATTTCGTTATTTGCATCTCGACGAGCATGAATATAAATAACCGGCCTAATTTCATTCATTGAACGAAGTCTATGGTCTTTCTGCAAGTTCAATGCCCCTACTATGTTCTGTGCCTCATTGTCAGAAAGGAAGTAGAAATAGACCCTGCGACATTTGTGCACAATAGATCCAATAGTGTTCAAATGTAAATTTCCGAAAATATCTGACTCGTTATCATCCTTAAATGCAGCTGGCCCATTATAACAATGATCCACAAGGGCATCTATTGCATCTAATCGAGAGATTTCACTATTTTTGATTGTAATAGTATTGGCTATATAGCTAAGTGTTGCTTTCTTTTGAGAATTGTCATCATTCTCCTCATCAATATCCACAAATATGATAGTATCTGTAGAATGATGTTTTCTGATGTCTTCAGCGAGTAAACACGATGCTTCATTGACTCCCCAAAATAGATGTACGGTTTCACCTTTTGCATAAAAATATTTGTGTAACATCAACCTTAAAGAGGATTTAAGCTTATAGCCAACCACCTTAAAGACAAACAAGAATGTTATAAATGCAGCAGCAAAATGTAATATAGCAAATGCTGCCATATATGAATAATCATTTTGTAATAATTGAGGGATACGAGCTAAATCATTCGAAACGACAAACATCTTAAATGATGATATAATGGCTCGAAGGACTACAGATAATCCTGTTACTTCACTATTATAAAATCCTACTATATATATCAGCACTCCCAAAAACCACACTGTGACAGATAGTGGCAATATATACCTTGATAATTTTTCTATTAATTGGGATTTACATAGTAAAATAGCAAAAATAGATATGAATATGATAAATAGAATAATCCAATAGCATATTGGCTCCCAAGCAAGAGATTTTACTGGATCCGAGCTTGCTGTTCCCCATGAACCAAGACTTAATGACTTCATAAAATTTAGTTGCCAAAACTTTACGATCCATTCCCAAATATCTTTAAAAAACATAATGTATAATTTTTAGAGTATATTACATAGTATTGTCACGACGTAAATGTTCTGCTATACTTTTACTTCCATATTTCCACATCTTATGGCAGAACACCAAGAATACAATTAGCAGGATACCGCTGATGGCAGGAGTCACACTTATTATGAATAATATAGAATCGTATAGTCCATGAACGATGATAGGTGCAACTATTATAAGAACCATATTCTTTTTAGAGTCCATAGGATAGAATTTTGCTAATGAATAGTAGTATCCCATCAGAATACCGAAGCAGAAATGTCCTGGCACTGCGAATATGGCACGAGCAATGCCTACTGACAAGTAACTATCTGCATTGGTAAAGAGATACATAATGTTCTCTATTGCTGCAAAGCCAAGGGACACACAGACTGCATAGACAATACCATCCATTTTCTCATCAAAGTATTGATTCTTTCGCAACAACAGCCATAACATAAAGAACTTCGCTATTTCTTCAGGTATCGCAGCTCCAAAGAATGCAGTACTGATACTTCCTAAAATGCTTGTTGCCTCAGCAGGATATACACCAATCAATCCTAATGGTATTGACATACAAAAGGACAATGGAATAGACAATATTCCGTAAAAGAATGCTTTTACCAATTGTCCTGTCGGCTCTGGTGATTTCTTATCCTTATGGTATATGTAGTATACAAGGATGGCTATAGGTAGTAATGCGGTTAAAAGAATTATAATTGTTTCCATATTATATTAAAGGGTTATTTCTTGAAGATAGATTTGAGCCTTTGGAAAAAACTCATTCGTATTTCTGGGCTTGATGGTGAATTACCATATAATTTTTCATTTAATTCTCTAACATGTTTCAGAAAAGTTTCATCTTTAGGACCTCCGGGATCATGTATAGCCATACTATAATATTCAGAAGCTTTATGTAGGTCAATAGACTCCCTAACCAACCATATTCATAGCATCGTCCAATGTATTGCAAAGCATATGGATTGTCTGATTTTTCTGCCATATCAAATAGGCATTTGTATAGTTTTTTTGCCTCTTCTTCATCTTTCACTCCTAATCGTCCAGACCTAAAATTCTCTGCAAATGTCACTAATCCACCTACGGGTAATATTCTTTCTAATATTCGATTTGCAATAGCATCGGCTTTATCTTCATTAGAATATTTGCTCACATCAATATGTCGATACATTCCTAAAGGACAATCATGAAAGCACATTTCATTAGATTCCTTGTCCAGGGCAAATAACAGCACATTAGCTCCCAATTTGTCTGCTATTTTGAACTTTTCTGCAATTTCTTTAGCAGAAAGAGAGCCTTCCTGCAGCAAGCTATACTGCAAGAAGTCTCTCTTCAATCTGTATCAGATATTTCTTTTAATCATAAGAAACTACTCCAATGATGTATTTAGATTATATATCTTAGATATATAATTTAAAATATTAGTCTCTATGATTAACTCCTTAATTAGCTCTTTCTGCATATCACTACATTCCTCCTCAATTTTCTGAAACAGAGAAAGAACTACATTAATCTGATGTTGCAATTCTTCTTCGGTTACAATATTATCTTCTAATATCTTTTTGTACGAAGGATGATTCATTATTGATTCATTGATAACCAAAGAGCCATCATTATCGAAAAATAATTTTTTCATATTACTTTCTTTTAGATAATTTGTCAAACAATCTTTTAATGTCTGCTTTATTTCTAAGAATATCTTTCACAGATGATGTAATATCATTATCATGTTGTGCCATATTCGCCAAAGCTGTAAGATATATCCAACCAGACGCGATAGTGAGTGCATATAGTGATGATGTCAAAATCGCTACAGATATGGGCCATGAAACAGGATTCCATTTTAATGCTGATATAACCGACATGAGTCCAACATTTTGCACAATATTTGACACAATTGCGGATCCAATGCTTTTGAGAAGATGATCTGAAAATTTCAAGCCAAGCGTATTATTTATACTAATATACATAGCCCAAACATTAGCTGTAGCCGCTATTACATCCAGACCTCCAATTGGAATAAATGCCGATGCGAATGCAATTTTTGCATGCCTCAAAACAACCTTCTCAATATCCTCAGGCAATACCCCTGAAGCCACTGAATCAATCTTTTTTAATGCAGCGATTGCCCTCTTTGCTACTTCATAAATTTCAATAACTGTTGCCATATTGTTAATTATTTATAGAGGTTTACCACAGCCTGAGCAGAAGTTCGCAGACTCTGCGTTTTTGGTACCACAACTGACGCAGAACTTACCACCAAAGTTAACAGATACTTCACCATTATTACTCTTACAAACGACATCCTCAGCAATGCGAAGAGCTTCATCATCAAGTTTTGACTGTTGTATAAGTCCCCATATTTGAGTTAACAAAACTGGCCAAGCAACATACCACATTATAAGTGTAGGAACAATTTGTTTTCCAAAGATACCAACACCTGCTTCAAAATATATATTACCGGATTGAGGCAACAATGTAATCTTCAGAGCTGTTTTCATTCCCAAAACAGCTTTAAACAAATTACCCTTAGCAATAGAGATATCATAACCGCCACTGCTCAACGCGTCCATTGATACGTCGTAGCCATCGGCTTTAAACTTTGAATGCAAATTATTTGCTATGGTAGGGATTAATGATGGTGAACCGTATAATATTTTTTTTGTATTGAAAGTTGCCATAACTATTACTTATTAATGTTTTGAATTGAATAAAAATTGTATACTGCGTACAATACATTTGTTTCTGCAAGCAAACTCTTAATCTCAGCAAGTTGCTCTTCACTATACTTCATCTCCATATCGTGAAGCATTGCTATAACCTTGTCTGACTGGGCCTTTATCTCCTCTTCTGTTACTACGCCATCGTCCATAATAGTTTTGAAAGATGCATTACCTGCCACCATTTCGTCAATATCCAAGATTCCGTATTCGTTGAAAAACATAATATTAATAATTTAATTAGTAGTAATTTATCATGAAAATAACCTAGAACACATCTATTTCGAATTTTCTTCTACATTCATCATTCAAGCATATATACTTTTTTGTTTTACATATACTTTCGTGAACATTCTTTGCAGGATACTTAGAATCACCCCTCATAAAAATGGATAGCAACACAGCAGTTGTGCCGCTGGCAACGCCTGCAAGTACACGTTCCCCTACATTAAGACACTTTACATTTGTTGAACCACAGTAAGGACATTTAGTTGCCATTTTCAAATAGTATTTAAGTTAAGATTATAGTTTAGCACCACAATATTTGCAATACGCCCAATCATCGCATACGGCATTGTTACATATCGAACACTTCTTACCCGAGGCTTCTGCTTTCAGATTCTGCATCAGATTTCTATACTGTGAGCTTTCTCCCCATTTAAGAATTTCACGCACTCGTACAGCACTGAATGGATGTGATCGTCCAATTATGATGGAGAGTTGTAATGCTTTATTCCACAAACCATCATTCTTTATCTCCTCATATTTATCGGCTTGTAGGGCCCACTCATGCATATTCAAATCGCTTGTTATAGACTTTGGGCCACCCGACAAACGAGCCATCGAGCGGGCAACAATCTCTGGGGAGGTTATTATACTGCCACATCTATCACACGATAACTCGCTCTTTCTATACCAATACAAAATAGCATATTGAATAGGTATGGTCAGCGAACCTAAAATTCCCATTGCGTCTGCACCGCTTAGAATATATTGAGCTATACTGTGATACAGTACATGTCGACAAAGGATATGGCCACACTCGTGTGAGATTACTGCATCCAACTCCTCATCGTTGAGCAATTCTACCAAACCCGATGTGATAGTGATGAAAATCTTGGTATCACCAAAAGTCCATGCATTTGGTATTGGGTCCATTTGCAGATAGAACTCAGGCTCTGGGATACCCAACTTCTTACATATTGGAGGAAGGTGATTGTAAAGTTTGGGTAATTGAGTAGGAGAAAGACGGATTGCTGTCGCCATATTCATACCATACTGCAATTGTTCAAATCCCAGTGCCATGATTTTCTTAACAAGAGTAGGGAATCCTGGGATGCTTTCCAACTGACGCAATGCAGCTGCGTCTTCTGGGTGTATAAATTCTGCTGGTTTAATCATATCTCATAAACATTAATAATTACTATATATGACACTGTGCTTATTTAAAATCTAAAGGAGAAATACTCATCGTTAGCACATTCCCTGTGATTGAGTTCTTATATTTATAAACAAGTGAAACATTGCCCTTTATACAATATGTCACAAACTGTTTAGATGAAGGATTATTTAATAATTCACTAATCATTCCTTTTTTCATATTGGGAACCATATCCTCAGATATGTAGTTGCCGTTCTCATTATGAACGGTAAAGTAATATGTTACCATGCATGATTCATATGTAATTGATTCTGCTGTTACACCACCACTTCCACTTACTTGTGGTAATGACCTATTTTCTATTTGAACACAATTCTTAACAAGTTCTTGATAATATTCAGGTGTCGATGTAACATCTAACTGAGATTGTATATTATTGGAATAGTTATAAGTATATGATTTTGGCTCAATTGGATTATGTGAGAGATATACCGAACCAAGAATAAAAGAAAAGATTGTGCATATAAGAGATACAATGGCAATTATATTTATTTGTGAGTTTATGGAGTGTTTACCAGTCCATTTACTACTTAACCAGATCATTCTCTTTCCAAAGATGGTTAGAATTATTCCCATAATTATAGGGCCATATGTTGGAGTAAGTACGCATAAAAATATTGCAAATGGGATATAAACAATCCAATAGATAGGGAGTAATCTTCCCATAAATGGGAAACTAAGCATAGATAATCCAGACAAAGATAGCCAACCGAAATCCTCAGGGAAATATTTATCATCAAATAAACTTCTAAACGGATGAGATTTACCATCTTTTATCAGGTTAATTTCATCTATAAGATCTTGTCGATTCTCGCAAAATAGTTCAAATGCTCGCTGTATTTCTGATTTTGTGTTCACACTTATGGTGTCCCATAAACTATGGTTCAATGGTTCCTTGAGAAAATATAATTGAATAGTACCATCGACATAAGGGGGAAGAATCGCATTTAGTTCTTTTCCTATCAAGAATTTTTCGAAAACCTCAAAAGCATATTTTGATGACACTCCAAAAATTGTTTTTCCCAAATGAGAAATTGAACATTCTTCCATTTCCCATAAGCAACCATCTGTATCTCCGATATTTAAAATAATGAATTGGGATTTCTCCATACATTTATGTACGGCAGATTTCCATTCGGTATCATCTGTAAAGATTTTATCACTTTCGATATTTTGTACAACGGTACGTGGATTAGCAATAGACACCGCAGGGAATGAAACTTTTGAAAATCGTTTAATTATGCTCTTGAAATTATCCTGATCAGTTTTAAAAGGTCTAAGATACAAAAAGAATTTATGTAATTTATCAATCACATTATATGTGTAAATTGGTTGGCAGAAATTTCTTACTATTCTTAGATTGTATACAAGAAAAATTACAAATATAATTGACAGAACCATCAAATCAGTAATAAAGCCACTGCTACTATGTGTTCCTATAGGATGTCCTATACCTGTTTCTTGTATATATAGAAGAGATGATACAAATGAAAATGATAAACTTGAGAGACAAACATATTGTAAAAGTTCATGCACAGTAACAATCTTATAAGAAACAGTTTCTTTGCGAGAATAAATATATAACACAATAATACATAAAAGGTATATTGTGATACCGATGATTGATAATAAACCATATATATTCATAAATGATGCTCCTCTTAAATTATCCTATATTTATTATGAATAACATTCTTAGATTATGTGATCTCGTTGATTGTATATGTATTTTATATGAGCATTACTAGTAATTCGTATCCCAATCCATTTTCAACTCAAGACCACATTTGTCGCAGAATACTTGGTGCTTGTATATCACATTGCCACATCTGCGACATTTGAACTCTTCGTCTGAGTTCTGAATACGTTGTTTGAGTACTTTATATAATTCCGTTTCTTCTCGCTTAATTAGATCATAACCGAGTTTTTTCAAAAGTTTTATGGTCTTCATTGCCATTTCTCGGTCATATTCTTTTTCACCTTCTGGCAGTTGCGAGTATGGCACCATATCAGGGTGTAATTTCAACTCATCATTGCGTTGCGCCCCATATCTCCAACCTTCTGCATATCGATTCTCAGCCCACACTTCATGAGCATTTTCAGCGATTGCTTCACGCAACTCATTCAAATCTTCGGTTAATTCTACATCCGATAAGTCTATTGACTTTGGAATATAGGTTTTCATTCTGTTAGAAGTAGCAGCCACTAAATAATTCTTAGAATCATTCCATGCGTCTTTGAATTGTTCAATTGGATATATGTCTTCAGTATTTGAAGAATTTGGATCAAATAGGGTTATTGTCCCTCTATTCACATCAAGCGACAATACCACAACCGTATGGTCGAGTATTTGACCTATCAAGATATCCTCATCTGTTTCATCCGTTCTATTTCCTAACAATTCTCCACCATCAACCGCAACTATTGCACACCCATCCTCTTTTAGGGCGTTTACTATATCACTGATTGAAGCATTATACTGTCGAGTTACTACAAGGCCTTTACTTTCCAAGTGTCGTCCGACATTATGAAGTGCTGTTCCTTCTTCTTTCTGCCAT
>JAEIGA010012026.1_pt1 | contig 13131 bp, 9 predicted proteins | sample 9270691 | NCBI WGS metagenome assembly JAEIGA01 (sample SAMN17057246, study PRJNA624740) | gut metagenome | biome: biome; isolation source: fecal sample | host: Bos grunniens | place: China: Xizang | collected 2019 | reverse complement strand
GGAGCTTCTGCACATCCTCTTCTTCCGATGCGTGCTCGGGCAGGATGCGGGTGGCGAGCTTCGCCAGCAGACCGCCGAAGGGTAGCAGCAGCAGGGTGGTGACGATGTTAAAGATGGTGTGCATATTCGCGATCTGCGCGGATACGTCGTCGGGGGTAAAGCCCTCGATCAGGGTGATGAAGGAGGGGACGAGCAGCACCAGCAGCGTGAACAGGGTCGTGCCGATGATGTTGAAGAGCAGATGGATGATGGTGGTGCGCTTCGCATTACGGCTGGTGCCGACCGAGGCGAGCACCGCAGTGATGCAGGTACCGATGTTCTGACCGAACAGCACGAACACCGCACCGCTCAGCCCGATCGCACCGCTTGCGGCAAGCGCCTGCAGAATGCCGACCGAGGCGGAGGAGGATTGGATGATGGCGGTGAACAGCGTACCGACGAGGATGCCGAGCAGGGGGTTGTCGAACTTGGTCATCAGGTTGACAAATTCGGGGACATCCCGCAGAGGGGACATCGCGCCGCTCATCATATCCATACCGATGAACAGGATGCCGAAGCCGCCGATGATCGAGCCGTAGTTGTGCAGGGCGGGCTTTTTGAGGAATACGATGAGTGCCACGCCGAGGAAGGCGATGACGGGGGCGATGAGGTCGATGTCCAGCGTGATGAGCTGGGCGGTGATGGTGGTACCGATGTTGGCACCCATGATGATCCACACCGCCTGCTTAAGCTTCATCATACCCGAGTTAACGAAGCCGACCACCATCACGGTGGTGGCGGAGGAGGACTGGATCACGGCGGTGATCGCCGCGCCGACGAGTACGCCGAGAAAACGGTTCGAGGTCAATTTTTCGAGGATCTGCTTCATACGGTTGCCCGCGGCGGCTTCCAGCCCCGAGGACATCATCTGCATACCGTACAAAAACAGCGCGAGACCGCCCAGCAGGGCGACGTAGTTGGCGATAGTCATAGCTTTTTTCTTCCTTTCCATTCTTTACTATCGTATATTCGGTATATAATGATAGGCAACAAATGCCTTTGTTGTTCAAAATTCATTCACTTTTCATCAAAGGAAATTGTAGCATGTCTGCCGAGTGTTGACAAGTAGAAAAAACGGGTTAATAGCGCATGCTTTTTGTATAAAAAACCACCGAAAGAGATTATATACTCTTTCGGTGGCGAATTTTGTATATTTTTACAGTAGCGGGATGTTGTGTTCGAGGCAGGAGACGATCATATCTTCAGGCCAGATCGAGACCTGTACCTCGCCGATGTGCGCCTTTTGCAGCATCAGCATACACAGACGGGACTGCCCGATGCCGCCGCCAATGGTCAGCGGCAGTGAGCCGTCGGCGATGCTCTGGTGATAGGAGAAGCGCATCCGCTCGGTCGCTCCCGCGGCGGCGAGCTGGCGTGCGAGCGCGTCGGCATCGACGCGGATACCCATCGAGCTGATCTCCAGCGCGTGGCCGAGGGTTTCGTTCCACAGGAGCAGGTCGCCGTTGAGCATCCAGTCGTCGTAGTCGGGCGCGCGGCTGTCGTGCGGTTTGCCGTCAGCGAGCGGGCCGCCGATTTGCATGAGGAACACCGTGCCGTATTCACGGGTGATGGTATCCTCGCGCTCTTTTCCGCTCATTTCGGGGTAGCGGTCGGCAAGCTCCTGCGCGGTGATGAAATAGACATCCTCGCGAATGCTTGCGCAGAGCAGAGGGTATTTCTGTTGCAAGAGACGATTGGTGTCGGCGATCGCCCCCACGATGCGACGCACCGTGTCTTTGAGATAGTCGGTGGTGCGCTGCTCGGTGGTGATGACCGCCTCCCAGTCCCACTGATCGACGAAGATGGAATGGGTGTTGTCCATATCGTCGTCGCGGCGGATCGCGTTCATATCGGTGTAGATGCCCTCGCCCGCCTCAAAGCCGTAGCGCTTCAGCGCCACACGTTTCCATTTGGCGAGCGACTGCACCACCTCGGCGTGCGCCTCATCCATACTCTTAATGGTAAAATCCACCTTGCGTTCGATGCCGCTGAGGTCGTCGTTGATGCCGGCGTCACTCGTTACCAGCACGGGGGCGGTGACGCGCTCGAGGTGCAGTGCCTGCGCGAGCAGCACCTGAAAGGTGTCCTTGACGATCTTAATGGCACGCTGGGTTTGCCGCAGATTCAGTTTTGGGTCATACCCGGGGACAAACTGACACTGTCGCATAAAAAGTCAACTCCTTTGAGGGGAATTATCGAATACCGCCGACGGTGCGGGGGAAGAGCTGGACATCGCGGATGTTCGCGACACCCGTCACGTACATAATGATGCGCTCGAAGCCGAGACCGAAGCCCGAGTGGGGCACCGAGCCGAAGCGGCGCAGATCGAGGTAGTCGGCGTAGTCCTCGAGGTTCATCCCGCGCTCGTTCATCGCGCTCAGCAGCTTGTCAAGATCCGCCTCACGCTCGGAGCAGCCGATGATCTCGCCGACGCCGGGCACGAGCAGGTCGGTCGCGGCGACCGTCTTGCCGTCGGGGTTCTGCTTCATATAGAAGGATTTGATATCCTTCGGGTAGTTGGTCACAAACACGGGCTTTTTGAACACCTGCTCGGTGATGTAGCGCTCGTGCTCGGTCTGCAGGTCGCAGCCCCAGCTGACGGGGTATTTAAAGTCGACGTCCGCCTTTTCGAGGATCTCGATGGCTTCGGTGTAGTCGAGCACCTTAAATTCGTTCTCAACCACGCTCGTCAGCTTATCGCGCAGACCCGCCTCGAAGAATTTCTCGAAGAACTCGAGCTCCTCGGGGCATTCCTCCATCACGGCGGAGATGATATACTTGATCATCTCTTCGGCGATCTCGATAATGTCGTCAAGCTCCGCGAACGCGACCTCGGGCTCGACGTGCCAGAACTCCGCGACGTGGCGGGGGGTGTTGCTGTTCTCAGCGCGGAAGGACGGGCCGAAGGTGTAGATCTTACCGAATGCGGTTGCGGCCATCTCGCCCTCGAGCTGACCGGAGACGCTCAGCCCCGCGCGCTTGCCGAAGAAGTCGGCGGCGTAGTATTCCTCGGCGTTCTTGTAGTCCTCGGAATAGCCGATGGTGGTGACCTTGAACATCTCGCCCGCACCCTCGCAGTCGCTCGCAGTGATCAGCGGGGTGTTGACGTAGACGTAGTTACGTTCCTGAAAATAGCGGTGGATGGCGCTCGCCATCACGCTGCGCACGCGGAAGATGGCGTTAAAAGTGTTGGTGCGCACGCGCAGATGGGGGATGGTGCGCAAAAACTCCAGCGTGTGGCGCTTCTTCTGCAGGGGGTATTCGCCGGGGCACACGCCGAGCACCGTCACTTCTTTGGCGTTGATCTCAACCACGTTTCGCTCGCTGGCGACCAGCGTGCCGACGACCTTGAGAGAGGTGCCGATCGGCATATAAGCGCTCACATCGGGCATCGTCTCCTTGTCGAGCACGATCTGCAGGTGCTTGAGCGAGGTGCCGTCGTTGAGCTCGAGGAACGCCACGTTCTTGGAGTCGCGGGAGGTGCGCACCCAACCGCACACGGTCACCTCGGTGCCGATATAGGACGCGTCGGAGCGCAGAACTTGAATGTCGGTGTGTTTCATCGTGTATTTCTCCTTTTCGGTTAGTAATTAGTATATGACAAACAAAAAAAGCCATTCGTCCCAATCTCTTAGGACGAACAGCTCACTGTTCGCGGTGCCACCTAAATTGCCCGCCGTTTGTCGGCAGACCTCTCCAGCTTCTGACAAAGCGTCGTCCTTAACGCGGACACACGGCGCGCCTACTGCCCATAACGTACCAGGTACTGGGGTTCAGGTTGCGACTCGGGAGTGTTATTCGCGCAGGGGCGTTTCCGTCGGGCTTACACCGTCCCCGACTCGCTGTGGGTGCTCACGCTGCGGTACTTCTCTCCGTCACCGTCTTTTTACAAGAGTTACAGTACCACAAACCCGCGACTTTGTCAAGCACGGCTTGCAATATTATCGGGAATTTGGTATAGTAAAAGCATCAAATGACAAAGGAAGCACCATCTATGATCCCTGTACTATATGAAGATAAATCCCTTGTGGTGTGCGTCAAGCCCGTCGGGGTGCTGTCCGCGCCCGAGCCGGGCAAGCGACGCAATATGCCCGATCTGCTCAAAAAGCAGACACGCGCCTACCGTATCGATGTCATCCACCGCCTCGACCAGCCGGTCGGCGGGGTGATGGTGTATTCCAAGAGCGGCAAGGCGACCCCGGGGCTGTATAAGCAGATGGCGGGACACCGCATCGTTAAGGAATATCTCGCGGTGGTGTGCGGTGTGCCGACACAGCCCGCGGGGACGTGGGAGGATTGGCTGTTCAAAGACTCCGCGCGGTGCAAGTCCCGCGTCGTCGCCCCCAACACGCGCGGCGCGAAGGATGCGTCACTCTCCTATCGCGTGCTCGCGACGGTGCAACAGGACGGCGTGCCGCTGAGCCTCGTCAAGGTGCGCCTGCACACGGGGCGTACTCATCAGATCCGTGTGCAGTTCTCCTCGCGGCGGCTGCCGCTGCTCGGGGATGAGAAGTACGGTGGTGTCCCCGCTCAAAAGCTCAGCGGTCTCGGGCTTTGGTCGTATCATCTGGCGTTTCGTCACCCGTTGACGGCGGCTTCGGTGGACGAGTCCTGTCCGCCGCCCGACAGCTTTCCGTGGAACCTGTTTCGCGGGGTCGATCTGACTGCGCCAACAATTGAGGAGCCGTAAAAAGCGGGAAATCCCCGAGGGGATTTCCCGCTTTTTTGGCTTTTGTTCGTCTTGTGAAAATCGTTACAAAACTGTAACGATTGACTGCGTACGGCAAAAAAGGATTGCCAAAGCACCCCCTGTGTGCTATAATGCGACTGTACAATGTCGATTTATGCCCTTTTGTTGTACACGCGAGTATTTTTGTGTTTATGAGGAAAAGTAAAACTGTCTTTGTCGCATTGTCGACAATGAGTTGAAAGAAAAGAGGAATTCACCTATGTGCTGTCCGAATTGCGGAAAACGCATCCGCAAAGATCAAGCAGTATGTCCTTGGTGCGGTGCTTCTCAGGACGCGGAAAAGACCGACGAAAAAAAGAAGACGAAAAAAACGGCCGAAAAAGCCCCCGCGCAGGTACATCTGAGCGCTAAGGGCGCGACCAAGCGCAAAAAGCTGACCGAAAAGCAGAAAAAGATGTTTCTCGCCATCGGCATTTCCGCCGGTGCGGTGTTGCTGGCGCTCATCGTGACCGCGGTAACGCTGATTAGCGGTTGGCTGGGCAAGATCCAGCGCGAGAGCGAGCTTAGCGAAGGGGATATCGGTATTAACTCCGATCTACCCGATTCTAAGGACGTGCAGAACATCGCACTGTTCGGACTTGATACGCGCGCGGACGACGACTCCGGTCGCTCGGACGCAATGATCATTTTGACGATTGACCGTGTGCATAATAAAATTAAGCTCACCAGCATTGCGCGCGACTCGCTCGTGAAGATCGAGGGCCATGGGCAGAGCAAGATCACCCACGCGTGGTCCTACGGCAAGGCGAAGTTGGCGGTCAAGACGATCAACCAGAACTTCGGGATGAATATCGCCGATTACGCGTACGTGAACTTCTATGAGTTCGCGAAGCTCGTTGACCTCGTCGGCGGTGTGATGATCGATGTGTCGCCGGCGGAGCTGAATATTATGAACAACTATTACGGCCCGAGTCTGCGCCATCTCGGTTATGTCAACGCGACGGCGGGCTACGTGCGACTCAACGGCGCACAGGCGCTTGCGTATTCCCGTAACCGTTACACCGGCTCGGATATCGACCGCGGCAACCGTCAGAAGGAAGTGCTCGAGGCGATGTTCGCCGAGGTTAAGGATATGCCGCTGACCAAATTCCCCTCGCTTATCAGCCAGTCATTGGAGATGATGCACACCACGCTGTCCAACAGCGAACTGATGAGCATTGCGCGGTGGGCGCTGACTTCCTCGCCAACCTTCGAGCAGTTTGGTCTGCCGTCCAAGGAATGCAAGGCGCAGGGCGGCGACTGGCACGACGGACACGGCTGGGTCTGGCATTACGATATGGACCTCGCCACACAGGTTTTGCACAACTTCATTTACGAGGAGGGCGCGCAGACCTTAGGCACGACCTCGAAGAGCCGCGTGCCCACAGTCTACACGTCCGCTAACACGACGGGTAGCACGGCAGGTAGCACGACGACGGGTAGCACGACGACCACCACGACGGGTAGTACGACGACCACCACGACTTCTGCACTGGATACAGAATCCACAACCGAACCGTCCTCGGACAGCTCGACTACGTCGACGGATACCGACCCTTCGGCGTCGCAGGATGCGGATGCAACAACCTCGACCGACACCGAAACGGAAGGGTCGACCTCGTCGTCGAGTGAAACCGTCGACGGAGAGGCCACCACAACGACTGCTGCCGACGCCGCCGAAGGCAACGGTGATGGCGGCAACACGGGCGAATAATCTACTCGGATATACAGGATTAAAAAGTGAGGTATTCTGCTATGACAGTTGAAAAAAAGCCGATCTACGAGTTTTTTAAGCGGGCGATGGACATCGTCTGTTCCGGTCTGGCGCTGTTAGTGTTGTCACCGGTATTTCTGATCATTGCGATCGCGGTGCGCAGCGACGGTGGCCCTGCGTTCTATTCGCAGGAGCGCATCGGCAAGGACGGCAAGCTCTTCCGTATTTACAAATTCCGCAGCATGTGCATCAACGCCGACTCGCCCGAGATGCTCGCCAAGCTCGCAGCGTTCAACGAGATGGACGGCCCCGCCTTCAAGATCAAGAACGACCCCCGTATCACCAAGGTCGGGCGTTTTATCCGCCGCACCAGCCTTGACGAACTGCCACAGCTTATCAACATATTCATCGGCGATATGGCAATCGTCGGCCCGCGCCCGCCGCTGGTATCTGAGGTTGCGCAGTACACCGACTATCAGCGTCAGCGCCTGCTCGTCAAGCAGGGTCTGACCTGCTACTGGCAGTGCAGCGGCCGCAACAACATCAACTTTGAGGAATGGGTTGAGCTGGATCTGAAGTATATTCGCGAGCGCAGCCTCTGGACGGATATTAAGATCATTTTTATGACCATTCCCGCCGTGCTGTCGGGTGACGGCGCGGGCTGATCTTTTCGAGAGGAGTTACGTTATGCGATATGATTACCTGATTGTCGGCGCGGGCTTGTTCGGCGCGGTGTTTGCGCGGCAGGCGATGGATGCGGGCAAGAGCTGCCTTGTGGTGGATAAGAGTGATCATATCGCGGGTAACATCTATACGCAAGAGATTGAAGGCATTCATGTGCATAAGTACGGCGCGCATATCTTCCACACCTCGAATAAGGCGGTGTGGGATTACATGGGGCGCTTTGCCGAGTTTAACCATTTTATCAACACCCCTATCGCAAATTTTAAGGGAGAGTTGTATAATCTGCCCTTCAATATGCATACATTTTATGAGATGTGGGGTGTGACCACTCCCGAGCAGGCACGGGCGGTTATCGCGCGTCAGCGCGCCGCCGTGGTGGGGGAGCCGCGCAATCTCGAGGAGCAGGCGATCTCGCTTGTCGGCACCGATATTTACGAAAAACTGGTCAAGGGTTACACCGAAAAGCAGTGGGGCCGCGCTTGTAAGGAACTGCCGAGCTTCATCATCAAGCGATTGCCCGTGCGCTACACGTTCGACAACAATTACTTCAACGACCGATATCAGGGTATTCCCGTCGAAGGGTACACGAAGCTGGTCGAGCGTCTGCTCGACGGCGCGACCGTGTGGCTCGGGATGGACTACCTTGCCAACAAGGAGGAGCTCGACGGGCTCGCCGACCGCGTACTATATACGGGCTGCATCGACGAGTATTACGGCTACTGCTTCGGTGCGCTGGAATACCGCAGCCTGCGCTTCGAGAGCGAGGTGCTGGACACCCCCGACCATCAGGGCGTGGCGGTGATGAATTTCACCGACAGCGAGACCCCGTTCACCCGCATGATCGAGCATAAGCATTTTGATTTCGGCAAGCAGGATAAGACGGTCATCACCCGCGAGTACCCCGCGGACTGGTCGCGTGGGATGCGCCCGTACTATCCCGTGAACGACGAAAAGAACCAGGCTCTCTATGAGCGTTATCGTGCCCTCGCCGAACGTGAATCGTCTGTAATATTCGGCGGCCGTCTGGGGCATTATAAGTATTACGATATGGATAAGGTGGTCGAGGCCGCCTTGGCATTATCAGAAAGGACGATTGGATGAGCGTTAAGGTCATCATAGCGGCGCATATCGAGAGTGAGTTGCCGACGGATGAGCTGTACCTGCCGCTGCACGTCGGCGCGCAGATCGCATCGCCGTTGCCGTATGTCGGGGATAACACCGGCGATCACATCTCGGAAAAGAATGCGACCTTCTGTGAACTGACAGGGCTGTATTGGGCGTGGAAAAATCTGCCTGATGAGTATGTCGGTCTGGTTCACTATCGCCGCTATTTTGCCCTGCGTACGCGCCGCGGCAAGGATCCGCTCAAAAACGTGTTGAACTACGCGCAGGCGGAGAAGCTGCTGGAGGGACGCGACGGCATCCTGCCCAACCCGCGTCGCTATGTGATCGAAAGTCTGTATTCCCACTATAAGCACACGAGCTATATCGAGCCGCTGGATATTGCCGGCGAGATTATTGCGGAGAAATATCCGTCCTACACCCCGGCCTTTGAACGGTTGAAAACGCGCACGAGCGCGCATATGTTCAATATGTTCATTCTGCGGAGGGATCATCTCGACGCCTATTGCACGTGGCTGTTTGACATTTTGTTCGAGCTGGAAAAGCGCACGAACACCTGCCAATATCCGTCGTTTCACGCGCGCTTTTTCGGGCGCGTGAGCGAATTGCTGTTTGACGTGTGGCTGGAGAACAATCCCCTCGACTGCGCCACCGTTCCGATGCTGCACACCGCCAAGGTCAACTGGGCCGTTAAGGGCGGTGCATTCCTCGCGGCTAAATTTTTTGGAAAGAAATATAAGAAAAGTTTTTAAAACGGCATCATTCTATGCGGAATGATGCCGTTTTTTTACATATTTTTCTTTTATTTAGGACTTGCCATACGACGGTTTTCGTGGTACAATACAAGGAAATATAAAAACTGTGACAGAAGAGATTAAGGAGGAAACGCTATGGTCAATCTGAACGCGGGAGAAAAATTCTTAAAAGAAGGTCTCACCTTCGATGATGTGCTGCTTATTCCGGCGGCGTCGGACGTGCTGCCTGCGGATGTCAGCGTGCGCACCCAGCTGACGAAGAGCGTGACGCTCAACACCCCTCTGATGACCGCTGCTATGGATACGGTCACCGAGGCGCAGATGGCGATTGCTATCGCGCGTGAGGGCGGTATCGGTGTTATTCACAAGAACATGTCCATCGAAGCGCAGGCCGATCAGGTGGATATGGTCAAGCGTTCGGAGAACGGCGTTATCGTCAACCCCTTCTCGCTGTCCCCCGACCACACCGTTGCGGAAGCGGACGCGCTGATGGGTAAATTCCGCATTTCGGGCGTGCCGATCTGCGTGGACGGCAAACTCGTCGGTATTCTGACCAACCGCGATATGCGTTTTATCACCGATTATTCCCGTCGCATCGGCGACGTGATGACAAAGGACAACCTCGTCGTCGGTCCTGTCGGCACGACGCTAGAGGAGGCGAAGGAGATCCTCTCCCGCCACCGCATCGAGAAGCTCCCGCTGGTCGACAACGCGGGTATGCTGCGCGGACTCATCACCATCAAGGACATCGAAAAGTCCGTGAAGTATCCTAACTCTGCGCGTGACGCGCGCGGTCGCCTGCTGTGCGCCGCCGCCATCGGCGCCACCGCCGATGTGCTGGATCGCGCATCTGCGTTGGTTGAGGCGCAGGTCGACGTGCTGGTGCTGGATTCCGCGCACGGACACAGCACGGGCATCCTCAAAGCAGTCGAAAAGGTCAAAACCGCGTTCCCGCACATCTCGGTCATTGCGGGTAACGTTGCGACCGCTTCCGCTACTGAGGCGCTGATTGCCGCCGGCGCGGACGCCGTTAAGATCGGTATTGGCCCCGGCTCCATCTGCACCACCCGCGTGGTCGCGGGTATCGGCGTGCCGCAGATCACCGCGATCTATGACGCGGCGTGCGCGGCATCCAAGTACGGTGTCCCCGTCATTGCCGACGGCGGCATTAAGCTGTCGGGCGACGTTGTCAAGGCACTTGCCGCGGGCGCGAACGTTGTGATGGTCGGCTCGCTGGTTGCGGGCTGTGAGGAGTCCCCCGGTGACACCGAGCTGTATCAGGGCCGTCAGTTTAAGGTCTACCGCGGCATGGGTAGTCTTGGCGCGATGGCGAAGGGCTCGAAGGATCGCTACTTCCAGCAGGATAATAAGAAGCTCGTTCCCGAAGGAGTCGAGGGTCGCGTGCCTTACAAGGGGCCGCTGAGCGACACCGTGTATCAGCTGATGGGCGGCTTGCGCGCGGGTATGGGTTACTGCGGCTGCGCGACCATCTCCGAGTTGCAGGAGAAGGGCCAGTTCATCCGCATCACGGGCGCGGGTCTCAAGGAGAGCCACCCCCACGACATCCACATCACTAAGGAAGCTCCCAACTACTCGATGGGCGACTAAAACCGATCAAAACCATCCACCCAAAATGGGTGGATGGTTTTTTGCTTGCAACTGCTACAACAATGCTTTATAATAGAGAAAAAGGAGGTGTGCCGAGATGGTGCTTGACCGCTCGATATCCGAGCTCAAGGGCGTAGGAAGCAAACGCGCCGAATTGTACAAAAAACTGGATATTTTCACGGTTGGCGACCTGCTGCGGCACTACCCCCGCGCGTATGAGGACTGGTCGAAGATCACCCCGGTCAGCCTCGCGATGCCGAATGAGCCTTGCTGTGTCAAGGGTTGGGTGGTTGCCGCACCGTCGGAATACCGCGTGCGTAAGGGGATGACCCTCTACCGCTTTCGCGTGTCCGACGGGCAGAATTCCATTCAGGTGACGCTGTTTAATAACCGCTATGCCGCTGCGAAGATTCACCGCGACGAGGAGGTGCTGCTGTACGGCACCGTTATGCGCAACGGGCGGCATTTTGAGATGAGTTCGCCGCTCGTTGAGGCGGCGAGCACGGGCGAACGCATTCGCGCGATTTATAAGCAGACAGAGGGGCTGTCCAGCCGCATGATCGAGACGAACGTGCGTCAGGCTCTCGCGCTTGTGGAGAGCGCCGCACTGCCGGATTGTCTGCCGCCCAATCTGCGCGAGCGTATGGAGCTGTGTGATCAGCTTACCGCGTGGCGCGAGGTGCATTTTCCGACGAGTAGCGCCTCGCTCGATGCCGCACGCCGCCGTCTGGTGTTTGAGGAGCTGTTTTTGCTGCAGATCGGGCTTCTGCGGATGAAGAACCGTGCGCGCGGCATTACGGGCGCGCGCATAACCGCCGACTACACGGCTCAATACGCCGCGCATTTGCCGTTTTCGCTTACAGGTGCGCAGAGCCGCGCAATCGCCGAGTGTGTGCGCGACCTTGGCGCCGAGCGCCCAATGTCCCGCCTCGTGCAGGGGGACGTCGGCAGCGGCAAGACCGCGGTCGCTGCGGGCGTTGCCTATACCGTCATTCGTAATGGCTGGCAGGCGGCGATGATGGCACCGACCGAGATTCTCGCCGAACAGCACGCCGAGACCCTGCATAAGCTTTTCGGCGACCGCGTGCGTATCGCGCTGCTCACCGGCTCTGTCACCGCCTCAAAACGGCAAGCCTTGCTCGCCGCGCTCGCGGCGGGGGAGATCGACCTGCTTGTCGGCACCCACGCGCTCATCGGAGAGCACGTGCATTTTGCGCGGTTGGGTCTGGTCATCACCGACGAACAACACCGCTTTGGCGTTGGTCAGCGTGCCGCGCTCGCCGCGAAGGGCGTCAACCCGCATATGCTCGTGATGTCTGCGACTCCGATTCCGCGCACCCTCGCGCTGATTCTGTACGGCGACCTCGATGTGTCGGTGCTGGATGAGCTGCCGCCGGGGCGTCAGCCGATCCAGACGTTTGCTATTTCGTCGCAGAAGCGGGAGCGCGCCTACGGCTACGTTCGCCGCCATCTTGATGAGGGACGGCAGGGGTATATCGTCTGTCCCTTGGTGGAGGAGGGCGAGGAGCCGAGCGACCTCACCGCCGCCACCGAGTTGTTTGAAAAATTGCAGGCAGGGCCGTTTAGCGGCTACCAATTGGGACTGCTGCACGGGCGGATGAAACCGTCGGAAAAGGAGCGCACGATGGCGGCGTTCGCGGCAGGGGAAATTCAACTGTTGGTGTCCACCACGGTCATTGAGGTGGGTGTGGATGTGCCGAATGCGGTCATCCTCGTGGTGGAGAATGCCGAGCGGTTTGGGCTGGCGCAGCTGCACCAGCTGCGCGGCCGTGTCGGGCGCGGACAGTATCTGTCCACATGCATTCTCATCTCCGACCACAGCGGCGAGGAAACGCGCCGCCGTCTGCAGGTGATGTGCGCGACGACCGATGGTTTCCGCATCGCGGATGAGGACCTCAAGATGCGTGGCCCCGGCGATTTCTTCGGCAGCCGCCAGCACGGCTTACCGAATCTGCACATCGCCGACCTGATGGCGGATATGCCGCTTGTTCAGCTCGCGCAGATGAGCGCGGCAAACCGCCTTGAAGCCGACCCCGAACTGGCACAGCCCGAGAACGCGCCGCTGCGTCTCGCGGTCGCTCGCCTGTTTGCCCAAGTCGGCGCACAGGGACTTAACTAATCACAAAAAAGCAACAGCCGACCGTCGGTCGGCTGTTGTTTTTTTGCTTTTTATTCTTCCATCTGCTTGCCGAGGAAGGCGGCAGCAACCTGCGCGAGGCGCACGTCCCCCTCGGAGGGAATAGTGCCCGACTCGGGTTGCAGCAGGCACACGACCCCTGTGATATCCCCCGCGGCAATGATGGGGGCGGCGACCGCCGCAAAGCGATTGACCGCCTCGACGGGCTGCAGACGGTTGGTCGCGCCCGCGTGGGTCACGTATACCTGACGGGATTCCATCACCTCGTCGAGCTGGGCGGACACCCGCCGCTCATAGAAGTCCTTGCGTGCGGCGCCTGCGG
>JAEIGA010012025.1_pt1 | contig 13131 bp, 4 predicted proteins | sample 9270691 | NCBI WGS metagenome assembly JAEIGA01 (sample SAMN17057246, study PRJNA624740) | gut metagenome | biome: biome; isolation source: fecal sample | host: Bos grunniens | place: China: Xizang | collected 2019 | reverse complement strand
TGGCCAGCTTAACTACTTCGCCGGACTTCAGGCTCCTGAATATCCTGCGTTCGAAACATACCCGGAACCCTCGGGCGTTTATGGTTCGATGACAGGTTGGTTCGGTGATAAGCGTGTTCGCATTCACGGTACTGAAGAAGGCCATCCTTACTTTAGCCGTAAGAATACCGGTGGTTACGGTACCGACCAGGTCTGGGAGCGCGTCAGCGTTGAAGGTGGCGAGACGGTAATTCCCGCTGGTACTCCGTTCACACCCGATACAGCTCTCGTTTATAACGATGCGATTTCAGTAATCTTCACTGGTACGAATGATGAAATGGGTCAGCCTTATTGGCCGGCTAGCAATCCTAAGGATTATACAACCTACATTTCGATGATTTCCGGCACGGTAGCTAAGATTCCGTCTGGTCGTTATGTTGTTGTATCTACCGTTTCCGGTAGCCACCGCTCTGACGAAATCGAAGCGGCGTTCTCCGCTGAGTTCGGTGAGCATCACCTTAACCTTTATAAGTTGATGGAGCTTTACGGTCTTAAGACGGCTGTTAAGCTCGGCGCTATGACCCAGACTCAGGCTGACGCGACAACTTGGAACAACGACGAATCTGGCCTTATGGGCGACTCCGTCCACCCGAACGAGAAGGGCTATCAGGTAATCGCTTACTTCATTAAACAGAAGCTTATCGAGCTTAACTACATCGAGGGCGAGCGCGATACCGATATCAGTTTTGGCTATGTAGCTAAGCCTACGGTAGATGTAACGAGCTTTATTTATGATGGTACTGAGAAAGTAGTTATCGCTGAAGGTGAGAATTACACTCTAACTGGTACAGCTAAGGCGATTAACGCAGGCTCTTATACAGTGATTATTACGCCTAACGCAGGCTTCGGTTGGTCTGATGGTACGATTGGTGCTATTACGATTAATTGGACGATTGAGAAAACATCTGTTGAGCCAGGTCAGCCAGACGTTGGCGGTGGTGAAAATCCCGAAGTTGGTTCGAATCTTACCATTGTAAGTCCGGCTGATTATTCGACTGTTTCGACGATGAGTGAAAGGCTTAAGTCGATTATCCAAAGTGCGGATATGCTTAAGACTTCTACATTTACGACGGCCGGTACTGCTACTCGTAAGATGTATAGTAACGAGTATTGCACTAACTCGCTGCCTGTTAAGCTCGAGTGGACCGGTAATGCCGCGTCTTTCACGGTTAGCGTTTATCGTACGCGCGACCTTGAATCGGGCGATGCTAAGGCGCTATACAGCGTAACTACGAGTGAAAACTCCATTCTTTATTGGGATCCTGAAGTCGGCCGTAATTATACGTGGACTGTTGATGACGGCTCATCGGTAGCTGTTGGTCACTTCTATACAGAATCTGGTGTACCGCGCCTTATCTACGCCGATAAGAACGGTCCCGATGGTCCCGGTATGGACTGCCTTAATGGCCGCGATCTTGGCGGTTGGGTTACGACCGACGGTAAGGTCGTTAAGCAGAGCATGATTTACCGCTCGGCTGAACTTGAGACTTGCTCACCTACCAACTCCATCGGTATGCGCATTGAAATGCCTTATCTCGCTGATGTTCTTGGTATTAAACTTGATATAGATCTTCGTTCTACGAACGAGGTTCTAGACACATATTTGGATTATGCCCTTTATTATAGCGCATGGAAAGATCTTGAAGTATCCAACATTAGTCCTGATATTCCCCGTTTTAGCGCTCACCTAAACGCTAAGACATCATTCCCTTCATACTCAAAAGCAATTGTTACTGCAACTGATGATGGCGAAGATGCAGAGAAAAAGCGTAAGGCTATCTGGAAGGTTTTTGAGCAGTTTACGATTGAAGAGAATTATCCTATCATTTTCCACTGCGCTCACGGTAAGGATCGTGCGGGTACGGTAGGCTATATTCTTCTAAGTGTATTAGGCGTTCCTGCCGATGATGCTAAGCGCGATTTCGGTCTTTCATGGCTTTATTACGTTAATGAGCCGATGATTGACAGTTACGGTTATACGCCTATTGATGCGGCGGTATTGAATTTCCCATCATACGGTGGAGCTACATTAAAGGAGCAGTGCGAAAATTATCTCGTTGTTTGTGCGCGTGATGCCGGCGTTTCGGAATCTGTTGCACGTGAGAAGATCGCTAAGTTCAGATCTTTGATGCTCGAAGAGCCTGAAACAAAGATAAGCACTTCGTCCAATGAGACTGTTACATATACCTGGACCGGTAACGGCGGCGATAATAAGTGGAATAATCCCGCTAACTGGGTTTCGCCTGAAGATTCATACGGTTATCCTAACGCCGAGAATGCGGTAGTTTATTTCGATTCTGAAGTAATTGCTAATATCGATCTTGGAGGTAATATTTATAAAGCTAAACCCATTTTCGGTAATATGTGCGATGTTGCTTTCGTAAATGGCACGCTTAATGTTATGACCGAATCGTTCACTCTCGGCGCGGCAGATGCGACAGTAACTTTAAATTCAAACGCTAAGATTGTCGCTACCGGAGCGTTGAAGATTCTTGGAACGTTAAAAGTCGTTGTTCCTGAAGGCGGTCGCGAGTTACCCGTTAGCGCGGCGTCGCTTACCGCAGATACGTCGTGCAAGATTAATCTCGATTTGACCGATTTCTCGGCAGCGGGCGAAGTTACAATCGCGAGCTTCGAGACGGCTTTCGATACAGCCGCAGCTCTTGAATATGTCTTTACTGTAGCCGGTAATACGGTGGCTGATCGCGGAACAATTACAACGCCCGAATCTAAGGCGATAATTTATTCTCAGGATAAGAAGACTGGTGTAATCGCGCTACCTAACGCTGTAACGGGTCTTGTTTATTCTGGCTCTGAGCTTGTTGGTGTTCCCGCTGGCGAAGGTTATACGCTCGCTGGCGATTATAAGGCTGTCAATGCCGGAACTTACACAGCTCAGGTCATCTTAAAAGATGGTTATACCTTCTCTAACCAAACTGATGGTACGGTAACCTGGACAATTGCTAAGGCGAATAACGAGTGGGTTCAGAATCCTGAGATTTCGCTTGATACCTGGAATATTGGTGAGGCGGGCGGAGTTCTTACGCCTGGGGTTACTAAGTTCGGTACGGTAACGGCGACCATTTCTAAGGATGGCGGCGAAGTTCAAGTCTTTAATGGTCAGCTCCCGACGACGAAGGGTAATTATGTAATTACTTACTCAGCTTCCAGCGAGGGAACTGATAATTATAATGCGATTTCTGCTGGCGAACTTACCAAGAGCATTGCATTTACGATAACCGCTAATCCGTCTGATTTAATGGCGTATGCGGGCTACGTTACCTACCCGGAGCCGATTTTCTATGTTAGTGGCGTCATGAAGCTTGGCGAAGGTACTACGACAGCTAGAATTAAGTATTCTATTAATTCTACGGTGTGTAATAATGTTAAAGAAGTCGTTGTTGATGAGAACGGATACTTTAGAGTTAATATTCCTTATCAGAATGCAGAGGATACTTTAACATGGGAAGTTGAGGTAGTAAATTCTGTATCGTCGGATGTGCTTACTGTCGCTAAGTCGACCATTAAGCGCGCTGGCGATCCATCTCGTGTTACATATAAGTGGAGAGGTAAGGGTGCTAATAATAAATGGCGCAGCCTCGCTAACTGGGAAGGTTTCTCGGGAACGGTAGGTAATAATAATCCTTGCTGCTGGGGCTACCCTGGTGGTATTACTACACATATACATTTTGACCAATCTACAGCACCTGAAGGTATTGATCTCGAGGGGCAAACATGGAAATCTATCGATAATGGATTCTTCGTTTTTGAAGAAAATGTTTTCGTTAAGATGAAAAACGGTACGCTCTTAATTGATGGAGGTCTTACAACATTTGAAAATGACACGGTCGGCTTAATCGGTGCGAATAATTCCACTCTTGTATTAAATAAAGTTGTTCTGAAATATGCGGTTGATAATAATGTTACTAAATATCTTATTCCGGCAGAAGGCTTTACGCTTGTATATGAAGGTGATAATGCAGTTGATTGGTGTTATTGCCCACAAAATGCTAACTCTAAGTTTGTTGTTCGCGATGGAACGCTCTCGGGCAATAGTTTTAGTACGAAGGCGATTGCTGGCACTCACGTTGTTGAAATTTCTAACGGCATTTGGAGTGTTTCGCAGAATGTTTCTAACGATAAGGGTATCGGCGCTAAGGTAATCTTTCGCGACGGTGCTGATCGTGAAGCTCAATTTAAGACATCAGGTTCTCTTAAGATGTACGGTACGTACGATATTAAGATTCCTGCAAATGGTAAGACTAAGCCTGCTGTTGAGGCTGCAACGTTAGCGAGCTGTAATGATAATTCGAAGATTGTCCTTGATGTTACTGACTATAAGAGTGCGACTAAGGTTCCTCTCGTTAAGTTTACGAGTACAACCACCCAGACAAAGCCTTCGTCGACTCTTGAAGCTTATGCCGATGGCGTAAATGTAACTTCGGAACGTGGGGCTAAATTAACATTTGAAGGTAATATTCTTTATTACTCTCAGAACGAGGTTAAAGATCCTGTTGAGCTCGAAACGATTGAAAAGCCCAATTACGCTACAACATCTTTTACTTACGATGGTAGCGAAAAGGTTGTTGTCGCAGAGGGCGAGAATTACACGATTATCGGTACGGCTAAGGCGACGAATGCCGGTTCTTATACAGCGACCATTACACCTAACGAAGGCTTCTCTTGGGCTGACGGTACAACTGACGCGATTACCGTCAGTTGGACAATCGCTAAGGCGACTAACGTTTGGACAACCGAGCCTTCGATTACTCTAACTGAGTGGACAGTAGGTGAAACGGCTGGCGTTTTAACGGCGGGTGTAGCTAAGTTCGGCGATGTTGCAGTTACGATTAACGGCGAAGAGTTTACTCAAATGCCTACAGCCGCCGGCACATATACAATTACGTATACTGTAGCTGACACTGCGAATTATAGCGCTCTTGCTAAGACAATTACATTTAATATTAAAGCTCCTGTAGTTGAACCAGATCCCGATGAGCCTGGACCTGGTGAAGGTGAAGATGAGCCTGTAGAGCCTAAGCTCGAGATTGATCCTGCGGTAGGTTATATCGTTACTGATCTTGGCGAACTTAAAGATCAGGTAGCGGTAGTCTTTACGAATGCTGATAATTACGCATGGACGATGCCTAAGAGCGCGAAGAACGTTGAATTTCTCGTCGTCGGCGGCGGTGGCGGCGGCGGCGGCCACTATAAGGGAACTGAGACGAAGCTTAACCAAGGCGGCTCCGGCGGCGGTGGCGGCGCGGTAGTTACCGGTTTTGTTAATAATATCGCCTCTGGCGCGTCTATGACGATTAATGTCGGTGAAGGCGGCGAAGGCGGCGTAGCTGCCAGTGGTACTACGACTGACGGGTTAGCCGGTGTAAACGGCGGTAACAGTTACTTTAAGGTTGGCGATGTCACTTACATTACCGCGTACGGCGGTGGCGGTGACGGCGGTAAGAGTTCTACCGGCGTTGCTATCGGCGGATCTAACTCTGGTTCAAGAGGTAGATATGAGGGTTCTACCGCTTCTATAACAGCAACAGCGTTAGCGAATGTTGAATATATCGGCGCGGGCGCTGATGTCTCTCATGTTGTCTGTCTGAGAAATAAGGGTACCGCAGGTTATCAGACTAATTCTGGCGCACCTGGCGGCGGCGGCGGTGGCGCTCTTTCCGAGGGTATTAAAACAAGTGGTTCTGGTTCGGGTAGTTTTGGTGGTGCCGGTTATAAATCCGATATTACAGGCGAAAGTAAAGTTTATGGTTCGGGAGGCGGTAGCGGCTTAGGTAAGTCTGTTGCGGGCGGTGCTGAAATCGGTAAAGGCGGAGTTGGCGCCGGATCAGGCTACGCTAATGAGAAGGGTGGCGACGCTCTTGCTAACCAAGGCGGCGGCGGTGGCGGCGGCAGCTATGAAAAAGCGGGCGGCGCTGGTGGCTCTGGAATTGTCGTATTGCGCTTTGCATATTTCAAAAACAATATTGTCGTTGATGCCGAAACAAATGTTAAGCCTAAGGTTTCATCTAAGGCGTATACTGGCTCTGCATTGACTTCCGGTATTGTTAATACTTATGCTTATAGCGTAGAAGAGTTAACTGCCGATTTAATTGATATCGGTAAAAAGTCTGTGCGCGTAACGCTTAACGAGGGTTATGTCTGGAGTGATGGTGACGTCAATAAATCGAAAGATTTTGATTGGTATATTGCTCCTGTTGAGCCTATGGAGAATGGCTATAAAGTTGTTGGTCTTGGCGAAAAGGGTAATGAAGTCGCGGTTGTCTTCACAAATCATACAGCAACTATCAGTTGGCCTGTTATAACTAACCTTAAAAATGTTCAATTCCTCGTTGTTGGCGGCGGTGGTGCAGGTGGTGCAGATAACACTGCGCATGGTGAAAATTATCAGGCTGGCGGCGGTGGCGGTGGCGGCGGTGTTGTCACAGGCCTTATTAATCTCGAAAAAAATCATATCGTTTCGATTAAAGTTGGTGCAGGCGGAAAAGGCGGTGTGCGTGGTGACAATCAAAGTCCCTATGGAGGCGCAAAGGTCCTCGCTGAAAATTCATTCTTCTCTATCGGGACAACTGTTGTTACTGCTAATGCTGGTGGTAGTGATCCGGGTTCAACCTCTGTAAATACTACGACATCCGGTGCTCAAACAGGAGGGGAAGGGGGTTCGAGTTCTGGTTCTCGAGCATCGGCTACTGGTCGCGGAATGGCAATATGTGGTATAGTTGAAGATTCTAATGACTTTGTTGTTTCTTATAACGCCTTTGGTAATCAAGGTGGTGCAGGAGCAGCCTCTCATCAAGGTGGTGGTGGCGGCGGCGCAACTACCGAGGGTGAAGGTGGTAATACGAATTTTGGTGGTAACGGCGGCGAAGGTATTGCCCTTGATATTACGGGCATAATGACTGTTTACGGTTCTGGCGGCGGTGGCGGTGCTGTTCTTGGATCTGCTGTAGGCGCAGGTTTAGGCGGCACTGGCGCTGGTAACGGCGGTCATATGACAGCTGCGACTTCCGCTATCGCTAATCAGGGCGGCGGTGGTGGTGGTGGCGGCCGCACCGGCAACGGCGGCAACGGCGGCTCGGGTATTGTTGTGTTTAGGTATGTTTTGCAGCCTGATGTCAACGGCACTCCAATATCTCCTGAAAAAGTTTTTGATGAAGCGCGTGTGTCTAAGGATATTACTTATCCTTCGGCTCCTTCGCTTACGGGCGAAGAAGGATCTCAGGTAATTACTTGGAGAGATGTAAGGTGTGCAGTTCCTAAGTATTATACTGCGACTTTGAACGATAATGTTATTTCTCTTAAGCTTAATACGTTTGCCAGACCTGTAATCTGCGAGACCGACGAAAAGAAGGGTGATGCTATTGTAGTTTCAGATAAGACGGTTACAATCGGTATTACCAATACTAAGGTCGGCCTATTCTATAGCGTAGAGGCGCATGATGAACCGGCATGTGCGGCAAACCCCATCTCTGTCACCGACCCGGTTCCAGTAGATGGAGAAACAGCCGTATTGACGATTGATAAGCCGGAAGTCGAGGGAAAAGTGCTGGATTCGGCGTTTTTCAAGGTTGTTGTAACCGATGAAAATCAGCAAAAGTGATGTAATTGCATGAAATGAAAAAAATAGTGACAAAAACAGGATAGGGAGAAACTAATATTTGCAATTTGATTTTTTAATTATTATAATACACGCTCAAAATAATTGTCTTTTAAGAATATGAAAAAAATCGCATTGCTGTTTGTTTTATGTTTGAGTTCTCTTGCGGCGCAGGCTCAAGGCCCTTCAAAGCGCGGCAGGTTGTGCCTCACATTCGATGATTGCCATTGGAATGGTTGGGTCGCGGTTATGCCGATTTTCGAAAAGTATAATGCTAAAGCGAGTTTCTTCCCTCATAGCGCTTTAAGTATGGGTGCACTTAAGGCGTTGAAGAAGCTTCATGATGCCGGGCATACGGTTGGTTTACATACTGTTCATCATCGTAAGGCGACAGATTATGTTAAACAAAAGGGATTTGATGCTTTTTGGGATGATGAGTTGGTTCCTCAGATGAAGGCTTACGCATCCGTCGGTATCGTGCCGACGGCAATGGCGTATCCAAATAACGCCAGTACGCCCGACATTGACGCTCAGCTCGTTAAGCGCGGCTTCAAACGCCTTCGCGGTGGCTTACCTAAGGCGAGACCTCATGATCCTAAAGGACTTAAGCGTGACACGCTCGTGCCGTTCGAAAAGCTTGATGCGATGTATATGAGCGAAGCGGCCGTTGCCACCAATCGTCTTATGCGCGGCGTCGGTATCGGTACATTTTACAATACTGATATTGATGATCTCGTTAAGGGGATTCGCAGGGCGGCCGCCAATAACGAGACGATGGTCCTCTATTCGCACGATATTTCGAAAAAGCCAAGCGGCATCGGTATGAAAACCGAATGGCTCGAGGCGATTTTAAAGGCGGCGAGCGAAGAGGGTATGGCTATTGTCGGGTTTAATGATCTTCCGTAGAAATCTTAAAGTTTAAGAAAAAGGTAAAATCATGAATAAAAGCGGTTTTTTAGGTTTAGCTTTGATTGCATCGGTAACGGCTTTTGGTACAAATAAGCCGGATTTTACGACTCTTATCGCACATCGCGGCGAATCAATTGACGCGCCGGAAAATACTTTGCCGGCTTTTAAGACGGCTGTTGAACGTGGGTTTGGCTTTGAGTGCGATATTTATCTTTCAAAAGACGGTAAAGTTTTTACATTTCATGATCGTAACTTAACGCGCACAACCGGTGGCGCTAATACGAATTCTTGCGCCAATGTTACATGGGATGAGGTTTCGAAGTTGGATGTAGGCAACTGGGGCAAGTGGCAGGGTTCTAAATTTGCAGGAACCCGTCCTGCGCTCTTGGAGGAGGTTTTGGCTCTTGCGCGTGACGGTCGCTATATTTATGTTGAAATCAAGACCGGTCCGGAGATTGTTCCTTACGTAAAGAAGGTTTTCGAAGCCCAGAAGAACGCGACACCTAAAAACACTCTCTTTATTTCGTTCGGTGAAGAATCGTGCAAGGCGATTAAAGAAGCGATGCCCGAGTATAAGGTTTATTGGCTTACCGGATCTAAGATTCCGCAACGTGATGAGAAAGGCGAAGTGATTGCGAATGCTAAGTGGCTCCCAATTACGCCGGAATATGTAATTGAGAAGTTAAAGTATATGAATGCAGATGGTGTTGATATCAATTTCAAGCGAGATATTATCACCGAGGATTTCATCAAGAAGGTTAAGGGAGCGGGCTATGAATTTCATGTCTGGACCATTGATGATCTTGTCTCTGCACTTTCCGCGTTCAAGCGTGGTGCTGATACGGTAACAACAAACCGAGCTCAAGATATGCGGTTTGATTATTTTGACGTGGTCGACTTCGTTAACAAAAATAAGTGATTGTCTCGTATTGACGTTTTGTTTTGAAAGGTTTGTCAGAGTGAAGTGTGCGGTTTTTATTTTTGTCTTTATAGCATCTATAGCGGTTCATGCGGCTGTACCGTTTAAAATCGGTATTGCAGGTTACACTTTTAACAAAAAATCTTTGGACGAATCGCTTAAGATAATGCAGAAGATCGATTGCCGTTATCTTTGTCATAAAGACTTTTTTCTCAAGTATGATGCGAGTGACGCTGAAATAGCCACATATCTTAATAAGACTTCCGAATATGGCGTCAAGACGCTCGCTACGGGCCCGTTATATGCCAAGGATGAGGCGACCGTGCGCGCTCAGTTCGAATTTGCTAAAAAACTTGGCGTTAAAATACTTGTCGGCGTTCCTTACGAAGTTAAAAGGGGCGCGAAGGATGGATGGGGCCCTAATCGGCTTGAATCTGATGCGATGCTCGACATAATCGAAAAGCTCGTTAAAGAGTATGACGTATATTATGCGATCCACAATCACGGCCCGGATATTCCGAACCTCTATCCGACCGCAGAATCTGTGATGGCGCGCATCTCCACCCGCGATAGACGCATCGGCGTCTGTCTGGATGTCGGCCACGAGCGCCGTGCGGGTTGCGACCCCGTCGCTTTCATCCGCAAGCATGCCGACAGAATATTTGATGTCCACATCAAGAACATCAAGGTCGATCCTGTCAGAAATATCGCCATGGAAGGTCCGCGCGGAGAGCTCGATATCCCTGCGATTTTCCAGGCTCTTGCCGATGTCGGTTACTCAGGCGTATGCCATATTGAATACGAGAAGGATTTTAAAGATAATGCGATGGGTTTAGCGGAGTCATTTGGTTACTATCGCGGCGTAGCCGATTGCACGAGGTCGAAGATCGTTATGAAACCCGCTCCTGTCGGCGCTAATACTTTGAGCGATGCAGAGAAATCTGACGGCTGGAAACTTCTTTGGGACGGCAAGACGCTTAATGGCTGGGTCGGGGTTAAGAATCATTTTAAAACTCCGCCGTCAAAGGGTTGGGTTGTGGCTGACGGTACGCTTACGATGCGTCCCGTCAATGGTATTACTCCAGACGGCAACTGGTTCCCGCTTCCTCCCGAAGATCAGAAACTCGGTGGTGGCGGAGATATCGTAACCATCGCCAAGTATCGCGATTTTGCGTTCAAGTTTGATTTCCGTCTTACTAAATACGCTAACTCTGGGGTTAAATATTTCTACGACGAGACTCAGAATAAAGGAACTTGCGAAGAGTATCAGATTCTTGAGAACGGCCATCCCGATTCTTCAAAGGGTAAAGAGGGTAACCGCAAGACTGCCTCGCTCTACGATATTTTTCCTGCGAACGCCGATGATATTCTTAAATCCCCGGGCGAATGGAACAGCGGCATGATCGTCGCTAAGGGATCCAAGATTGAGCATTGGCTCAACGGGGTCAAGGTTCTTGAATATAATCGCGCGTCAAAAGAATTTAAAGATGGGGTTAATGCATCTAAATATGCTTCGTGGGGCGTTAGCGCCGCCGGTAAAAGTCAACCGTGGGGTGAGATTCCCGAAGGGCGCATTCTTCTTCAGGATCATAGCGACTCAACGGTTTCTTTCTGCAATTTGAAGATTAAAGAGTTTAAATAATAAGAAGTAAATGAAAATGAAATTAGTAAAAATATCAATTCTTTTTGTAGCTGCATTTGTTTCGTCGGTCCTTAGCGCGGCTCAGCCGAAATATGTCTTTATGTTTATCGGTGATGGTATGGCGGCCAACCATCGCATTATGACTGATAAGTTTTCCCGCAAAATCGGACGTGGACCGCTCGCGATGGATGAACTTACGGTTAAGGGGCTTACCACGACTCTTTCCGCCGATAAACTTGTAACTGATTCCGCTGCGGCCGCAACCGCGCTTGCCTGCGGCGTTAAGACAAAGAATTGTATGCTCGGGTGTGATGCCGACGGGAACTATGTTCCATCGTGCGCCACACTTGCCAAGGAGTCAGGCAAAAAGGTCGGCATTATTACAACGGTCACCACAACCCATGCGACCCCCGGAGGATTTTACGCTCGCGCAATCTCGAGAGGCAGAAATTACCGCGTGGCTTCCGATCTGGTCAATTCCGGTTTTGATTTTTTTGCGGGCGGCGGCCTCGACAGAAAATTCGATGATCAGAAAGATCCTGATTATAAAAAGTATGGCAATCTCTACGAGTATGCAAAGAAGCAGGGTTATAATATCGTAACGAATAAAAAGGATTTTCTCGCTCTTAAGCCGTCCGACGGTAAAGTGTTGACGCGTTTTACCGATCTCGTTTATCCTTACGATATCGACATTACGAACGATGATGCCGAACTTTATCCGACCTTGGCGCAGCTGCTTGAAAAATGCGTTGAGATGATTGACAATCCGGAAGGATTTTTTATCATGGTTGAAGGCGGCCGCATCGACTGGTCCGCCCATGCCAATGACGCCGCAACTTCCGTATTAGAAATTCTCGCGCTTGATGATGCTGTGAAAGTCGCGCTCGAATTTATGAAAAAGCACCCTAAAGAAACGCTTGTTGTCGCAACCGGCGATCATGAAACAGGCGGTTTGACTGCGGGTGTTGCCGGCGTAACGACGGCTTCTGACATTTCTATTCTTAAGCATCAGACAACGAGCATCAGAGAGTTTGACGAAAAGATGCGTCAGGCTGTCTTAAAGAATCCAGATCTTGACTTCGAAGACGCTAAAAAGATGATAACAAAAGGATTCGGTTTGAAGTTTAAAGGTAATCCAAAGCTCGATCCCATGGTTCTTACGAAAAAAGAGATCGCCATGCTGAAATCCGAATTTGAAAAAGATCTAAAAAAACTCTTGGCGAATATGATCAAGAAAAAAGATGCTGTTGAATATTTGACGATTTCCAAACATGTTCTCGGCATTCGTCTCGGTAAATTGGTTTCCAAGCGGGCTGGTGTGTCGTGGGCTCATACTCATCACTCTGGTCAGCCCGTCATCATTTCGGCAGAGGGTTGCGGCGCAGAGCTTTTCAGCGGGAAAATGGAAAATTCCGATGTCGGTAAAAAGCTTAAATCTTTTTATCAATAATATGAAATGAAGATTTCAAAGTCTATATTGACATCTGTTTTTCTTGCACTTGTTTTAGCTATTGCTACAATTTATCTTCTAGTCCAGCCGGGGCCGCCTACGCTGGTCTCAGCACCACTTAAAGCGACATCTACAGCGAAGGTTATTACGGTTGATGATACTTCCGTTGAAGATTTAGGCTCTGTCAAATACGGAACGCAGCGCCTTAAGGTCGCGCTTCCAGACGGCCGCGAATTTCAGTCCGAGAATGAACTTTTAGCTGATATCGAGAAGGATAAGGTGTTTCACGCAGGCGATACAATCGTTGTTGAAATTCCGGAAACTGTAAATGAAGAAACCGTTCTTTTCGCTCGCGATTACTGGCGGATCGGCTGGGCGGCGATACTCTTCGGTTTGTTTGCCGCGCTATTATGCGTTTTTGGCGGATGGACGGGAGCTCGAGCGCTTTTTACTTTCTTCTTCAGTTGTCTTGCGATCTGGAAACTTCTCATTCCGGCTGTTTTGAATGGTGCGAACGCTTCGCTGATAAGTTTTTTAACTGTCGCTGTCTTAACGGC